>Ga0164243_10001333_pt1 | contig 42065 bp, 36 predicted proteins | sample OricompcompostOP_FD_108781 | JGI IMG/M metagenome (GOLD analysis project Ga0164243, IMG submission 108781) | Organic Plus compost microbial communities from Emeryville, California, USA - Original compost - Organic plus compost (OP) | ecosystem: Engineered > Solid waste > Mixed feedstock >... | reverse complement strand
TGGCTGACCGGAGACAGATCTGGTGATTCTCCCTGATCGTCTAGAGCACACCATGAAGGCGGTCGTTCGAAAGCCCTCGTCAGCGGGATCACGCCCAGAGGTTCAGTTCGAGAAACGAAATTCAACCACGTCACCGTCAGCCATCACGTAGTCCTTGCCCTCCAGGCGCACCTTGCCAGCCGCCTTCGCCGCAGCCATCGAGCCGGCAGCCACCAGGTCCGAGAACGAAACCACCTCGGCCTTGATGAAGCCCTTCTCGAAGTCGGTGTGGATCACACCGGCGGCCTGGGGAGCAGTCCAACCCTGGTGGATCGTCCAGCCGCGAGCCTCCTTGGGCCCGGCAGTCAGGTACGACTGCAGGCCGAGGGTGTGGTAGCCGACGCGGGCCAGCACATCCAGGCCAGGCTCGTCGACGCCCATGTCAGCAAGGAATTCCTTGGCCTCGTCGGGCTCCATCTCGGCCAGTTCCGACTCGATCTTGGCATCCAGGAAGATTGCCTCGGCCGGAGCGACCAACTCACGCATCCTGGTCTTGAGGTCCTCGTCGGCCAGCTCGTCGGAGTCGCAGTTGAACACGTACAGGAAGGGCTTGGCCGTGAGGAGAAACAGCTCGCGCAACGGCTCGGTGTCGAGACCAGCAGCAAAGACGCCCCGGCCGGACTCGAGCACGGCCTGCGCCTCCTTGATCGCGACGAGCCCCGCCTGCTTGTCCTTGTTCATCCGGGCTTCCTTCTCCAACCGGGGAAGGGCCTTCTCGATCGTCTGCAGGTCGGCGAGGATCAGCTCGGTGTTGATCGTGTCGAGGTCACTGGCCGGGTTCACGTCGCCGTCGACATGGGTGACATCCGCATCGTGGAACACCCGCGTCACCTGGCAGATCGCATCGGCTTCACGAATGTGGGACAGGAACGCGTTACCCATCCCCTCTCCCTGGCTGGCACCGCGAACGATGCCGGCAATGTCGACGAAGCTCACCGTCGCCGGCACGATCCGTTCCGATCCGAAGATCTCCGCCAGCACCGCCAGCCGTTCGTCCGGCACCCCGACCACGCCGACGTTCGGGTCGATGGTCGCGAACGGGTAGTTCGCCGCCAGGACGTCGTTGCGGGTGAGTGCGTTGAACAGGGTGGACTTGCCCGCGTTGGGGAGCCCGACGATGCCGATGGTGAGTGCCACGTCGGCCTAGCCTACTGGCTCAGCAGCGCCGGAATGATCGCCAGCAGCAGAATCATCAGGACGACGACACCAGACAGGCCGAGCACGAATCCAAGGCCCTTGCGCTTCTGCTTCTCGTACCCGATCGAGCCGGTCGTGAACTGGTGCAGCGGCGCGGCGTAGAACACCGGAACCGTCTGCCCGGGAGCGATGGTGAAGTCGAGGGCGGCCTGGCCGTAGGTCCGCATCCACTGGGCCGACATCTCCAGGTGGATCGGGCCGGCCGGCACCGGGATGTCCTGCCGGCCGTACCGGGTCGCCACATGGTGACCGTTGATCGTGGCCGAGGGCGTCAACATGCTCGACGTCATGACACTGCCCTGGACCGTCAGCGCGACCGTGCCCATCGGCGCCTGCTGGTACGGCCCCGGCGCCCCGTACTGGGGCTGACCGCCGCCGTACTGCGCCTGGGGGGCACCATACTGACCGGGCGCCGCCCCGTACGGAGGCTGCCCGCCGGGCTGTGCCTGCGCGTAGGGGTCATGCGGGACAGGTCCGGGCTGCGGAGGTTGCGTCATGGGGTCACGGTACTGACTGGCGACCGTCGCCGCACTCGGTTCCTGTCCTGCGAAATCACCCGGGCTCACTGCCCACCGGACTCATCGGAGTACGGCGACAGCCCCGGCGAGTGCCTCGAGCTGGTCCAGACAGCTGGTCAGGTCACCCTCGAGGCGTGCTGAGGTGATGACCGATCCGTCCTCGGCGAAGTCGGTGAAGTTCGACAGGGCCACCTGGCCCCGGGTGGCGTACAGGTGCGCGTTGGCCACGACTCCACGCCAGTGCTCGACGACCCGGACGCCCCCGGCGGCACCGTAGGCGACGAAGGTGACGGCCTTGTTGGCCCACTCCGGATAGATCGAGTCGAAGGCGTTCTTGAACGCGCCCGGGATCCCGTGGTTGTACTCGGGGCTCACGAACACGAAGCCGTCCACCGCGTCAATGGCCTTGCTCCACGCGCGGACCTGCGGTGACGAGTAGTCACGATCAGCTGCGGCCGGAATGACCTCGTCTGTCAGCAGCGGCAGATCGAAGGTGGCGAGGTCGATCACCTCGTACTCGACTCCCCCGCGGTCCTGTGTCAGGTCCGCCACCCAACGGGCCACCGCCTCGCCCCGACGACCTGTGCGAATACTGCCGATCACGATGCCGATCTTCACGCCCGCTCCTGTTCTCCGACGAAGGACGCGGACCAGCGTACGGCCTTCGTCACGACCGACGCGCCGGGCCGGTGGTACCACCGATCCGCAGCTTCCCCGTCATGGTGAGGTTCTTGACCTCTTGACCGGCGAGCACCTGGTTGAGCAGAGACACCGCGGCCCGGCCGAGTTCCGGCCCCGGTACCAGGACCGTGGTCAACTGCGGCCGCATCACCTCACCGAACAACACCCCGTCACAACCCACGACGCTGATGTCGGCGGGCACCTCGATGCCCAGCTGCTCGGCTCCGGCGATGAAACCGGCAGCGCAGTAGTCGTCGATGGCGATGACGGCGGTGGCGCCCGTCGCCACGATGTTCTCGGCCTCCGTACGGGCCAGTGCGTAACTCGACTGCATCGGCGGCAGCTCAACCAGCTCCACTCCGTCGGCTGACCGTGCCGACGCCCAACGCCGCAACGCGTCGGTCCGCCGTTGGGCGACCCATGACTCCGACGGCCCCCGCATCAGGGCGATACGACGATGTCCGAGCCCCGCCAGGTGGTCAGCCGCCTCCCGGTGCGCGTCCCTGGCGTGGCAGGTCACCGAGGGAACCCCGCTGATCGCACGGTTGATCAGGACAGCGGGCGTGCGGCCGAGGGCAGCCCGCAGGTCCGCGGTCCGTGCTCGCGGGGAGGCCAGGATCATGCCGTCCACGTGCTGGGCGACACGGCGCACCAGTTCGTGCTCAGCTCGCCCACCGGATCGGGCATCCACCAGCAGGACTGCGCTGTCGAGCACGTTCGTGGCATGTTCCACAGCCCGCACCAGCGGCGGAAAGAACGGATTGGTGATGTCGCCGACCAGCAGACCGAACAGTCCGGTCCGCCCGGTCGCCAAGCTCCGCGCCACCCGACTCGGCGCATAGCCCCGTTCCTCCGCCAGGGCAAGGATCCGGTCCCGAACCCCGGCGCGCACCAGGTCGGGGCGCGAAAAGGCCCGTGACACCGTCGACGGCGACAACCCGAGCTCGGTGGCCAACGAGTAGATCGTGGTGTCCCGGACGCTCGATGCCTGGTCCCGGCTCGGCTTCATCGGTTCTCCTGTCCGCCGATCAGAGTACGAGGAACTCCTCGGCGGCCCGGGCCAACGCGTACGGATCGTCGACGCCACACATCTCTCGCGCCGAATGCATCGACAGCAGGGGGATGCCGACATCGACGGTGGTGATGCCCAACCGCGTCGCCGTGATCGGGCCGATCGTCGAACCGCACGGAAGCGCATTGTTCGACACGAACGGCTGGCTCGACACCCCTGCCGCATCGCAGGCACGACGCCACAGCGCTGTGCCGACCGCATCGGTGGCGTAACGCTGGTTGGCGTTGATCTTGAGCAGCGGGCCCTGGTTCGGCAGCGGTTTGTTGGCCGGATCATGGTGACCGGCATAGTTGGGATGGACAGCGTGCCCGGCATCGGCCGACAGACAGCTCGACCGGGCGAGCATCCGCCGGGTGCCATCGGCGTCGGCTCCCACGGAGGCTGCGATCGCCCGCAGGACGTCCTCCAGGATGGGACCGGCGGCACCGGAACGGCTCGCCGACCCGATCTCCTCGTGGTCGAAGGCTGCCAGGACTGTGATCGCCTGGGCGCGTTCGGCCGCAATCAGCGCGACCAGACCGGCATGGACACTGGAGAGGTTGTCGAGGCGACCACAGGCGAGGAACGCGCCGTCCTCGTGCCCGACCGCCGGCCCACCGAACACCTGCCCCCGAGCGGTGTCGAAGCTGACCACGTCGTAACCCAGGATCTGGCTGGAGTCGAGATCGGCCAGGCCAGCAAGGTGCTCCAGGATCCCGACACCGGGACCGAGCCCCCAGATCGGCTGCGTGTGAGCCTGCTTGTCGAGGACCAGGCCGTTGTCGTTGACGCCGCGATCGAGATGGATCGCCAACTGCGGGATCCGCATGATCGGACCGGTCCGGACCAGATGGCTCGTCCCGTCGGCGGTCACCAGCCGACCAGCAAGGCCGAGCTCACGGTCGAGCCACGAGTTCAGCAAGGGGCCGCCATAGACCTCGACGCCGATCTGGCGCCATCCGTACGCCGACAGGTTCGGCTCAGGCTTGAGCTTGAAGCCGGGTGAGTCGGTATGGGCACCGATGACGGTGAAGCGCCCGTCCGGGCCGGCCCCTTCGGGAATCCGCCAGGCAATGAGCGCACCGTCGCGGACCACGAAATGCCCACCGGATGAGGCGTCGAAGGCAGCCGTCTCGTCCTGCTGGACGAACCCTGCTTCGGTCAGCCGACGTGCCGCCTCAGCCGCGGCATGGAACGACGACGGCGAGGCAGCGACGAAATCGACCAGATCGGCGAGGTGGTCACGAGAAGCACTCATGACCACCATCCAATCACCTGGTGACCACGAAGCTCACCGACGCCCGGCCGAACCTGCCTCGTACGCCCGAACGGCCACGACATGGCTGCTCTCGGCTCCGTTGGTGGCCAGGCACTGCACCCGTACGGCATCGATGGTCGCCGGTTCGGTGAGCCAGTGCCGCTGGTGACGGTGCCGGTTGTCGCGGACCTCGGCGACGTTCTGCCACTGCCCATCGGTGCGGACCTGCAGGTCGTAGTCCTTGAGGAGTGTGGGCAGCACCTCATCGGGGGTGCGATGGTGGTGCAGGTTGATCAGATCGATGCGGACGTCGTCGTCGAGGACGACCTGAAGTTCCTCGACCGTGACCGGGTTGTCCCACTCGAGCAACAGCTGCGGGGTGGGGTCGGTGCCCTGACCTGCCGAGACCCACATCTGCGGGCCGCCGTAGGGCCGCGCGTAGGGGCCGATGACCAGTTCGGGGGCGAACGCCTCTGTCGGGTCGACGAATCGCAGTGCCAGGCCCTCGGCCTCGAGGATCGGCTTCCATTCACGGAAGTGCTCGGTCCACGCATCGTCGGGGTTGAGGTCACGGCGTTGCAGCACGAGCAGGCCGGGCAGGATCGCCTCGCCGGTCCACAGCCGCACCCGAGCGTCGGCGTGCAGCACGATCGCCACGTTGCGCGGCTCAGCGTCGGCGACATCGGCGTCGATGGCGACCCACTGCTTGTCCCCGGCGGAGACGTTGACCTCGCCAGAGCTCAACTCCTCGTTGGGCTGATAGTTGCGCGGGTCGCTGAGGTCGCGGATCTCGTAGCGCAGCGTCAGATCCTCGGCGGCATCAAGCAGGAGCTCGATCCTCCCGAGTCCCGGCGCCGCCGGGAGGACCAGGGCAATGTCGTGCTCGAAGGCGACGGTCTCACCCGACGGCGTGACCGACGGCAGGGTGAGTGTCGAGGATGCGCTCACCCGGGCGGTCCGGGCCAGGTCGGCGGGGTCGTCATGAGCGAGCCCGATCGTCGAGGTGTCGTTGCGCACCATCGCGTGCCGCATCAGGGCGAACTCACTGGTCGCCAGCTCACGAGGGGTGAGCCCATGCTCGTGGGCCGTCGCCGCCGCCAGGCCTGCGGCCTCGCCGAGCGCACCGCAGGTCGCCATCACCCGAGTGGTGCCGAAGGCCACGTGCGAGGCCGAGATGTTGCGGCCCGCCATCCACAGGTTCTCGACGTTGCGCGAGTAGAGGCTGCGCAACGGCACGTCGTAGGTGCCCGGGGAGAACCAGTGGTTGGAACCGTGCTCGGTCGCGTACACCCCGCCCGCCGGGTGGAGGTCGATCGACCAGCCACCGAAGGTCACCGGGTCCTCGAACTTCGTCTGCTCCAGCACGTCGTGCTGGGTCAGCACATGATCACCGAGGAATCGGCGGTACTCCCGCTTGCCCGGCACCGAACCGATCCACTCCAGGGTGAGGTTCTCGACGTCGGAGAACTCGCCCGAGTTCTTGATGTGGTCCCAGATCCCGTACACCACGCCCTGCAGCTCGTCGCGGATCCTTTCGTTGTCCGCAACCACATCCAACTCGCCGCCCCACTCGATCCACCAGTAGGCGCAGCCCTTGGCTCGCGAATCGATCACCCGGTACTCCGGGATCGAGGTCTTGGTGATGTCGACCGCGAAGCTCGGCGGCACGAACTTCGACGGCTCGCCGATGTCCTTGCTGTAGAACAGAATCGTCGAACCGAGGGTGTTGTTGTCGGGCACCTCCGGCGCCCACGGCTCCTGGTAGGTCGAGAACGGCTCCCGGCCCAGACGGTGATCGGCACCGGCCAGGAATCCGACGATGCCGTCACCGGAGCAGTCCAGGAACACCGGCGAGGTGAAGGTGACGATCTTCTCCGAGCCCTGCTGCCACCCCGTGACCGAACTGATGCTCGTCCCACCGTCGGTCGAGCCCGCCGACACCTCGACCTCGCGAACATCGGTGTTCAACCACAGCTGGATGTTCGGCTCGGCCCGTACGGCCTCCAACAGGGTCAGATCCCAGTAGTACGGGTTACCCTCCGGGTTGCGGAACTGGTTCTCCAGCCACAACTCGCCCATGATCCCGGTCTCCCGCGCATAGGACTGCGCGCCGTGCGCGGTCGCCCCGCACACCCACACCCGAACCTCGCTGGAGGAGTTGCCGCCCAGCACCGGACGGTTCTGCACCAACGCGACCGACTGACCTGCTCGCGCAGCGGCGATCGCCGCACAGATCCCGGCCAGGCCACCCCCGACGACGGTGACATCGGTGCGACTGTCGAGACGCTCGAACTCAGGCATGACTCTTCTCTTCCCTGGTTGGGTTCGTGGTGGTGATGTGTCTGGTGTCGGGATGGAGGATGTCCTCCACCTGACGTCGTGTCTGGTGCAACAACAGGCGCAGCAGGTCGGTGTCGACCGGTTGCGAGGTGGAGATCGCGACGGCGAGGTGACTCGCATCATCGGCGCGTACCGGGATCGCACCCGTCACCGCAGTCGGGGTCGACCAGCCCTGCAGAATCAGCACGTCGTGATCGATGTGGTCCTTGGCCCACTGGAGCACGGCCGCCTCATCCGGCGGGGTGCCGGGCTGGAGCCGCCAGCCGTAGCGCTCCCGCGAGAGCGCCAGCGCCGCCAGGGCCTCTTCGGTGTCGATCTCGGCCAGCAGGCGGAGAGCTGCCGAGGAGGCGTTCAACCGGAAGGACGTCCCGGTCATCGTCTCGTGGCCCGCTTCGGCGCGCACCAGGTAGAAGACGTCGCCGGCGACGTACTGGCACAGGTTCACGGTGTACGTCGGGTGCTCAGCAGCAACCTGCTCGAGGACGGGCCGGGTCAGGTCGATCACCGGAAAGGAGGAGGTGGCGCGCGCGAACCTCAGCAACGCCGCACCCGGTCGATTGCCCTGCGAGGTGCGTGTGATGTAGCCGGCCTGCTGCAGAGTGCCGAGGATCCGCGACACCGAGCTCTCGTGCAGCCCCATCCTCCGGGCGAGTTCGCTGCCCGTCAACGGCCCCGGCGCCACCAGCAGCATCTCGAGGATCTCGAGACCGCGCGACAGCGACTGCACCTGCCCGCCGCCGCGCTGTCCCATGCCTGCGTACTATACATGACTCAACTCCCATCTTGCACAGGACGCAAGTGGAAGGTCATAGCCGGGCTGGCCGCCAAGATGCGGCCCACAGCAAAGGTTGACACCAGCGGAACCGCCATGGCGATAATTATCATGAGACTCATCGTAATGATGCGACGACACCGAAGGCAGGGACCCATGACGCCGCCACTCCATCTCGACCGCCGCCACTTCTTGCGCAGCGCTGCAGCACTCGCGGCCGGTGGGGCCGCCACTGCAGTCGCCGGTTGTACGACCTCCGGTGCGCCGACCGGTACTCCCGGTACCTCCACCGGCCCGGCCGCACTGCCCAGCTTCATCCCGTACGAAGGCGTGCGACCGACGCTGCCGGCACTCCCCAACGGGACATCGGCATACTTCGCCTCGTTTCCCGCCAACCCGGCCACGTTCCTGTCCTCACCGCCGGGAGCTGGCGGGGCCGTCGAGGGTTTCACCATTGCCAACTCAGCGATGAAGCCGGCTGCGAGCAATCCCCACTGGCAGGCCGTGAACACGCTGCTGGGAGTGGACCTGAAGGTGACAGGTGCACCCATCGGCGACTTCAGCAAGAAGTTCATCGCCATGTCCGCCGGCGATCTGCTGCCGGACTTCAGCTGCATCCTCCCCGGCGAGACGCCACAACTGGCGGCACTGCTGGACGCCAAGTTCGCCGATCTCACCGACCATCTCGCCGGCGACGCGGTGAAGGACTACCCGGCTCTGGCGAACATTGCCGCGTACAACTGGGCTGGCGCCGTCAGCGGGCAGCGGATCCGGATGATTCCGTCACCGCGATTCGCGCTCTTCCGGCAGTATCTGGTGCGCACCGACATCACCCAGGCCGCGGGCATCGATCCAGAGCCGCGGAGCGGCGCCGAGCTGGCCGCGCTGCTGGCTGCCCTCACAGACCCGCCCAGGAAGAGATTCGCCACGATCTCGGCGAAGGGGCTGCTCGACATGGTGTGCGAGATGATGGGCGTTCCCAACAGCTGGGCCGTTGACGATGCCGGCACCTTCACCAGGATGTATGAGGATCCCCGCTTCCCCGAGGCGCTGCAGTTCGTTGCCGACGCATGGCGGCAGGAGCAGATCCATCCGGAGGCATTCACGCCCAACCTGTCCACGAACGCGACCGCACTGTACGCAACCGACCAGAGCCCACTCTTTCCCGCAACACCGGAGTTCGCCAGCATCGCCATCGCCGCTCACGAGGCAGATCCGACAGCGCGGACGGAGGCCATCACCCTGCACCCGTGGGACGGTGGGGAGGCCCCTGTACAGCGGTGGTTGGGGCCGGGGACGTTCTACTTCATCGGTGTCAGGAAGGCCGACCCTGAACGTGTGAAGGAGATTCTCCGGATCATCGATGCACTCGCGTCTCCGTTCGGCACTGCCGAGTACCTGACCATCAAGTACGGCCGCCAAGGGTCCGACTTCACTTTCACCGACGGCACCGTCACACTCACCGACGAGGGCAAGGCCAACAGCCTCCAGCCACTCGCCTATCTCGGCGCACCGGCCCAGGTGCACTACTCGACAGACGCCGAGGCGGCAAAGCTCCAGTACGAGGCTGAAGCAACCGCGATGGAGCACAAGGTTGCCCGACCCAACACCGGTCTGGAGTCGAAGACGAATGAGTCGAAGGGCTCGCAACTCGACCGTGTGGTCAGCGATGCCATCGCCGGCATCATCACCGGACGTACGAAGGTCGACACCTGGCCCACGGTCGTGAGCACGTGGCGCAGCAGTGGCGGCGACGCCATCCGCAGCGAGTACGAGCAGTCCTGGGCCAGCAACCGGTAGCCGCCGCCCGACACCGCAGCACCACCCACCTGTCACATTTCCACGCACAAAGGAGTTCGTCATGCCCGAAAACACTCAACTCATCCCGCCCACCGTGGGCCGACGAGGGCTCGTCGCTCTCGCCGGAGCGGTGGGGGTCGCCGTTGCCGCCTCGACCGCGAAGCCGGCCCAGGCTGCCCCGGTCGGCCGCAACCTCTCCTCCACCGTCACCCAGTACGGTGCCCGCGGCGACGGCACCAACGATGACACCGCCGCCATCCAGCGCGGCATCGACGATGCTGCCGCTGCGGGCGGTGGAGAGCTGCACTTCCCACCGGGGGTCTACCGCACCACTGCCCCGCTGAAGCTCAGGTCGGGTGTCCGCCTCGTCGGCGAGGGCGACGCCTCCCACCTCCGTGCCGACAACAAGGTCGACTTCGGCGGCGGTCACGCCATGATCGAGATCGACCAGGTGTCCTCGGCCGGCGTCGCGCACCTCAAGCTTGACCAGGCCGGGACGGGTCGGAACGCCTTCAACTTCAAGTTGTCCCACGCCATCCTGATCACCCAGAGCGAGGACATCGACCTGGTCGACCTGACCTTCGTCGAAAACGGGTACGAGGCGACCTACGGCTGGCCGGGCGGCCCGGTCGTCTACCTCCACATCCTCGAGGCCCACACCAGGCCCGTGGAGCGGGTCCTGATCTCTCGGTGCCGCTTCGTCCAACCGGACAACCTGCACCTGAACTTCGCCATCCGCGCCACCACGGACTTCCTGGCCACTGACCCCCATGGCCAGTGCAACCGGGTCACGGTGTCCGACTGCCACTTCCAGGGCACCTGGGGGTGGAACACCATCGAGTTCGCCGGCCCCGGGACGGCCGACTGCTCGGTACTGGCCTGCACCTTCGACGGAATCTCCTTCACCCACATCGATTTCGACAAAGGGGCCTCGAACTGCATCGCAGCCCACAACCACATCCTGTCGGCCGGCAAACCGCAGCACCTGATCGTCAACCCCAACACTCGAGTCGCAACGATCAACGACCACGGCAACTACAACAACGGCAACGGGTTCCGGAACTCGAACAACGTGATCGCGTTCAACACCATCAGCCACACGGTCACCGATGGCGGGGTCGACATCAAGGAGGCCGCGATCACCGTTGCCTTCTGCACGAACAGCCTGGTCATCGGCAACCAGATTGCCAATGTGAACAATGGCAGGCTCGGTGGCGGCATCCACATCCAGCGAGACGTCACCGACTGTGCCATCCGGGACAACCACATCCGCGACGTCAAGTACGGCATCTGGTTCGACGACAACTTCGCCGACTTCGACGGCATCCGGATCGAGGGCAATCAGGTCTACTCCACTGCCGAGGGCATCTTCGTCAACAAGCTGCCGGGGCATGGCCGTGACTTCGTCGTGACCGGCAACCAGCTCCGGCCCGGAACGAGTTCCGCCGGCATCGCGTTCAAGGCCAATACGGCCGAGACCCCGATCATCGCTCTCAACACCTGCGAGGGCGGAAAGATCGGCATCGACACCGGCGACAACGACGCCGTCGTCATCGGCAATGTGGTCAAGCGTGCCACCACGTCGTACGCCGTCGCAGGATCGCGCAGCACGACCCTGGTCGGCAACGCCTCCGTGGCGCCAACCGGAGATGACCTGGCCACGCCGGGACGTACTTCCCTTGTGGGCAACATGTTCAGCGGACCCCAGTCAGCGATGGGAGCGCCGATCACGTACGGCGTCGCGGCCCCCACCACCGGTGATTGGGTCACTGGATCCGTCGTGCACAACTCCGCGCCGGCCAGTGGCGCGGACACCGGCTGGGTGTGCGTGGCTGCCGGCAGTCCCGGCGTCTGGAAGTCGCTCGGCAACATCGCTTGAGCCAACCCAGGAGGCCGTCGTCAGCCGAGAGGGCTGGCGATGGCCTCCACGGTTCCGCGATGGCGAGCCGCCTCGGCGGCGAACGCGGCGAGATGACTCTCCAACGACTCGTCTGCACCCGACCGGATGTGGCTGGGATCACCGGTCTCGACCGCACGCAGGAAGGCATCGATCAGTGCAGCGTCACCGCCGCCGTGCCCACCACCAGCCGTCGGGTCGCCGGGAAGTGTCACCTCGTGGAGGCGATGCCGCGCAGTCCGGAAGTCGAAGTGATCGATCACCAGATCATGGGTGTCGATGAAGCCGGCAGTGCCGAAGATCCGGGAGCGACGCCAGGTGCTCGGCGTGAAGGCTGCCATCGTCATGCTCGCCGTGCGCCCGCCCTCGAGTTCCAGGTTCACCACCTGGTGGTCGTTGACGTCGTTGTCGCCGGAGTACACACAGCGCCCGAAGTCGCCGGCGGCCAGAGCGGCATCGATACCGGCCCCGGTGACCTCACCGCCCACGATGCGCTGGACCAGGATGTTGTCCGGCGCGAGCGTCTCGTGGTAGATCCGTCGCGCCGAGAACGCGCAGCTCTCCTCGACAGCACAGTCGAGACACCGTTCCCCTGCACCGGCAGGCTTGTTGGCCGGAGTGAAGTGGGTCAGCGACCCGAAGCTCGACACCCGTGCCAGCCGACGGCCCATCACGTACCGGATCCAGTCGAGGTCATGGCACGACTTGGCCAACAGCACCGGGCTGGAGTTCTTCTCGCTGCGCCACGGCCCACGGACATAGGCATGCGGATAGTGCCACCAGCCGACCGGCTCCAGGTGTTGCATGCTGATCGGGTCCCCGATCGCGCCGCCGTGGACGAGCTCGGCCACCTTGTCGGCGAAGCGGGTGTAGCGCAGCACGTGGCAGACGGCGAACTGACCGCGGCCCCGTTTGGCCGCCTCCACGACATCGATGCACCCCTGCACGGTTGTCGCGATCGGCTTCTCCAACAGGATGTGGTAGTCCAGCGCGGCGGCGGACACGGCAGCCTCGACGTGCTGGCGATCCTGGTGGCAGATCAGTACCGCATCGGCGATCCGCCCTCGCCCCAGCAACGCCTCGGCGTCGGCGAAGACGTTGCCCGGCGCAATGTCGTGATCGGCCGCGAAACGATGTCGACGACCTTCGTCGGGCTCGGCCACGGCAACCACCTTCGCGCGCTCGGCGTGGTCGCGGATCCAGTTGCCGTAGATGGTCCCCCGCGAGCCTGCGCCGATCACGGCGATCGTCGTACCAGCGAACATCTGAGTCTCCTTCTGCTCGGCCGCCACATTACGATGAGTCTCCTCGTAATTACAAGAAGGGTTCGCCCGCGTGACCACTAGAGTTGGGCCACCGTCCAGCAGAGGAAGCAGACCCATGGATCAGCACGGCCCGGACCCGTCCCTGCTGCGTTGGATGAACGCGGTCAGCGCGATCCACCAGCTGCGCTCGTCCGGCGAGATGACCTCCACGGAACTGGCCAAGGCCCTCCAGGTCGCGCGATCCACCGCCGAGGAGGCGCTCGGCGTTCTCACCGAGAAGGGTTTGGTCGACGAACTCCCGCCGGCGACGCCCCGTCGTGCCGGGCGTCCGGCTCGGAGGTACCGATTTCGGAACGAGGCCGGGTATGTCGTCGGCGTCGGCTTCGACCACCTCCAGGTGAGCGCGACCATCGGCGATCTCAGCGGAGAGACGATCATGCGCCACGCCCGGCAGCTGCCTGACGACACGAATGCCGTCGATCCGGTGGCCGAGATCGTCGACACCGTCAACGAGGCCTTCAGCATCGCCGGCCGCAGGGTGGACCGTCTGCGCGGCATCGCCGTCGGACTTCCCGGTGTGATCAGTCCTGACGGCCGGATCGTCCGGTGCGATCCGGCACCAAGTTGGGTGGGCCGAGCCGTGTCGGACGAACTCGCACAGCAGTTCAACTGCCCAGCCATGACGGAGAACCACGGACGGATGGCGGTGCTCGGCGAGTGCTGGCAAGGTCTGTCCGCCGGGTCCTCCGACGTTGTCTTCATCATTGGCGGCGTGAGCATGGGCGTTGGTGTCATGGTGAACGGCGACGTCGTGCGGGGCCGCCACGGCGCCGCAGGCGAGGTCGGACACCACCCTCTGCTCAGCGGCAGCGTCGTGCTTCGCCTGAGATCGATGTTGGCCGAGACCAGTCCCGGGGTCGCGCCCGAGCAGGCCGCTGCCCGGGCCTTCGCCGCCGGCGATGATCCTGCCCATACCGAGTTTCGCCGTCGCTACGCCGAAGACCTGGCTGCCCTGGCGAGCATGGCTGCCCTGACCGTGGACCCCGAGTACGTGATCCTGGGCGGCACCCTCGCCGAAGCCGACGACGACCTTGTCGTGCAAGTTCGCCACCACATCGAGGCGAACGCCATGTTTCCGCCGACCGTGGCGCGCACCAGCCTCGGGGAGGACGCCATCGCGATCGGTGGGGTGCGGCGAGCCCTGACGCTCGCGGAGCAGACCCTGCTCGACCCGGTCGCACTGTCCCGAACCAGCGCCTGACCTCCGGGCGCCACCTCAGGGCGAACCGGACCGAACGCGGCCCGGGTAGCCTGCAGCGCATGCCTGCGGTCCGTCCGCCAGACACCACAGCCCCACGAACCGGCCGGTTCTGGGTCGTGTTCCCCTGCGCCCTCCTGGTGCTCGGCTGGCAGGTCTGGACGGTGGTGGATCGAGCGCCCTCGACCTTCCTGCTGTCCTACTGGTTCGTCACCTGGGACCACGGATTCTTGCGTCGCGGCCTGTCGGGCGAGATCAACCAGTGGCTCTTCCCCGGCGATCTGCTGGTCGGCGCCCAGATCCTGCGATGGGCACCTGCCGTCGTGTCCGCAGGCTGTGTGGCCGTGGTCGCCGTCGCGCTGCTGCGGCGCGGTACTCCCGTGACGGTCGGCCTCGGCTGGCTTCTGATCGTGAGCCCGTTCACCGTCAAAGCACTGCTGGTGTACACCCGACCGGACCAGTTCGCGATCGTCCTGCTGCCACTGGTGGCGCTGGTGTGGCGGTGGTGGCCACGGCGTCCGACCCTGCCGCTTCTGCTGCTGGGCCTGGGTTTCTCGACCCTGGTGCTGATCCATGAAGGGATCGTGCTGACCGTCGCCCCCTGGTTGCTGCTGTTGATCGTGCACTTCTCGCGGGGCGAAGGATGGCGTACCACCCTCGGGCGAGTGGCTGCGTTGTTCAGCCTGCCGGCCCTGACCACCGTCGTCGTGCTCTGGCGTGGGCGTGCCAGCCCGGAGCAGATCGAACAGCTGAGAGCGAACGCTCCGGCCGATGTCGAGAGCGGCTCGACGATCTTCGACAATCTCGGCGACTCGGTCGTGACGTCGGTTCGTTCGGTCCTCAGCTACGGAGTCGACAACCTGGCGGCCATGGTGCTGGTGGGACTGGCGCTCTGGGCCGTCCACCTCGTGGCGCTGTACTGCGTTCCCGGTCTGTGGCGCCGCCCAACACGCCGGGTGCTGCTCGTCCTGGCGGGCGCGGTGCTGCCCGCACTGGCGACCGAACTCCTGATCGCGATCGACTGGCAACGCTGGTTCGCCCTGTGGCTCGGGCTCGGCCTGATCACGTACGCCGTCGTCCTGCTGGCCGAGCCCGCCGCCCCGCCGACGGCTCCGCAGCAGTGGCCCCGTCGTACCCTGGCGCCCTTCGTCGTCCTGTGCGTCCTGTTGACCCTGGTTCCGGTGTCGACGGCGAACAACAAGCTGCCGTGTTCGGTGTCGTTCCTGGTGCAGGAGGCACCCCAGCCGTTCCAGCGGGTGGTGGACGCCGTCACCGGCCGGAACGGCAGCGACCACCACCCCAAGTGCTCCGATGACGACTGGCAGTGGCGCTGACCAGTTCGCGGCGCACCGAGCGCGGAAACGGAAGTGTCAGAGGCGCTTGGCACGATGGTGGGCATGGATGTCGTGATGCTGGTGGGCACGCTCGCCGGGCTGGTGATCGGTCTGGCCGTCGGGGTGGTGGCCGCCACCCTGGTCCACCGCGCCCGTACGGAGGCCAACGGCCACTCGGCGAGGGCCGCGGAAGCCCAGGCCCGAGCCGAGGTGGCCGAGGTCCATCGGGCCAACGCCGAGCTCGCGGCCACCCTGGCCGGCACCCAGGCCAAGCTCGACGCCGCCACTGAGCGGGCCCGTGACGCCCAGGCACGGGCGGAGCAGCTGCTCGACGACCGCGAGGTCCAGGCCAACCAGTTCAAGGTGCTCTCCGACTCGGCCCTGGAGATGCAGGGCCGGCGGGCCGACCAGCTGATGTCTCCGATCCGCGACGGCCTCCGTGCCCTGCAGGACCGGATCACCATGGTGGAGAAGGAACGAGCGGCCCTCGGGGCGGACCTGCGCGCCCAGGTGCAGGCGGTGCAGAACACCGGGGAGCACCTCCGCCGTGAGACCCACGCCCTGGTGACAGCACTGCGCAAGCCCCAGGTGCGTGGTCACTGGGGCGAGCTGCAGCTGAAGAATGCCGCCGAGCTCGCCGGGATGCGAGAGCACTGCGATTTCGACCTGCAGCACAGCACGACCACCACCGGTGGCGCCGGTATCCGACCTGACATGCGGGTCAACCTCAGCGACGGAAAGTATGTCTTCGTCGACTCCAAGGTTCCGCTGCAGAGTTTTCTCGACGCCCACGAGACCGACGACGAGACAGTGCGAGAGGCAGCGCTCAACCAGTTCGGGTCGGTGGTGAAGGGTCACGTCGACCAGCTGTCGGGCAAGCAGTACTGGGCCGTCACCGACCACACCCCCGAGTTCGTGATCCTCTTCCTGCCCAGCGATGCATTGGCGGCCGAGGCATTGGGCCGGGTGCCGGACCTGTACGAGTACGCCATTCGCCGCGACATCGTCATCGCCTCGCCGTCGACGCTGATCGCCATGCTGCGCACAGTCGCGTACAGCTGGAAGGCCGACGCGTTGGCCAACAACGCCAAGGAGGTTGCCGATCTGGGTCGCGAGCTGCACCAGCGTCTCGGGAAGATGGGCGGACACGTCGACCGACTGGGTCGCTCGCTGCAGGGTGCAGTGAAGGCGTACAACCAGACGGTCGGCTCCCTGGAGACCCGGGTCCTGGTGGCGGCACGCCGCATGAATGAGCTCGCCGTGACGACTGATCTGCTCGAGACCCCAGTGTCGGTGGAGGAATCGCCTCGCCAGGTGACCGCGCCGGAACTGGTCGACGACGCCGTACGGGTGACACCGTTGATCGGCCGGGCACCATCGGACGCCCCTGAGCGGGCCGAGCTCCGCCGGCGCGACCCGGACCTGTTCGACCTGGCCGCGCCGGAGGGCACATCGTCAGCCCCGCCGCACCACCCGGCCGTCGGCGAGCACGACCACCGGTGAGGGCCCGGCCACCAGACCCGCGATCGCCGACGGGAAACTCCACCGACCAGTTTCCTTGCCCTGTTGATCGAGCGAGACCAGCAAGCCATGATCCGCAGCCACCAGATAACCCTGGTCGCTGACCGGAAGCACCTGGACGATGCGATCCCCGATCGGTGTCCGGAACCGCGGAGCGCCGTCCATGCTGAGGGACCACACGTCGAACCCGGTCGTGCCGAGCACGATCTCGGCACCCACGCCGGAGTGGAAGGTCCCGCAGTCGAGGCCGGTGACCTGGCCACTCACGTTGCGAACCCACCCGGGCACGATCTTGGAGCCGCTGAAGGTGTAGCTGCGCACGGCATTCTGCTTGGTGCCGTAGATGATCACCGGACTGCCGGTTTCCGGCCGATGCAGGGCGACGGCGGTGAAACCTGCCCCTCCGGCGGAACCACCCCTGATCTCCTTGCCAGCTTTCCAGATGCTCGGATAGAAGTACTCCAAGGCGATTGCACCCTCGTCCTTGCCGTCGCCGTCGAGGTCAGCGAAGACCATGTCCTCGATGCCGTAGAAGTAGTGCATCGTCGTCGAGGTGATCTTCCCGTCCCAGGTGAGGCCGTACACGTAGCGGAACTGGGTGCCGACCATCAGCTGCGGGGCGGCGTCCTGCCCGTTCACGTAACCGGTCCGGACCGCGGTGACCCCGAGCAGGTTGCCCTTGATCTCACGACGCGCCGCATCGTCCGGGATCTTGGTCGTCCAGCGTTGCTGCCCGTCGCCGGCACCCAGGGCGTGGACCTGGTAGTCCTCGGTGGCCACGGTGACCAGCTTGGCGTCCCCGTGGGTCTGCGTGGCCACCTCGTTGACGCGGCTGTCGGCCTCGTAGGTCCAGCTGACGGCGAGGGCGGGGCTGAGATGGCTGACCCGGCCGTCCGCGGTGCCGATCAGGACCGAGCCGGGGTTGGCATTCACCCCTGGTGCCACCGCAGTGACCTCACCGTCCACCGTGGCCCCCTGCACCCATCCGGCCGGCATCGTCGCCGGCTCCGCCGCCGTGCGTGGCCCGGACCTCCATCGCCGGCCTGCCGACTTGATCGCCCCGACGACCCGCTCGGAACGTCCGGGATTCCAGACCTGGGTGCCGTCGGCGATCGGCCCCGGACGCACCGGGTTGCCGACCACGTCGTACTGCGCGAGGTCACGGCGCACCGGGTAGGCCTGCCAGGCCGAGCCAGCCACGTCCAGTTGCCAGATGACCGGTTCGCCGAACTTCTCTTCCCTGCCGTCGATCGCGACCGACGTCGCCCCGGCCAGCACCACCCGGTCCGGCCCGAGCACCGTGACCGTGGCATCGCTGACCAGCCCGGCAGCGTCGATCGTGCCGGTGACGAACCACCAGTCCTCGCTGCCGGAACCGACCTGCCACAGTCGCTCAGTGATCCGCTGCGGCGACAGGTCGACCGCCTCGCCGACCGCGGTGCCGATGACGTTGACGAACTGCTCGCGCTCCCCCGCCGTACGGGCGCGCTCGGCCACCACCTGGGTCAAAACCGTCTCCGCCTCGGCATAGGGGTACGGGTTGGTGCTGCGGTAGTACTTCAGGAAGTGGCCACGCCGATCGGCGATCTGCAGCTGTGTGGCATCGAGGCTGTCGATGCTCATGGTCACACCGTCCTGGCGACAGGTGTAGCGGCCGCCGGTGAGTGATCCCACCCCGAGTGTCTGCCACTGGTTCTTCACCAGGTAACGGCCATCAGTGGTGATCATGAGATCGTCGACCACGACGTGGAAGGCATCATCGACGGCGATGACCGTACGGACCCAGTCGGTCCCGTTCCACTCCGCCACCCGCGTCCGGCTGATTGCCACCCCGTCGACGTCGGCCACCCACTCCACCTCGGTGAACGAGCCCTTGACGCCCTGTTCGCCATCTCGGACGACGACCAGGCCGGTGTGGTGCTCAGGAGTGTTCTCCATGTAGTCGCGGTCGACCAGCAGCATTCGCTGTCGTGCGGTGTAGCCGATGATCGCGTTGCCGTCCTGGTGGTTGTGCCGACCTCCGGCGAACCCGTCCAGCATCAGTGTCGGCTGGTCGATTCCCAGGCCGGCACGGAAAGCCATCTTGTGGAAGGTCCGTTCCCGTGGGACGGACACCTCCTCGGTCCCGGCGATGTCGTCGTAGACCCCAGCCTCGACCGGGTAGGCCATCACGGCAGGCAAGCCGGATTCTTCGTTCGTCGTAGGGGTCCGCGGGGGTTGTCCCTCTCGCTGACCCGTACCATCGGTGACCGTGTAGCGGTGCAGCGGGAAGTCGAGGTCGGGCATCCGCTGATCCTTGAACGGACCGGTCCGCAGCCGCTCCAGCAACAGCCCGTAGATGGGCTCGGCGAACAGCCAGTTGGCCGCGTTCATCACCGCCGAGTGACCCCAGGAGTACAACCCGGAATAACCGTACGGGTACACGTCACCGCCACCCACCATCGCGCCACAGTTGTCCACCATCAGCACGTTCAGGTCGGCGCTGGGCCGCAAGGTCCGGGTCAGGTACTCGTACTGACCGGTGAACATCGCGTAGTCCATCGTGATGATCGGCAGATGCATCAGGTAGTCAGCACCTTCGTCGAGACTGATCACTGCCGTGTTGCCGGTGAAGATCACCGCGCCACGCTCCATCCAGTCCTGAGCCTCCGGCAGTTGGTGCTGTCGCCAGAAGTAGTCAGCCCCCGAGACCAGAGACAGTGCCGGGTAGGCCTCGTGGTTCCAGCGGGGACCGCTCGGCCTGGCGCTGCGGAGGTAGCCGTCGTTGAAGTTGGCGGCGAAGGTGATCCGCAGTCCGGCCAGGATGAGCTCACGGTCGGCCGCGGTGAACGCTTCGTCGAACTCGGTCAGCGCCCACACCGCGATCACGCCCGGACCGCTCGGCCACATGTTGCGACTGTTGTTGAGCTGGTCGGTCGCCTCCGTCGGATGGTCCGCCAGGAACTGCGAGTACGCCAGCAGTGCCTTGCGGTAGATCTCGAAGAAGCCTGTGTCTGCAGAGATCAGGTACGCCTCGCCCATCAGTTTCACCCGGGCCAGCAGGCCGTGCAGCACGACGGCGTCGGTCTCGACACCGGTGGTGGGCTTGAGCGCAGCAACCCTGGCGTCGATGTCGGCGCGCTGCGCGACCAGGTAGTCCTCGTCGGTGCGACCACCGTTGGAGAGGGCAGCGAGCACCGAAGCGCTCAGTGAGACCCGGTGCTGCCACGGCAACGAGGTACCGGCCCCCAGCAGCGGGGTGAGCGCCTCGACCCCGGCTCGCGCACCGTCGAGGTCGCTCGCTCCGATGACCAGGCTGTTGCCGCCGAGGGCGAACGGATCGACGATCGTGAGCGCCCAGAATCCTGACGGCCCGGGCAGCCACGAGTCGACCATGGCGTACCGCATCCCGTAGAACCGGGCGATCTCGACGTTGTTGCCGAGGTGGCCGAGCAGGATGGCATGCCCGGCCCACCCGGCCGAGAATCGTTGCTCGTCAGGAATCCTGACCTCCGGTCGAGGCGCGCCAGAGCTTGCGATCGCATCGGCGACCTCACCGGCGAGCGCCTGCCACTCCGGCACGTCCGGGGCGACGACGACCACGGAGGTCAGGTCGATCGTGGTGTCACGCTCCCTCGGCACCGGATCGCCATCGGCAGCGCGAGCGGCCCCAGGTCGGGCTCCGATCGCGAGCGCGGCGCCAGCCAGGCCGGCGGAAACCATCAACGTACGACGGGAGAGCTTCATCGGTACTCCAATTCGACTGCGCGGGGCTTCGCAAACGCTTGCAGTCAATGGGAGCGACCCTATTCCCGTCAAGGGGGTGTCCCGAAACGTCTCGCATCCGAAGTCCGGCCACCTCTCTCGTCGAGGGATGGCCGAACCGGCGCCCTGCCCTACCCCAGGGCGGGTTGGGCAAGCAGGTCCCGCAGGGTCGCCGCCCAGGCGCGCGGGTGGCCGAGATTGCCGTTGTGGCCACCGGCGAACACCTGTAGATCGGTCGAGCAGAGCTGTGCCAGCGCCTCGGCACAACGCCGGTCGAACACCTCCATCGGCGTCGACTTCCCTGCTGCAGCGAGGATCCTGACATCCGCGGCGGCGACCGCAGCCGGGTCGAGCCGGTCCCGCACCGCCGTGGTGAAGTCGTGACGCAGGAACCGGTCGAAGTTGCGGATCCGCTGGGCATCGAACGGGAACGACGCGAGCCCGGGTTCGACCTCGTTGTCGTCCGACAGGATGCCGAGCGTCCGGACGATCTTGGGGAGCGCGGCAGCGAGACCGTCGGCGAGATAGGCGGCCTGGATCTCGACGAGCTCGTGACGGTGCTGTGCCGCCAGGGGGTCCGGAAGCAACCAGGAGGCAATGGGTTCGTGGGCGACGAGGGTCGCCACCTGACCGGGATGACGGGTGACCAGGTGCAACCCGATGGCAGCACCGAAGCTACAGCCCAGCAAGGTGACCGGCTCATCGGTGATGTGGGCGATGAGCCGGTGCAGGTCGTCGGCATGGTCGGCCATGGTCACCTCCCGCCCGAGGTCATCGGGCACGGAGCGAGAGAGACCGCGCCGGTCGTAGGTCACCACAGTGAAGTCCTCGGCCAGATGGGAGACAAGGTCGACCGTACGGTCAGCATCACCCTCCCCACTCTGGGCGATGACCAGGACCGGGCCGCGCCCGACGACCTGGTGATGGATGGTTGTGCCGGGAAGTCTGACGGATGGCATGGCTCGACATTACATCCATCTCGATGCATCTATCAAGATGTATATTGCGGTCATGAACGCTGTCGAGCTGTACCTGTTGGGCCGCACCCTGATGAAGCTCGGAGAGGACGCCCTGCCCGAGCCTCCGGGTGGAGCCAGCGCGTATCCGGGCAGCACGCGGACCGTTCTGATCGTCGCGGCGGATGTCGCCACTCACCCCGCGTCGACCGTGACCGAGGTCGTGAAGCGCACGGGGCTCCCCCAGAGCCAGGTGTCCACCGCTGTGGCCCGACTCCGCGAAGCGGGCGTCGTCGGCACTGACGTCGATCCGGCCGACCGTCGCCGTACGGTGATCACCCAACAGGCCGAGGTGTCGGACCGGCTCGCCGAGGTTCGGGCTGCGCCGATCCTGCCGACGCTCACTGCAGCGCTCGACGGCGACGCAGAAGTCGCCCGCCGCGTCAGCAGACAGTTGGACGAGCTCGGTCAGCTCCTGCTCCCGGACCGGGGCGAGTGAGTGAAGCGGCCCCCGGCGTCAGTCGCCGACGGTGGCGCGCTTCAGGTCCTTGCGGAGCTCCGGCGGCAGCGCGAACACGAGGTTCTCCTCGGTGAGCCGTTCTTCCTCGGCCGCGGGAAAACCCTTCTCCACAAGGAGATCCAGAACGCCCTGAACCAGGTCATCGGGCACCGATGCTCCTGAGGTGACGCCCACGGTGACGACCCCGTCGAGCCATGACGGATCGATCTCGCCGGCGTTGTCGACCCGGTGCGCGGCCTTCGCTCCCGCCTCGAGGGCGACCTCGACCAGCCGCACCGAGTTGGAGGAATTGGCTGAACCGACCACGATCACCAGATCGGAATGACCAGCGATCTGCTTCACTGCCGCCTGACGATTCGAGGTGGCGTAGCAGATGTCGTCACTCGGCGGATCCTGCAGCAGCGGGAACTTCTCCCGCAGCTTGCGGACCGTCGCCATCGTCTCGTCCACGCTGAGGGTGGTCTGGCTGAGCCACGCCACACGCGACGGATCCCGTACCTCGACGTGATCGACGTCCTCGGGTGACTGGACCAGCGTGATGTGCTCGGGTGCCTCCCCGGAGGTGCCCTCGACCTCCTCGTGCCCCGCGTGCCCGATCAGCAGGATCTCGCGGTCGTCCTTGGCGAACCGCTTCGCCTCATGGTGCACCTTGGTGACCAGCGGGCAGGTGGCATCGATCGCCTTGAGGTGTCGCTCCTCGGCCTCCGTACGGACCGCCGGCGAGACCCCGTGCGCGGAGAACACCACGGTCGCCCCCTCGGGGACCTCGGTCAGTTCCTCGACGAAGACCGCCCCTCGCTCGGACAGCGTCTCCACGACATGCTTGTTGTGCACGATCTGCTTGCGGACGTACACCGGCGGTCCGTACATGTCGAGCGCCTTCTCGACCGTGACGACGGCCCGGTCGACCCCGGCACAGTAACCCCGGGGTGCCGCGACGACGACTCGCTTGGTATCCGCCATGCACGCCAGTCTAGGTGAGCGGTTTTCGGGCCCTGACCCAGAAGCGGACACGGCTCAACCGGACCGGTTCGCCTCGTGCCGGGCCGCGCTGGTGCAGCTGCCACAGGCTGCCCGGGTAACGATCCACCGAGAAGTCGTCCGGCACGTCCCAGGGCACCAGCTGCAGGTAGGCGACGAGTGCGGCGACGTCGTCGAACGCGTACCAGCCTCGGCTCTCCCCTTCGTCCAGGATCTCCAACCCGGCCGCCTCCAGCTGGTCGCGGCAGTGCTTGAGCGTCACTTCCGGGTGCGGGGCATGGTGTCCGGTGACGGCATGCAACTCGGCCATCTCGTTGCCGCCGACCTGCTGGGTCAGGAAGACCCCGCCCGGCGACAACACCCGAGCCACCTCGTCGGCCCGGAACGCCTCGTGCCGGTTCAGGACCAGGTCGAAGCGACCGTCCAGGAACGGCAGATAGATGTCGGTGTCCGGGTCGTGCTGCACCACCGTGACCCCGTACGGCTCGAGTGCGGCCGTGGCGACCGGCACGTTCGGCGGCCAGCCTTCGGTGGCGACGGTGTCCGAGGGCAGCACGGAGGCGAACCGGCGCAGGAACTCCCCACCCCCGGTCCCCATGTCGAGCACGTGGCGCGACAGGTTGATCGCGTCACGCCAGATCTTGTCCAGGTTCCACGACTCGGCGGTCTCGGTCATCCGGCCGGCCAGGCGCGAGAAGTCCCACCCCTGGGGTTGTCCGGTCTCCTCCGCTCGCCAGGCCGACAACAGATCCCGGGGCGCCTGGGACGAACGACCGTCGGTCAGTTCCATCGCTCGCCGACGTCGACCAGGTGGTGGGCCAGATCGTGCAGACCGTAGCGGCCCAGCGTGGTGACGGTGAAATGGGGTTGGGTTCGTCTCGGGGGTCCAAGGGGGTCGTCCCCCTTGCTCAAATCCGAGCCGTTGCTGCGCAAGCCCGCGCGGTCCCACTGGTCTGCCCCGACCGTGCGGTAGGTCGCCGCCCAGGTTGCTGCGGCATCGGCCAGGTCCACGGCCACCTGCGCCGGATCCTGTTCGTGGTAACGGCCCTCGACGGCCGCTCCGTCCTGGTCCCAGTTCGCGAAGGTCGGCTCATCGACATCCAGCATCAGGTGGGTCCGGCCGTCGAAGACCCGGCACACGTCGCGCACATGGCAGCCGTACTCGAGCGGTGACCAGGTCTGTGGCGCGGGCCGTACGGTGACGTCCTCACGTTCCAGCACCGAGGCCCAGGGTGCGGTCAGCCGCAGCACCTCGTCGGCAATCCTGTCGGGACCGACCGTGGAGGCGTCGAAACCGCACTCCGGACAGGTCTCGCGAACCACCCAGGTCCAGTCCTTCTCGTCGGCAGGCGGCGGTGCATACTCGGTCACTGCTCCACGGTACCGACTGCCGGCCCGGGGACGGAGCGGGGGTACCGTGGGCGAACAGTCCCCCTTGCTGAACGTCACGCCACTGCACGTATCGGGGGTCCAAGGGGGTCGTCCCCCTTGCTGAACAGAGAAGGATCACTGCCGATGCCTCGATTCACTCGTCCCGTGCGGTCCCTGGTGACCGCGGTTCTTCTGGTCCTGACGGGCCTCGGATTGTCCGCCTCTCCGAGTTCGGCCGCTGAGCTGGCCACCACCTACGTGTACGTTGCGCCGAACGGCAGCGACACCGGCACCGGCTCGGCCGCCAGTCCCTTCAAGACCTTGGCCCATGCCAATGCCCATCTGGAGGCGCTGCAGCCCGGAACCCCGGTCGAGGTGCGCCTCGCGCCGGGCACCTACACCGAGCTCGGTACCCGGTGGACCTATCACTCCGCCCAGTCGACGGTGATCACCGGGGACGGTGGGATCGCGACCTTCGACGGGCAGGGCACCCAGAACTACCTGATGAAGTTCGGCCCCGCGAGTGGCCCGCGGGTGACGATGAAGCTCACCGTCCGCAACCTCCGCTTCACCAATGCCACCAACGGCCTGCAGGTGATCAATGCCAGCACGGTCACCCTGTCGAGCCTGCGCTTCGACAAGATCGGGACGGAGTGGACCGGTGTCGGGACCGGTTACGCCGCCCTGAGCATCCAGAACGTCAGCGGCGTCGGGGTCTGGTCCCCGCAGTTCACCGACATCGTGAACGCGGCCGGATACGGAGCGCTGGTGCACGCCATCTACGCCGCCAACGACGCCGACAACATCACCGTCCATGACCCGACCATCCTGCGGGTCTCGGGTGACCCGCTGCGCTACCGCAACGGATCCGACAACTTCACCGTGCTCGGCGGTACGGTCACGTCCTCGGGCCGCTACACCGGATTCTCCGAGTGGTACAACGACACCACCGGCGAGGCCCGGTCGTACGGCGGTCGGCTGGAGGGCGTCAGCATCACCACCGCCGGCTACGACGCACCCCTGGTCCGGGGCCGGACCGCCTGCTTCGCCAGCTCGTCCGGGACCACGCCGATCCAGCCCTGCGACATCACCGACATCCCCTGACCGATCTCCTGGCATTGTCGTAGCCCCCGCATAGGGTGTCGCCCATGCCGATGGACTCCTCACCCGAGAACCCGCAGCCCTTGCGGCGGGTGGCCCAAGGGGTGGAGCAGTGGATCGCACGGCTGGGCTGGATCTGGGTCGAGGGACAGCTCATCGAGGTCAACCGTCGCTCCGGATCGGCGACGGTGTTCCTCACCCTGCGCGACAAGCTGGGCGAGGTGTCGGTCTCGGTGACCACCTCCCCCCAGGCACTTGATGCCGCCGGGCCGCCTCCGGAGGGCGCCACGGTGGTGGCCCATCTGCGGCCGCGATACTTCCTGCGCTCCGGCCGGCTCTCCTTCCACTGTGACGAGTTGCGCATCGTCGGCGAAGGCATGCTGCTGGCGCGCCTCGAGCAGACCAAGCGAATGCTGCAGGCGGAAGGACTGTTCGACCCGCGCCGCAAGCAACGGTTGCCGTTCCTGCCGAAGGTGATCGGGCTGGTCACAGCACCGGGCAGTGCGGCCGAACGTGACGTGTTGGAGAACGTTGCCCGTCGCTGGCCGGCGGCTGTGGTTCGTACGGCTCCCGCAGTGGTGCAGGGCCCGCAAGCGGTGGAGCAGCTGATGGCGGCGCTGCAACGCCTGGACGCCGACCCGGAGGTCGAGGTCATCGTGATGGCTCGCGGCGGTGGTTCCCTGGAGGACCTGCTGCCGTTCTCCAACGAGTCCCTGGTGCGCGCGGTCGCAGCCTGCCGCACCCCGGTGGTGAGCGCCATCGGCCATGAGGTCGACTCCCCCATTCTCGACCTGGTCGCCGACGTACGTGCCTCCACGCCCACTGATGCGGCCAAGCTGGTGGTGCCCGAGGCCGCCCAGGAGATTCGTACCCTCGGACAGGTACGGGACCGGCTGCGTCGTGCCATCGGCCACCGCGTGCAACGCGAGCTGGACACCCTGGCCGCCGTACGATCCCGTCCCGTCCTGCAGGCCCCCACCACCACCGTCACCATCCACGCCGAACAGGTCGCCCAGCTACGAGAACGTCTGCGACGCAGCGCCAACCAACGAGTTGCCGCCGAGGACACTGCCGTGCACCATCTGCTCGCCCGGTGCCGTGCGCTCTCGCCGCGCGCCACCCTGGAACGGGGTTACGCCCTGGCCCTTGCCCCGGACGGACACGCGCTGACCTCGGCCGACCAGGTCGGCCCGGGGGATCACGTACGGCTCCACCTGGCCGAGGGGCAGCTGACCACCGTCGTCACCAGTGAGGAACCATGAGTGAACTGAGCTACGAGCAGGCCCGCCAAGAGCTCGCCGAGGTGGTGACCAAGCTCGAGGGTGGGGCACCGTTGGAGGAGTCGCTGGCGCTGTGGGAGCGCGGCGAGCAGCTCGCCGATCTGTGCCAGGCCATGCTTGACCGCGCCCGGGAACGGATCGCCGAGCGAACCACCATCGAGCAGGACACCGCGGAACCGACCGCCGACGGTGACTGATCATCGGCCTGTCAGGGTGAGGGAGGCGACATACCCTCGTCGCGGTTCTCCTGTGCCTGGTCAATCGGTTTGAACACCCACGAGTCGGCCTTGTCGAAGGTGTCCGACGCCTTCCTGAGGCCGTCACCCATGTCTTGGTAGCCGGGCAGCTGGGACTTCGGGTCGTACTTGATGCCGAAACGGAACTGGTCATGCGCCTTCTGGCTGTACCCGGACGCCACCTTGCGCATCGAGGTGCCGGCCCGCCGGAAGCTCTCACCGCTGCGGCCCATCACCTCGGCCGCCTTCGCGCAGAGACGCAACAGTTTGGTCATCATCCGGGAGATCATCGCCAGCAGCTGGGCGATGCGCCCGATCGCCCACGCGGTGAAACCTGCCGCAGCCAGGGCCGGCCCGATCCCAAGGGTCACGATGCTGGACGCCAGTGCCCCGCCGCCGCGACGATCGCCGCCTGCATGATCGTGCTGACCGTCTCCCGGATCATCTCGGCCATGATGGCGCGGGAGGAGGCGACGAGGATGCCCACGCCGTTGACGAGTGTGCCCATCCGGTGGGCCGACTCGCTCGCCATGACGACCACCTTGGTCGTGTTCTGGTGCGTCTGGCGGTACAGGTCCGCCGCCTGTCCGGTCCAGGTCTGCACGTCCGCGATGCTGGCGGCATGCGCCTGGGCGACCTGCTGGATCGCCAGCCCGGTGCGGTACCAGGCCTGGGAGGTGTGGTTGATCCGCTCCGGGTCACCGGTCAACGCATCGATGGCGTCACGGGCCGGCTGGATGTTCTCGTAGATGAGGTTCATCACCCACCCCGCCACCGAGCCGGTGACCGCACCCAGCGGGTTGAACACGGTCCCGATGGTCTCGAGAGAACCGGCAACCGGTGCGGTGAAGTCACCCAGGCTGAGATTGCCGTCGGACCACTCCTCGTACACCTCTGCCCAAGGGGTGTAGAGCGGTACCGAGACCTCGCCTCCGAGCACCGTGGGCTTCGTGGTGATCCCCTCGCCCGCCTCGGCCATCGTCAGTTCCCCTGACCGGTGAGGTCGGACACGGACTGAGTGGCCGCGGCCGCCCCAGCTTCTTCACCCTCGTCGTACCTGGTGGCGTCGCCCTCCAGCCGTCCGGCCTGGCCCTGCAGCAGCTCCGGGACGATCTGGATCGTCTCGCAGAGACTGCGGCTGATCTGGCTCAACGGAGCCGAGAGCACCAGATTGACCGCCTGACCGTACATGTCGGCACCGCCCATCATCAGCGCTCCGCCGAGATCGCTGTGGACCTCGTCGCCCAGCGATCGCAACTTCCTTGCATGGAAGCGGATCGCTCCCGTGTCGACAGTGAAATCAGACATGGACTACCTCCTCGAGGCGTCAGCCGAACGGATTCGTCGGGTCGATGAAATCGTCAAGATCGTCGACCGACTGGTGGTGCACCGCTGGCGGGGGCGGTGGAGGCGGCGCCGGATCGGTCGGCTCCGGCAGGCGCGCCAGCTGGGTCTGCAGGAGTGCAGCGGTCGGGTCGCCGACAGGAAGGGCACCGACGGTCTCCATCGCCCGCCCCAGCACCGCCCGGCATCCCCGTACGTACAGGTTCATGAAGTCCCGGGTGAGGTCGGGTTCTGATGCGTCGCGAGCCTCCGGCCGGAACCACATGTCGGTCAGCGAGCCTCCGGCACCGACGATGAGCACCATCAGCCGGGACTCCACCTGGTCGCTCGTCTGCTCCAGTGAGGCGCGCAACTGCTCGGTGCGCTTCTCCATCCCGGCCAGCTCGTGCTCGAAGTCACGCTGCCAGTCCGCGGGATCCGATTGCGGGCTGCGCTGCTGCCATGCGGCGACGTCGGCCATGAACTCGTTGACGGAGGCGGCGACGGGGCCCGCCTGTGCCCGCGCCTCGTTCACCAGGTCGTCGAAGTTCACCTGTGGTACGACCGGCTCGCCGGCAAGTGGGCCGGCCGCCTCCTCGCGCTCCAGCACCTCAGCGGCCCGGGCGACCGAACTGGCCGATGCGGCGCGATAGGCCTGCAGCACCCGCTCCCGCAGGTCGCCCAGGCTCACCTGGCCGGCTCGCTCGGTGAACCACAGATCGAGGATCTGTCCGTGCGCCACCGTCACGACCACCTCCCGGCCGGTTTCGGTGGCCGCAGTGTCCCGGAGGCCGTCGGTGAGCTCCGCCGACCTCGCCGACAGCGCGGCCGCCGCCTGGTCCAGTCGGCCGATCAACGTGGCGAAGTCGCCCCGGAGGTTGCCGCCACCTCAGCTCCCCAGTGCCTGGTCCAACCGCGCGCCGAGGTCGTCCATGGACTTGTCCAGTTTCGCCAGGGCGGCGTCGAAGGCCGCCATGCGGCGGTCGACATCGATACCGGGAGTCTCGTCGTCACCGCCCTGCAGCACCTGCTCTGCTGCCGCCACGAACGCCGGTGCGATCCGGGCGAGATCCACTTCGTCACTGTTGATGACGACCGAGGCAACCGCCCCGCCCGGTGTCAACAGCACAGTGACCAGGCCGTCCTCGCTGGTACGACTACGGCCACCCGGGCTGGCAGCGCGTTGGCCCCCGGCGAGCCCGGACTCGTCACTCTCCGGACGCATCTCCAGCCATTCTGCCGTCGTCGGATGGCTGCGGAAGTGTTCCTCCAGGTACCCGACAACCTCGTCGCGAGCCTCCTCCAGAGCGCCTGCCAAGTGGTGCCCGGCCTGCTCGGCACCGACCGTGACCAGTCCCGGTGCCAGTGAGACCGTGACACCCATCAGACCGTTCACCTCGATCTCGACCAGACCGAGATCATCGGTACCGACTCCCCGGGCATAACCGATGTCGGCTGCCACATCGGTGACCCCGGGCAGCAGGTCCCGCTCGGCATCCGACGGTGGAACCGTCACCGGACCGAAGGTGACCGGCTCGACCTGGGCCACGGCAACAGCAGGGTCCAACTGGACGTCCTCGATGTCCTCGGCGCTGGTCGACGGTGACTCCTCCACCTCGTCACCGTCCGCCACGTCACCATCCGCCACGTCACCATCCGCGTCGACCGGCATCGCGATGCCGGTCGGGTCCGGCTCCTCCTCGAGGCCGTCGAGGTCTGCCCCGACCTCGTCGTCACCCTCATCGGCAGACGACTCACCCGTCCACGGATTCGTGGGGTCCTCCTCGTCCTGCCAGCCGGTCATGCCTTCTCCCCCGCCTGCGACGCGGCCTTCGCCTCGTCGTGCTCCTCACCCAACCGGGCGTTCTCCACGACGCCGCGTCCCTCAGCCTTCTTCTTCTCCTTCTTGGCTGCCCCGGCCGCCGCCATCGGCACGCCGCCGACGCCGCCACCGCCACTCGAGGCGGCCAACGGGGTCTCCCCCTTGGCCAGGTTCTGTGAGGACTTGGTCTGCGCGGCAGGGCTGGTCCCGACACCGCCCATCATCGGCATCATCCCGCCGGCGCCCGGTGCACCGCCCAGGCCAGCAGCCGAGACGCCACCCGCCCGAGGGGCCGTCCCGCCAGGTAGCCCGGAACCGCCACCGGCTCCCCCACCAGCCGTCCCGGACGGAACGCCCGAGGCACTCCCGACGCCACCGGTCAGGCTGGCCGCGTTGGTGCCGGAGGGTATCGAGCCCGGCTCGTACGTGCTCGGGCGGAAGGATGAGCCGCCGCCCGGGTTGTACGTTCCCGGGTTGTACGTGCCGGGGTTGTACGTTCCCGGGTTGTAGCCCGAGCCACCAGGACCGGTCGATCCGGGCCCACCGGGGGTGTACGAGCCGGGACCGCCCGGGTTGTACGAGCCAGGCCCACCAGGGGTGTACGAACCGGGCCCACCAGGGGTGTACGAGCCGTCTCCGACACCTGCCGCCCCGGTGCCGCTGCCGTATCCGCCGCCGTACTGCCAATCGGGCTGGCCGGTGCCGGGACCGCCGGTGGGCGTGCTGACCGTGGGTTGCCACCCGGGCTGGTTCTCGAGGTTGGAGATGTCGACCTGCGTCACCGGGCCCGAGTCCAGGCCGTTCGGCCGGGCCTGCCGCTTGTAGTCGTCCCAGGTGACGGCTCCGTCACCCACCTTGCCGGCCTTGCTGGACAACTCCTTGATCTTCATCAGGATCGCCTTGACCTTCTCCAGCACAGCCTTGTACTTCTTGATCAGCTCCATGACCTTCTGGATCAGCGTCCAGATCTTCTTCAGGAAGCCGCTGACCTTGGAGACGATCTTGGCCACGGTCGTGACAACCCTGGCCACCTGGCCGACCGCCTGACCCAACCACGCGGCGATGGTGGCACCGAACGAGATGGTCGACGAGGCGAGCGCCGCAATCAGGGTCTTCACCAACCAGGTGACCAGCTGGACGACGAGGTCCCAGATCATGTTGGCGGCCTCGACAGCGATCTCGGCAGCCGCGGTGAGGATCTCATTCGTGGTGCCGACGTAGCCGCCCACCTTGTTGACCGTGTCGACCGCGGTCGCCATCGTGTCGCGATACTGGATCGCGGCCGGCCCCTGCCACGACGGCACGCCCTCCACCAACTGCTGCAGCTGAACACTCAAGCTGCTGACGTCCTGGCCGAGTGCCACGTACTTCTGGCCGGTCTCGGTCAACTTCTCGGGATCGCCACAGACCCACTCAAGAGCTCCGTTGAACCAGCTGCGAGCCGGCCCGAGGGCCTTGCCCACCAGACTGGGCATGCCGGCATAGGCGCCCTGCTCCAGGTCGTAGGTGCCGTTCGCCGCAGCCATCTCAGGCCTCCTTCAGGACGCGGCGACCAGCCCGCCGCAGATTGCCCAGTTCCAACAGGGTGGTCACTTCGGAGAGCGCCTCGATGTTGCGCTTCTCGACGTCGCGATAGGAGGCCGCGGACTCGGCACCGCGATCGGCAGCGGCATGCAGCACCGTCTTGCCTTCGTCGAAGGCCTTCGTGCCCTCGTCGACATGGTCGCTGTAAGCCTTGTGAACCTTCGACGAGATGCCTGGGAGGCGCCCGAAGACACCCGAGTCGAGGTGGAGGGACTCGAAGGTCGTGATGTGCTTCGCCATCGTTTCCTCCAGACCACGCACACCTTGCACGAAGGTGTCGAGTTCGGCTGGGTCGACGGCGAACGACCAGTCGCCCGGCGGTGGTGTGGAAGGAGTGGCGACCGACGACAGGGTTTGTGGCTGCATAACAGAAACGATAGGCTCGCGCCGGGTCACGTGACCCCTGTCAGCGGCGCGGTCTCGTGCACGGTGTCCGGGCTTGTTCGGAATCCGGCGTCACTGCTCCGCGAGCGTACCCGCAAAAGCTTCCAAGGACTCGTACGACACATCGGCCGAGACGACCGTCACGGCACCGGTCGCCGTGTCGATCCGCACCAGGGAGCGAGTGATGTCATCGGAGGATCGATACCGCTGCCAGGCCTGGCCCGACACGGTTGACGTTCCGTCCACCGCCCCCTCCCGTGTCGCCTTCGGGATGAACACCTCGGCTGCGGTGTTGCTCTGCTCCACCTCGAAGGACATCTGCTCCGGGCTGAGCCAGCCGATCACCCATCGCTGGTCGGCACCGTCGTGGCCGGCGTCCCAGCTGACGTGGTTCGCGACCCAGCCGTCGGGAAGATTCACCGGTGCAACGACCGGGAACCTGGCCTCTGACGCTGCCGTGTCGAAGACGGGCCGCCAGTCGACCGGCTGCGAGCCGGGCAACTGCTCGGGCGGGCGGGTGAAGACCACCATGATGACCAGGACCGGCACCAGAAGGACGGCCATCGTACGGAGCATGTCGCCGACGGTCGACTGGCGCTTGGTGGTGGTTCTGCTTCCCGGCACCCGGCCCATTCTGCCTTGTCGCCGCCGTGCGCCAGAATGAGGCACATGACTGAGAGCACCGCGTCGCAGACCTCACCGCAGTACCGCATCGAGCACGACACGATGGGAGAGGTACAGGTGCCGATCGACGCCCGGTACCAGGCCCAGACCCAGCGCGCGGTGGAGAACTTCCCGATCTCGGGCACCCCGATCGAGCCGGCGCTGATCGCCGCACTCGGCCAGATCAAGCGGGCGGCCGCGGCCACCAACGCCTCCCTCGGGGTCCTGGAGGCCGACGTCGCCGAGGCGATCCAGTCGGCAGCAGCCGAGGTGATCGAAGGCCGTCATGACGGCGAGTTCCCGATCGATGTGTTCCAGACCGGCTCCGGCACGTCGTCCAACATGAACACCAACGAGGTGATCGGCACCCTCGCCAGCGAGCGACTCGGTCGTAAGGTGCACCCGAACGACCACGTCAACGCGTCACAGTCGAGCAACGACGTCTTCCCCTCGGCGATCCACATCGCCGCCACCACCTCGATCACCGGCGACCTCGTGCCGGCCCTCGATCACCTGGCGAGCTCGCTGGAGCGCAAGTCGGCCGAGTTCGCCGAGGTCGTGAAGTCGGGCCGTACCCACCTGATGGATGCCACCCCGGTCACGCTGGGCCAGGAGTTCGGCGGCTACGCGGCCCAGATCCGCTACGGCATCGAACGTCTGGAAGCAGCACTCCCCCGCGTGGCGGAACTGCCGCTCGGCGGTACGGCCGTCGGCACCGGCATCAACACCCCGGCCGGATTCGCGGCCGCCGTGATCAGCAACATCGCCACCGCGACCGGGCTTCCGCTGACCGAGGCACGGGACCACTTCGAGGCCCAAGGGGCTCGCGACGGTCTCGTCGAGGCGTCGGGTGGGCTGAAGACCATCGCCGTCAGCCTCACCAAGATCGCCAACGACCTGCGCTGGATGGGATCCGGGCCGCGGGCCGGCATCGGCGAGATCGCCCTGCCCGACCTCCAGCCCGGATCCTCGATCATGCCGGGCAAGGTGAACCCGGTGATGTGTGAGGCGACGTTGATGGTGTGTGCCCAGGTGATCGGCAACGATGCGGCCGTCACGGTCGCCGGCAGCGCCGGCAACTTCGAACTGAACGTGATGCTGCCCGTGATCGCCCGCAACGTGCTGGAGTCGATCCGGCTGCTGGCCAACGTCTCCCGGCTGCTCGCCGACCGTTGCATCGACGGGATCACCGCCAACGTCGAACACTGCCGCGAGCTGGCCGAGTCGTCACCGTCGATCGTCACCCCGTTGAACTCCTACATCGGGTACGAGAACGCCGCCAAGGTCGCCAAGACCGCCCTCAAGGAGGGCAAGACGATCCGTCAGGTCGTCATCGAGTCCGGATTCGTCGACGAGGCCGCGCAGGAGAAGTCGGGCAAGCTCACCACCGCCCAGCTCGACGCTGCCCTCGACGTGCTCGCGATGACCCGGCGCCCGAGCTGAGTTGAGCAAGGGGGACGCCCCCCTTGAACCCCCGATACAAGCGACAAGACTGAGCAAGGGGGACGACCCCCTTGAACCCCCGATACGAGCGACAAGACTGAGCAAGGGGGACGACCCGAGGTGACCCGCTGGACTGTCGAGCAGGTGTTGGCCGCCGCACCTGACTCGGCGTCCCAGGTGGCAGGTCGCAAGTTGGCCACGCCCGCGCCGTGGCGCAACACAGGGTGGTCCGGCGAGTTGCTGTGGGGTGACTGCCTGGGTTCGGGCAGCAGCCCGTACCAGGTCACCGTCGACGCGGGGAGTCGTCGCTGGAAGTGCAGCTGCCCGTCCCGGAAGTTCCCGTGCAAGCATGCCCTCGGGCTGCTGTTCCTGTGGGCCGAGGGTCGGCTGTCCGAATCCGGCGTCATCGCCCCGCGTGCCGCCGACTTCGCCGCCCAGGCAGGAAAGTCAGACTCTCCGGCGGAGACACCGACCAAGCAGCAGACGGCCGAGCAGAAGGCGGCCGCCGAGCAGCGGGCGGCGCGACGGGCAGCGCGGGTCGCCGACGGCATGCTCGATCTGCGCCGTTGGATCAGTGACCAGGTGGCCAACGGCCTCAGTCAGGCCGCACGATCACCGTACGGGTGGTCCGAAGCGGTCGCGGCCCGCATGGTTGACGCCCAGGCCCCGGGAGTGGCGAGCTGGCTGCGACGCCTCCCGGCCGTGATCGCCTCCGGCCAGGGCTGGCCCGCCCGGCTGTTGGACGAGTTGGCCCTGCTCGATCTGTTGGCCGTCTCGTACGGGCGGCTGGACCAGTTGCCCGCCGAGTTGGCGGCCTCCGTACGGACCCACGTCGGTTTCCCCACCGTGAGTGCCGAGGTGCTGGCCACCCGTCCCGGCGTCATCGACACCTGGCGGGTCCTGGGCTCCCGCGACAGCCAGGAGGAACAGGTCACCACACGGCGGACCTGGTTGTACGGCGTACGGACCGGTCGTTGGGCCTTGGTGCTCGCCTTCGCCGCCGGTGGAGTCAGCCTCGACACCAGCCTGGCCGCCGGAACCCAGGTCGGGATGGCACTCCACTTCCCACTGGCTGCCCTGCCACTGCGCGCCCTGGTCGGCCCGGACCCGGGTGAGGCGGTCGCCATGGATTCATGGCAACCCGAGCCGGTCGACCTGACCACCGCTGGACGGCGGTGGCGGGAGGCGGTGGCTGCCGACCCGTGGACCCGGACCATGCCGACCCTGCTGACCGGCCGGCTGGCCGTCGGGGACCGCACGACCCAGCTGGTCGACGATGCCGGTGCGGCGGTGCCGGTACAGCTGGAACCGGAACGTCTCTGGTCCTGGCTGGCCCGAACCCGTGGCCGACGCTGCACCTTTGCCGGAGAACTGTCGCCCGACGGCTTCCGGCCGCTCGGCTTCACCCCCCTCGACTCCGCTCGGGAAACGGCAACCCGTTCGCCGAGCGAGGTCGAGGCGTGGGAGGTGCCATGACGCTCGACCACGCGGCCCTGGTGACCGCCGCAGCGATCGGCATCCGCACCCGGCAGATCGATCTGACCGATCTGCCAGCCGAGTTGCTCGCACTGGTGCCCAAGCGCACGGAAACCGACAGCACCGAGCCCAGCGATGCGGCGGCGTTCCTGGCCGCCGCCAGCGGCTATGCCGTGGCCCGTCGCGGCACGCTGCCGTCAGCCTCCGGTGTCGCGATCTCCGAACCGCCCGACCCCGAAACGCTGCCCCTGCCACCGTCGGCTGTGCAGGCGTTGCTGCCGCGTCTGGTCGACACCACGCCGGTCCTGCTGGAAGCCCTGGCGATGGTGGCCGCTGCCGGTCACCGGGTGCCCGAAGCCGCAGTTCCGATCCTGTTGGCGCGTGGTCCGGAGGTGCGGGCCGCGACCGTGCCGGTGATGGGTGAGGTGGGCCGATGGCTGTGCAGCCTCAACCCGGCCTGGACGCCACTGCTGCAGAGTTCTTCGCCGAGGAATCGGCGCACCGGTCCGTCGAGCCCACCGGCCGGGCCCACGGCGGCCGAGATGGCAGCGGTGCTGGAGTCCTTGGCCCGGGCCGATGCGGCGGCACCTCCGGAGTTGAAACAGTTCACCGTACCGTGGCCACGGGAGCTTGCCATCGCCGTCGGGAGTTGGCTGATGGCTCGCCTGTCGCCACCTCGCAGCGGCCAGCCATGCACCTCGGCTCCGCCGAGCCTGTGGGACCGGTGGGCGGTGGCCGTCCCTCGGTCCGACGCCCGGGAGGCCGCTGTTGCGACACAGAATGCGATCGGCGCTGCACGGCACGGCGGGGCGACCGCGGCCGCCACCACGCGGGCGCACCGGGCCGTCCACGTCCTCACCCTCCGTTCGATCCTGCACGAGGAGTACCAGTGACCGACATCCACGGTTCCGACATCCAACGACCCCATGCCGAGCAGGCGTTCGCGGCCGAGCTGGCCGCTCTCGCCACCTGCGACGACCGGCCCCGTCCGAGCAACTGGCGGTTGTCACCGTGGGCCGTGGTCACGTACCTGATGGGTGGCGAGCTGTCCGACGGCACCGTCATCACACCGAAGTACGTCGGGCAACAACGGCTGATCGAGGTCGCGGTCGCCACTCTGGCGACCGATCGCGGCCTGCTGCTCCTCGGCGTGCCCGGTACGGCCAAGTCGTGGGTCTCGGAACACCTCGCCGCCGCCATCAGCGGTGACAGCACCCTGGTCGTGCAGGGGACTGCCGGCACCGGCGACGACGCGATCAGGTACGGCTGGAACTACGCGCGGCTGCTGTCGGAGGGCCCGTCGGCCGCTGCCCTGGTGCGCTCGCCGGTGATGACCGCCATGGAGGAGGGCCGGCTCGCCCGCATCGAGGAGCTCACCCGCATCCCGTCGGACGTGCAGGACGCGCTGATCACGGTGCTGAGCGAGAAGACGCTTCCCGTCCCGGAACTCACCACCGAGGTGCAGGCCCGGCACGGGTTCAACGTGATCGCCACCGCGAATGATCGGGACCGCGGTGTCAACGAGTTGTCGTCCGCCCTGCGTCGCCGGTTCAACACCGTCGTCCTGCCGTTGCCGGCCAGCCTGGACGAGGAGGTCGGCATCGTGGCACGCCGGGTGGCCGACCTGGGTCCAGGTCTGGCCCTGCCCGAGGCGGTCAGCGGTGCCTCCGAGATCGAGCGGGTCGTCACGGTGTTCCGCGAACTGCGCAGCGGCGTGACCGAGGACGGCCGCACCACGCTGAAGGTCCCCTCCGGGACGCTGTCGACGGCCGAGGCGATCTCGGTGGTGACCGGCGGCCTGGCCCTGGCCACCCACTTCGGGGACGGACAATTGCGGCCCGGCGACATCGCCGCCGGCATTCTCGGCGCCGTGGTGAAGGATCCGGTGTCGGACCGGATCGCCTGGACCGAATACCTCGAGGCAGTGGTCCGGGAACGGTCCGGGTGGCATGAGTTCTACCGGGCGTGCCGTGAGGTGAGCCCATGAGTGTGACGAATGGCGGCAGCGTGCGGGAACCGCCGGCACGCACCAGGAAGCTCTCCTCGGCTCCGCAGACGACCCGGGTGCTGGGGATTCGTCATCACGGTCCCGGGTCGGCCCGTGCCGTGACGGCGGCGCTGGGTGAGTTCGAACCCGAGGTGGTGGTGATCGAGGGACCACCGGAGGCGGACCGGCTGGTTGACCTGGTGAACGACCCTGATCTCGTACCGCCGGTCGCCCTGCTCGCCCATCGGGTCGACAATCCTTCCCGGGCGGCATTCTGGCCGTTCGCGGTGTTCTCACCGGAATGGCAGGCGATGACCTGGGCCGTCCGGCACGGTGTGCCGGTCCGGTTCTGCGACCTGCCGGCGGCCAATGTCCTGGCAGAGAGTCCTGGGCCGGCGGATGCAGCCAGTGGAACCTCCCCGGCGAAGCGCGGACGTGACCGGACGGTCCGTACGGATCCGATTGCCACCCTGGCCGCGGCGGCCGGCCACGACGATCCGGAACGCTGGTGGGACGACGTGGTCGAGTCCCGCAGCGGTGAGGACTCGTTCGCGGCGATCGCTGCGGCGATGGAGACGTTGCGTGACGATGCCGAGAGCCCCACCGAGGAGGCACAGCGGGAGGCGTACATGCGCAAGGTGATCCGCAGTGAGGAGAAGTCGGGTCGCCGGGTCGCTGTGGTGTGCGGCGCCTGGCACGTGCCGGCCCTCCTGCGGCGCCCACCGGTGTCGGCCGACAACGTCGTACTCAAAGGGATCCCGAAGGCCAAGATCGCGATGACCTGGGTTCCGTGGACCCACTCCCGGCTCGCCTTCGCCTCTGGTTACGGTGCCGGGGTCGACTCGCCCGGCTGGTACCACCACCTGTTCACCGCCGGCGACCAGGTGATCCCCCGGTGGCTGACCAAGGTCGCCCATGTGCTGCGAGCCGCGGACCTTCCGGCCTCCAGTGCCCACGTGATCGAGGCGGTGCGGCTCGCGGATTCCTTGGCCACGTTGAGACATCGCCCTCTGCCCGGGCTGAGCGAGGTCACCGACGCCACGCGAGCGGTGCTGTGCGAGGGCAACGAGACGGCGGTGCGCCTGGTGCTGCGGGAAGCGGTTGTCGGCGAGGCACTCGGCACCGTGCCCGATTGCGCGGTCCAGGTACCTCTGGCCGCTGACCTGGTGGCGACGGCACGCCGTCTGCGCCTGCCGCAGTCGGCGACACCGAAGGAATACGTGCTGGATCTGCGCAACGACAACGATCGGGCCCGGTCACACCTGTTGCACCGTCTCCAGGTGCTGGACGTCCCGTGGGGCGAGCCGCTGGCCACCACGGGCACCGGAACCTTCAAGGAGGGTTGGACCCTGGAATGGCAGCCGGAGTTCTCCGTACGGTTGGTCGAGGCGTCGTTGTACGGCACCACGCTCGCCTCGGCAGCAGCAGCGAAGCTGATCACCGGACTGGCCGGACTGGCGTCGGTGACGAGCTCCCTGGAGCAGGCTCTGGTGGCCGACTTGTCGGACGCACTGCCGCCCTTGCTGCAGGCCCTGGACGACCGCGCGGCCCACACCACGGACGTGGCGGAGCTGCTGGCCGCCCTGCCGGCCCTGGTGACGGCACTGCGGTACGGGTCGGTGCGTGGCATCGAGTCCGCGGCCCTCGAACAACTTGCTGCAGCCCTGCTGGTACGGGGATCCGCCGGCCTGGGGGCAGCGTCGGCCGGTCTCGCCGAGGACGCTGCTGTACTGCTGCGGGACCGGATCGAGGCATGCCATCGGGTGGTGCCGCTGCTGCCGGAGGCGGAGGTGCGCCGGGAGTGGTACGACGCGTTGGGCCGGTTGGTGCTGCGCCGCGACGTCCCCGGCCTGCTGGCCGGCCGGGTGGTGCGCCTGCTGCTGGACGCTGAGGAGCTGACGATGGACGAGGCCGCCGATCACCTCGGCCGGGCGCTCTCGTACGGCAGCACTCCTGCTGAAAAAGCCTTGTGGGCCGAGGGTTTCCTCACTGGTGAGGCGATCCTCCTGATCCACGACGACCGGCTGCTCGGTCTTCTGGATGCCTGGCTGCTCGGTCTCGACGAGCAGCAGTTCACCGAGGTGCTGCCGCTGCTGCGCCGCACCTTCGGACGCTACGCGCCGGCGGAGCGCCGTCAGATCCTCGACCTGATCGGGCAGGAGCCTGGTGAGCAACGCCGTACGAACTCCGGCGACGAGCCTGATCTGGCCGCGGCGGCCGCGGGGCTGGCGACGGTCGGTCTGCTACTGGGACGACAGTGGGGTTCTGTGGACGTGCCGCAGGCTCAAGGGGGTCGTCCCCCTTGCTGAACTCAGAGCGTGAGCGACGGTGGCGGCTGGCCGTCGGATCCGACGACGAGCCAGGTGCGTCTGCCTCGGATCCCAGTTCTGACTGGGGTCTGGAGCCCGAGGACGCAGAACTGGACCGAGCTCTCTCCGAGCTGTACGAAGCCGACCCGAAGGATCGCAAGGGTGGTCTGGGCGCCTCGGCCCCTCGGGTGAGTCGTTGGCTGGGTGACATCCGCCGGTACTTCCCGGGCACGGTTGTCCAGGTGATGCAGCGGGACGCCATCAACCGACTCGGCCTGAAGCAGCTGCTGCTGGAACCAGAGGTGCTGGGCAGTCTGGAGCCGAACGTGTCCTTGGTGGCGACACTGGTCGAGCTGCAGGCTCTGCTGCCGGAGCAGTCCCGCAGCACCGCTCGCCAGGTGGTGGCGAATGTGGTGGCCGAGATCGAGAAGCGGATCGGCGAGACGACGAGGGCGGCCGTCCGTGGCGCACTGAATCGGGCGGTCCGAACGCGGCGGCCCCGACCTGCCGACATCGACTGGCACGCCACGATCCGGGCGAACCTGAAACACTGGCTGCCCGACCACCGCACCGTGGTGCCGGAGACGTTGATCGGTCACGGCCGTGGCGCCCAAGCGGTTCAGCGCGAGCTGGTGCTGGCGATCGACCAGTCCGGGTCAATGGCCTCCTCGGTGGTCTACTCGTCGATCTTCGGCAGCGTGCTCGCTTCGATCTCGGCGCTGAAGACCTCGCTCGTCGTGTTCGACACCGAAGTGGTCGACCTGACCGATCAGCTCCACGATCCGGTCGAGGTGATCTTCTCCACCCAATTGGGTGGCGGAACCGACATCAACCGAGCCGTCGCCTACTGCCAAGGTCTGGTCACCCGCCCGGCGGACTCGATCTTCGTGCTGGTCTCGGACTTGTACGAGGGTGGCATCGCCGGCGAGCTGGTACGACGGATGAACCAGCTGGTCGCGGACGGAGTCCAGGTGGTGGTGCTGCTCGCCCTGAGCGACGACGGTGCACCGGCCTATGACCACGACCATGCCGAGGCACTGGCTGCCATCGGAGTCCCGGCCTTCGCGTGCACACCGGACGCCTTCCCCGACCTGTTGGCGGCGGCGATCAACCGCGGAGATCTGGCCGCGTGGGCCGAGCGGTTCCGTGACGCGCAGCAGTAGCGTGCTCCGCGTCATGGGTTGGTGGTCAGGGTGGGTGGTCTGATCCGGTTGTTGATCATCGGGGTGCGGGCACGATCCAGATAACGGGGTGGGTACCAGACCGGGATCCCGGTCTCCATCCGACACTGCCAGCCGAGGCGTTCGAAATTGTGGTGGTGATACCTGCAGACCAAGGTCATGTTGTCGATGTCGGTCAACCCACCGAACAACCACGCGACCACATGATGCCGCTCACACCACTGCGGGGGCCGGTCACACCCCGGGAAGGAGCAGCCCTTGTCACGGGCATACAGGGCCAGGGTCTGGTCCTTCGACGCACACCGCCTGGTCCGGCCCAGATCCAACACCGCTCCGGTCAGGCTGTCACGGAACACGAACACAACCTCAGCCTGATCAGCCAACCGCACCAGACCCCGCAACGACACCGGGGTCCCATCAGCGAACCGGCCCGACCCGTTCCGCGACACCCGCGGACCAGCCGCAACACCGGCGCCGGTGCCAAGCCCTCCAACACCGGCACCGGTCTCGGTGTCGGTGCTAGTGATGTTGGTGGTGGTGCTGTTGTTCGTGGTGGTGGTCAGGGCATCATCGAGGGTGTCGACATCAACGTTGATGACCACGGTCGCCGGGATCCCACCAGCCTCGGGCAGGGTGCCGGCACGGAGCAGCCGGGCCGCCATCTCCCCGAGCGCGTCATGGGTCCGTTGCTGCACATCCCGCAGATCGGTCCCCTCCGGCCCGGTCTGCGGCTTCGCCAACGGTTCCAGCACGGTCTTCAGCTGTTCCCCGAC
>Ga0164243_10001332_pt1 | contig 42072 bp, 35 predicted proteins | sample OricompcompostOP_FD_108781 | JGI IMG/M metagenome (GOLD analysis project Ga0164243, IMG submission 108781) | Organic Plus compost microbial communities from Emeryville, California, USA - Original compost - Organic plus compost (OP) | ecosystem: Engineered > Solid waste > Mixed feedstock >... | reverse complement strand
GTCGCACGCCGCCGCGGGCATCGTCCTCTCCGAATCGCTGCGGGGCAACTTCAACGACCTGCTGCCGGGCGAGCGGGTCTTCGTCGTGGAGAACTTCGCGGGCGACGACCTGTTCGCGGACACCGCAGCGGCCGGCAAGCCCACCGATCGCCTGGAGATCCTCTACCTGAGCAACCTCATGCGGGAAAAGGGCATCCTGGACCTGCTGGACGCGCTCGCCGTCCTGAAGCGGGAGAAGGTGGACTTCCGTGCGCGGATCGCGGGCCACATCGAGAAGGGCCTGGAGGCCGAGGTGCGAAAGAGGCTGGACGCGCTGATGCCCGAGGCGGTGTACGTCGGCGTCGTTGCGGGTGACAGGAAGCGTCGGCTCCTGGCCGGCGCCAACGTGTTCGCGCTGCCGACCTACTACGCCATGGAGGGGCAGCCGATCTCCCTGCTCGAAGGCCTGGCCACCGGCAACATCATCGTGACGACCGCGCACGCCGGCATCCCGGACATCGTCGATGCGTCGCACGGCCACGTGATCGAGGCCCGCAACCCCGCGGCGCTGGCGGCGACGCTGCGCAAGATCTCGGCGCACCTGCCCGACGAGGTGGATCGCTTCTCACGGCACAACCGCGACTATGCCGCCGCCAGGTTCACGGAACGCTCCTTCGCGGGCAGGGTCGTGGCGGTGCTGCGGCAGGCCGCGGAACGCCCGGCGGGCGAGACCTCCCGGAGGACCGCATGAGCCTGCTCGACGCCGGAAGGAGCCGGCCCCTGGAAGGCGGCGCCTCGTACTCGATCGGCCACCGGCTGTTCCGGGCGCTCTGGAACCTCGCGTGGCTGTTGTGCGCGGCCTGGACGCCGCCCCCGCTGCACCGCTGGCGCGGCCTGCTGCTGCGGCTGTTCGGCGCCGACGTGCATCCGACCGCGCGCGTCTACGGCAAGGCGCGCATCTGGTATCCGCCCCACCTCACGATGGGCGCGTACGCCGTGCTCGGCCCCGGCGTGGACTGCTACTGCCAGGGCCGGATCACCATCGGCGAGAAGGCGGTGGTCTCGCAGGGCGCCTCCCTGTGCGCCGGCACCCACGACATCGCCGATCCGAACTTCCAGCTGGTCCAGAAACCCATCGTCATCGGCGCCCACGCGTGGATCGCCGCCGAGGCCTTCGTCGGCCCCGGCGTGACCGTGAACGAAGGCGCCGTGGTCGGCGCGCGCGCCGTGCTCTTCAAGGACGCCGAGCCCTGGGGCGTCTATGTCGGCAATCCCGCGCGCTGGATCAAGACGCGCGTGCTGCGGCAGCCTGCTCCACATCAGGCGCAGGTGATCGGCGCCTGAGCCTCCAGCGAGTCCCCCGCATGACCTCCGAATCGACGACGGCACGGCCGTTTCGCAACGATATCAACGGCCTGCGCGCCTGGGCCGTGGTGTCCGTCGTGCTGTTCCACTTCGGCGTCGCCGGCTTCCAGGGCGGCTTCATCGGGGTCGACGTCTTCTTCGTGATCTCGGGTTTCCTGATGACGTCGATCATCGTCGAGGGCCTGGCGTCGGACCGGTTCTCCATCGCGTCGTTCTACCGGGCCCGCGCCCGGCGGATCGTCCCCGCCCTGGGCGTGCTGTGCTGCGCGCTGCTGGTGCTCGGCTGGTTCTGGCTGCCCTCGCTGGACTACCGGGCTTTCGCGCTCGACGCCTTCCTGGCGCTGGTTTTCCTGAGCAACGTCAAGTTCTGGCGGGAGGCGGGCTACTTCGACGCCGACTCGCACGAGAAGCTCCTGCTGCACACCTGGTCGCTCTCGGTGGAATGGCAGTTCTACCTGCTGCTGCCGCTGGCGCTGGTGGTCGTCTGGCGCCTCGGCGGGCGCCGCAGGGGCCTGCTCGCGTGCTATGCGCTGCTGGGCCTCGCATCGCTCGCGCTGTCGTGGTACCTGACGGCCAAGAGCGCGTCCTCGGCATTCTTCCTGCTGCCGACCCGGGTCTGGGAAATGATCGCGGGCGGCCTGGTCTTCTTCCTGAAGGAGCGGGGCCCTGCGTCCCCCGGCGGGCAGCGGGCCCTGGAATGGACCGGCCTGGCCATGATCGTCGCCGCGCTCGCGGCCTTCGACGGTTCGACGCCCTGGCCCTCGGTGCATGCGCTGCTGCCCGTCGCCGGCGCGGCCTTCGTCCTGCTTGCGCAAAGGCGCGGCTCCTTCGCCACCGGCAGCACGGTCGCGCAGTGGGTCGGCCTGCGGTCCTATTCGATCTACCTCTGGCACTGGCCGGTCGTGGTGATCCTCGGCTTTGCCGGCCTGTCGCGCTCGGTCGTCGCGCTCGGCGCGGGGATGGCGCTGTCGCTGGTGCTGGGAAGTCTGTCCTACCGGTATGTCGAGAAGACATCCGCCAACGCGCTGTCGCACCGGGCCGGTGCGCGGCCCGCCCGCTTCTTCCGGCCCGCGGCCTGGGCGTGCCTGTGCATTCCCTGCGTCGTCGTGGTGGCGGCCGGCGGCGTGCCAGGGCGCCTGCCCGCCGGGATCGAACAGGTGTCCCGCGCCGCCGAGGACAAGAACCCGCGCATGGCCGAGTGTCACGTGGCCCCGCCCGCGCGCGTGCCAGGCTGCACCTACGGGGGGCCGAAGCTCGGCGCGATCGTCATGGGCGACAGCCATGCCGCGACCCTGGTGCGCGCCGTCGAGCACGCCCTGCCCGGCAAGGACCTGCACGTGCTCGACTGGACCTACTCGGGTTGCCGCACCCTGCTGAACAGCAGGCGGATCGGCGAGGAGAAGGACGCGTGCAGCCAGTTCGTCCGGTGGGCCCTGGAGGCGCAGAAGCAGTTCCCGGCCGATGTCCCGCTCGTCATCGCCAACCGGATCTCCGTCGACGCCTACGGCCAGAACGAAGGCGACCAGGTGACCACGACCTCGAAGCCGCAGGTCTATTTCGACAAACCCTTCGAGACCCGGAACGAGGACTACCGGCGGCAACTGGCGGATGCCCTGGTCGCCACCGCCTGCGAGTTCAGGAAGTACAGGCGGGTCTACATGGTCCGCCCCTTCCCCGAGATGAGGCGCAACGTCCCCAGGACCATGGCCCGGGCCATGATCCTGGGCCGGCACGAGGAGGTCGACATCACGCTCGACGAATACCGGGCGCGGCAGGCATACGCCTGGCAGCTGCAGAACCGGGCGCATGCGCAATGCGGCGTCGAGATCATCGACCCGACCGCCGTGCTGTGCGACGCGCGGCATTGCCACGGCGCCCACGAGGGCATGCCGAACTACTTCGACGACGACCACCTCGGCGAGCACGGCGCCGGCAGGCTCGTGCCGATGATCCGCGCCATCTTCGGTCCGCCCGGGGTGCCGCAGCGGCAGACGTGGGCGCAGGCCATCGGCGGCGGCTCGCCCTGAGGCGGGCGGTCAGCGGCTAGGCCTGGTAGTAGATGCCATCGAAATCGGCGTAGCCGGCCGTGACCGCGCCGCTCCCGGCGAGCTGCGCGGTGAGCTTGCCGTCGTCCGCGCGCAGGGCCGCCACGCTCACGGTGCCGGTGAAGTGCGAGACGGTGCCCGACACGTTCAGCTCCTTGCCGTTCCAGGCGATGTCGGCGCTGATCATGCCCCCCTGGCCACTGGACGAGAACATGATCGTCAGCCGGCCCGCCATGCGGGTGGGCAGCGGGCAGACGGTGAGGGGCTGCGATGCGTCCGACGGCGCCAGCGGGATCAGGAAGCCCTTGACGTACCCGCCGGGCGCCGGGTTGCCCGACCGGGCGATCAGCGCCGACACCGGCGACTGGCTGACCAGCTTGCCGCCGATGGACAGGGAGCCCAGCGTGGCGGGATTGGCGGTGTTCTGGCTGTACCAGTGGCCCAGGCCGACCGCCTGGTTGCCCAGCTTGAGCCCCGTCCGGCAGTCCAGCGAGATGTTGTTCTCGGTGGCCTGGATGCCGGCGCCGTCCAGCCAGTAGCCTGTCCGGAATCCCCTTGCACGGTTCGACGAGATCGCATGGAGGCGCACCACGCCGTTCCTGTCGTGGATGTTCCAGACGCCGGTGCCCGCATTCGACCCGGCGGCGTTGAACTGGTTGGTCGCCACGATGGCGCCGTCGCCGGCGCCGCCGGGGCCCGCCTGCGCCGTGAAGCCGTCCTTCATGCACTCGGAGGCCGCGTTGCCGACCACCACCCCGCGCGCCTGCGCATCCTCCAGGTGGATGGCGGCGTTGCGGGCCTGCAGGATCTGGTTGGCGACGGTGATGTGGCTCTGCGTCCCGGCGATGCCGACGGCGAACCCGGCGGTGGCTTCCGACCCGCCCTGCTTGGCGGACAGGAAGTTCCCGATCGCGGAATAGGCCCTGCAGTTGGCGTTCGGCTGGTTCCACTCGATGGCGTCGGAGGTGTCGGACTCCACCGTGGAGCCCATCACCAGGAAGGAGGCGGAGTCGCGGCCGTTCCTGTTGGCGAGGATGCCGTAGCCGCTGCTGAAGATGCTGCTGCCGATGATCTTGGTGTTGGCGGCGTTGGCCTTGTTCTGGTGGAAGGCGATGCCGCCGGGCGAGCGCAGGATCGTGTTCGAGATCTTGATGTTCGCCGCGTTCGCCGGCGACTCCAGCAGCGACTTCTGCTCGCGGGCGCCGGCCAGGTGGGCGGAGAAGATGGAGGCCGATGGCGCCAGCGTGATCGTGGGCGTCGGGTAGGGCGTGTCGAGGCTGCCCGTGAACAGCCCGTTCCGGGACAGGGCCTTGGCAATGTCCTGCGGGGGCTGGGCGCCGGCGGCCGTATCGGCGGCTGCGCCCCGGGGCTGCGCGATCGCGGTGGAGCCGAGGACGGCGCCGCCCATGAAGGCAAAGACGGAGCGCCGGCTTTCCAGGATGGTTTTCATGGGGAGGCAGACCGGTAGTGGGTTGCTGTTCCCTCGATGCCTGCGAAGCAGGGAGGGGCGGATGCGGCTACACGGCGCGCAGCTCGGCCTGGTGTCCGAGGAACCAGCGGTAGGTGTCCTCGATGCCTTCGCGCAGGCCGATCCGCGCGCGCCAGCCCAGGGCGTGCAGGCGCCCGACGTCGAGCAGCTTGCGCGGCGTGCCGTCGGGCTTGCTGGCGTCGTTGACGATCTCGCCCCGGAAACCGGTGATGTCCTTCACCAGCCCGGCCAGCTCGCGGATGCTGATGTCCTCGCCCACGCCGACGTTGACGATGTCCTCGCCGTCGTAGGTCTCGGTCAGGTGGACCGCGGCCTCGGCCATGTCGTCCACGTGCAGGAACTCGCGGCGCGGCGTGCCGGTGCCCCACATCACCACCTGCCCGTCGCCGCGCAGCCTGGCCTCGTGGAACTTGCGGATCAGCGCCGGCAGCACGTGCGAGTTCTGCAGGTCGAAGTTGTCGCCCGGGCCGTACAGGTTGGTCGGCATCAGGCTGATGGCGTTGAAGCCGTACTGCCGGCGGTAGGCCTGGCACAGCTTGATGCCGGCGATCTTGGCGACGGCGTACCACTCGTTGGTGGGCTCCAGCGGGCCGGTCAGCAGGGAATCCTCCCGGATGGGCTGGGGCGCCAGCTTCGGGTAGATGCACGACGAGCCGAGGAAGGTCAGCTTGGCGGCGCCGTGGCGGTACGCGGCATCGATGACGTTGTTCTGGATCTGCAGGTTCTCCAGCAGGAACTGCGCCGGATAGGTGTCGTTGGCATGGATGCCGCCGACCTTGGCCGCCGCCAGGTAGACGTACTCGGGCCGGTGGGCGGCGAACCAGGCCTCGACGGCGTCGCGGTCGCGCAGGTCCAGCGTGTCGCGTCCGGCCAGCAGCAGCTGGCTGCAGCCCAGGGCCTTCAGGCGCCGCACGATGGCGCTGCCGACCAGCCCGCGATGGCCGGCCACGAAGATGCGGGAATCGGTGTGCATGGAGGGGCCTCGTTCGATCCGTTCAGGTCTTGTACTTGTATTCCGCGTAGCGGTAGCCGCCGTAGCGGTAGCCGTAGCTGCCGTAGTGGCGGCGCGTGAGGTCCATGCCGTTGAACACCACGCCGCTCGCGCGCTTGCCGCCCTGCGCCAGGCGGCGCGCGCTTTCGTTGAGCTCGCCCATCTGCGTCTGGTCCGCGCGCGCGACCAGCAGCACCACGCCGCAGTGCGGCGCGACGGCGGCGGTGTCGGCCGCCACCAGCACAGGCGGCGTGTCGACGATCACCGTGTCGTAGGCGGCCGAGAGGGTGTCGAGCATGCGCGCGAAGGTGTCGGACATCAGCATGTCCGCCGGGTTGACGGGCAGCTTGCCGGTGGTCAGCATGTCCAGGTTGGGCAGCACGTTGGCGTGCACGGCCTGCTGCGCCGTCAGCTCGCCCGACAGCAGCTCCGACAGGCCGCCCTCGCGCGGCAGCCCGAGCAGCTTCTGCAGGTGGCCCTTGCGCAGGTCGGCGTCGATCAGCAGCACGCGCTTGCCGGCATGCGCCAGGGTGGCCGCGAAGTTGGCCGAGATGAAGCTCTTGCCGATGCCCGGCGTGGGGCCGGTGATCAGGATGCGGTTGTTCTCCGCCTTCAGGCCGGCGAACTGCAGCGCCACGCGCAGGCTGCGCAGCGCCTCGATGGGCTGGCTGTCGGGCTGGTGCTCCGCCAGCAGCTGGACGCCCTGCACGCCGGCGTCGACGCGCAGGTCCAGCGCCGACTGGTCGGCGGCATAGGGCACGGTGGCGTAGACGCTCAGCCCGGTGTGGGCCTCGATCTCCTGCGGGTCGCTCACGCCGCGCAGGAAGCGCGCCCGCACGATGGCCAGCACCGCGCCGGCCAGCAGGCCCAGGGCGAGCATGGTGGCCATGACGATCGCCTGCTTCGGCTTCACGGGGTCCTTGGGCGTCGTTGCCTTGTCCAGCAGGCGCACGTTGCCGGTCTTGCCCTCCTTGACCAGGCGCATCTGCAGCGCGTTGTTCTGCAGCGACTGGTATAGCTCGGCGTTCACCCGCACGTCGCGCTCCAGGCGCAGCGCCTCCTGCTGGATCGCCGGCATGCGGCGCACGCGGCCCTCCAGCCCGTCGATCTCCTTCTGCACGGCGGCGATCTGGCGGTCGATGGTCTGCACGCGCACGTTGCGGTCGGTGAAGCGGGCCACCGTCTCGCGGCGCTGCTGCTGGGCTTCCAGCAGCTTGGTCTGCAGGTCGACGGTCTGGCTCAGCACGCCCTTGGCTTCCTCGTCGAAGGCGATGGTGCCGTTCTTCTTGCGGAAGCTGGCGAAGGCGTCCTCGGAGGTCTCGAGCTGGCGCCGGAACTCGGGCAGCTGCTGGTTGAGGAAGACCAGCGTCTTCTCCGCCTCGGCGGCCTTGCGCTCGACGTTCTGGCGCACGTACTGCTCGCCGATCGCGTTCAGGATGCGGACCAGCCGGGCGCGGCTGCCGTCCTGCAGCGAGACGTTGATCACGTTGGACTGGCGGCCCTGCTCGGCCAGTTGCAGGCGCGCCTGCAGGTCCTCGATCGTCCGCAGGCGCGAGGCCCGGCGCACGGTGAACTGCGCGCCCGGCTGGCCGTCCAGCCGCTCGATCAGCACGGCGATGCGCTCGCCGCCGCCCAGGTCCTGCTCCAGCAGCTGGCCCACGGTGCCGTGCAGGGGAGCGTCCAGCAGGTCGTGGCGCAGGATGTAGCGGCCCTCGCCCTCGGCTGTCACCGTGAAGGGCTCGTCGTCCTCCATGGCCTCGGGCACGTCGATGCGGGCGACCTCGATGCGCTCCGTGCCGTTGACGTAGCCGCCCAGGCCCAGCAGGCCGGGGGTGGACAGCCCGTCGGCCCGGTGGGCCAGCCAGCGCCCGACCAGCGGCAGGTAGCGGGGCTGGGCGTCGATGTACAGCCGGGTCTGGTCCACGGCGGCGCCCAGCACCATGCGCGACTGCAGCACCTGGATCTCGCCGGTGGCCGGCGTCTTGACGTCGAACAGGCTGGAGACGTCGCCCAGGAAGCTCTTGGTGTCGGGCGCCGCGTCTTCCACCTGCACCAGCAGGTTGGACTGGTAGATCGGCGTGGCCAGCAGGGTGTAGGCCACCCCGAGGGCCAGCGCCAATGCGGTGATGCCGGCGATCCACCACTTGTGGTCGATCAGGATGTCGACGTACTCGATCAGGTTGATGTCGTCGTGGTCGCCGTACGGGGCGGCGGCCTGCGGCGTGGCGGGCGGGACGGTGGAGGCGGAGAGGGTGTTCATGATGATGACTGGATCTTCCGGATGCGTTCGGCCCAGGCCTGCACGCCTGCGTCGATGAGTTCGAGCGCCTGCTCGAAGGCGGCCTGGCCCTGGCGGTAGGGGTCGGGCACGTCGACCTGCGCGACGTGGCCCAGGCGGAAGACGCGGCCGCGCGCGGGCGGGTAGAGCGCCTCGACATGGCGGCGCTGCGCGTCGTCCATGGCCAGGATGAGGTCGGCCTGCCGGCACAGCGCCGGGCTGACCTGGCGGGCGCGGTGGGCGCCCAGGTCCAGCCCGCGCCGGGCCATGAGCGCCTGCGCGATGGCGTCGGCCGGATGGCCGACCAGCGCGCCCGTGCCGGCGGAGGACACCGACACGCCCGGCAGGGCCTGCGCGAGCAGGGCCTGGCCCATGGGGCTGCGGCAGATGTTGCCGATGCAGACGACGAGGACGGATTTCATCTCGGGGGCGTGGCGTGTTCAGCGCGGAGGGTTCTCGAAATTCAGGAGGTTGTCTCCGCTGCGCGGCGGGCTCTGCGTCGGCGGCCCGGCGCGGAAGGCCTGCCGGTCGGCGCCGGAGGTCAGCTCGTACAGCTGCTGGCTGCGCGCCAGCGGCGCCCCGCCGTCGCGGGTGAGCGGGTTCCACTGGAAGCCCACGGAGAACTTGGTCGAGCGGGGCAGCAGGGCGTCCAGCGGGACGGAGATGTAGATGCCCTTGTCGAAGCTGCCTTCGCCGAACTGCTCGGCCGACACGTTGGTCTTGGTGGCATAGGCGCCCATCACCAGCCCGTTGTCGAAGCGGCGGGCGATGCTCAGCGTCACGCCGCGGTCGCCCGCGAGGTACTGGCCGGCGGCGATGCGGGCGATGACGCCGTGCCAGCCGGTGTCCCAGTACAGCGTGGCGTGGCCGGTGGTGACTTCGTAGTCGCGCAGGCTCAGGTCCTGCTTGAAGCCGCGCTGGCGCACCCGGTTGACGTCCACGCCGAAGGCCAGGCGGCTGCCCCAGGGGCGGTACAGGTACTCGGCGCCGACGCCGGCGAACATGCTCTCCAGCAGGCCGCCGTAGACGCTGTAGTAGTGGTCGCGTGCGAACTGGCCGACGTGGGTCAGCTGCAGGTTGGGCACCGTCACCCGGGCGGAGGTGACGTATTCGCGCTGGTAGGTGCGCACGCGCGGCAGGTTGCTGGGCGCGGTGTAGGTGAACTTGTCGAAGTTGTCGACCAGGCGCATGTTGACGGCGCCGCTGAGCCAGGTGCGCTCGCTGAAGCGGTATTCGGCCGAGGCCTGCAGGCCGAGCTGGTAGAGGACGAAGGCGTCGGGCCCGCCGACGATGGGGCTGAAGTACGGCCCCACGCCCCAGGTGAACCGGTCGCGCTGGCGCGTCCACACGCCGTCGGCGCCGGTGTGTCCCGGCAGGCCCTGGGGCACGCTGCCGGCGGCTGCCGCGGTGGCGGCAGCGGCACCCGCGCCGGCCGCATCGGCTGCCTTGCCCGCACCGGCCGGGGCGCGCGCCGAGGCGGGCAGATCGTCCGGCGTGGCGCGGGTGGACGCCGGCCCGTAGTCCTGCAACGCCGGCACGCGTGCCTGCCGCGGCGGCAGGGGCACGAGGCGCTGCGTCACCCACTCGGCGCGCTCGATCACCCGGGCATGGCTGGGCAGGCCGCGCTCGCTGAAGTGCAGCACGAAGCGGCGGATGTTCTCCGGCGCGGCGGCGTGGAGCACCGCCGCGGCGCGCTGCGCCCGGGCGTCGCGGTAGGTGGCGTCGGCCTCGGTGGCCCAGACGTGCAGCGCCTCGCCCTGCGGGGCGATGTGGGTCACGGTCCACTCCGTCTGCTCCTCGATCGCGGCGGCCGTCACGGCCCAGCCGGGCGGGTGCAGCGGCGCCTGGGCGGCGAGGCGCGGCAACGGCGGGTCGAGCACCTTGGGCATCGACGAGCGGGACAGGTTGCTCGACAGGCTCAGCCCCACCATCACCTTGTCGCCGCGCTCGAAACCGGCGGACAGCACGACGCCGGGCGAGACGCGGTAGCTCAGCCCCACGTTGATCGGGGAGCGGCGCCGCTGCCGGTTGTCGAAGGGCTCGCTCCGGTAGTCATTGCCGTCGTATTCGATCTTGAGCGTGAGCGGGTCCCACGGCGTGCGCCACTGCACGCCGCCGAACAGCGCGGCGGGGCCGCGGAACAGCGTGCTCAGGCTGGCCTGGCCGGTGGTGAAGTCGGTGGGGCGCGTGGCGAACCGGTCGCCGAACAGCCGGAAGGGGTTGCGGATGTTGCCGCTGCGCGCCATGTAGCCCCAGCCGATGCCGAGGCTGAAGTCGAAGTCGTTCCAGCGCTTGCTGGCGACCAGGTATTCGCTGGAGAACAGGCCGGTGCCGCCGAAGTCGCGGAAGCCCAGCGCCACTTGGGGCACGTAGGCGGACTCCTTGAGCAGGCGCAGCTTCAGGTCGATGCTCTTGTCCTTGTAGGACTGCTGGTCGGTGATGCCGTAGATGCGGTTCGAGATGGAGCTGTAGCGAAAGCCTCCCTCCATCCAGTCGAAGGGCTGGAACATGAAGCTGAGGCGGCTGTACGGATAGACGTTGCTCAGCGTCGCGCGCAGGTTGCCGGCCTGTTCCATGCGGGCGGTGGGGGTCTGCAGCAGGCCGATTTCGCCCCAGTCGTTGGCGCTGACGTCCAGCGTGCGCGGCTGCGCGGCGGCGGACTCGGGCAGCCGCGCGGCCTGGCCGGGTGCTGCCGCCGCGGCCGATGCGCCGTCTTCCTGCGGCGACGGCCCCTGGGTGGCCAGGAACTTGATCATCCCTTCGGACAGGCCGTCCAGCAGCCGCATGCGGCGCGGCGCCGCCCACAGCCAGGCGCCGGGCGCGGGCTCGTCCACCGGGCCGGCATTCCAGGGCGCGACGCCCATGCGCGAGGTGCGGCCGTCGGGCTGGGCCAGCCACGCCCAGTCGGCCTGGTCCTGCAGGCCGCAGGCGGCCAGGTAGTCCAGCACGTTGCGGCCGGGCTCGTGCGCCACGCGGCACAGGCGGCCGTCGGGCAGGACCACCGCCACGCTGCGCAGCGGCCAGGCCGAGGGCACGAGCCGCTGGCCCGCGCCGAGGACGGGGTCTTCCGTGGGGTTGGCCTCGAGCCAGCGGGGATCGACGATGCCCAGCGCCACCCGGCCGGTGATGGGCAGGCTGTCGATCCAGGCGCGCAGGCGCTCGCGGTCGCTGCGTTCGGGCTCGGAGCGGGACTCCTGCAGCCAGGCTTCCAGTTGCACCAGCAGCGTGTTCTTCAGGTGCCGCTGGGCGAATTCCTCGTCATGGATCTGCCAGGCCAGGCCGGGGTTGGCGACCTGCTGCCCGTCCGGCTGGCGCAGCAGCCATTGGCTCAGCCGTTCGCCCGGCCGGATGTCCGCCGGATGGCCGGCGATCTGCGCGGCGCTGCCTGCGCGCGCGGGCTCCGCGGCGCCTGCGGCGGAACCGGCGAGTGCGAGCAGGGCGGCAGCCGTGGCCATGGTGCCAAGACGCAGGGGGTGGGGCGCGGGCGGCGGGCCGGTGCGCGTCATGAACCGGTGGCCGCCGCCGCCCCGCCGGCGGGCGCGGGCTTCCAGCGCTCCAGGCTCAGGCACAGGTCCCGGGTGAGGCATTGCTCGGAATACACCACCTGGGGCTCGTCGTCGATGCGCGTCACGGCGAAGCGCGCCGGCGGCAGCGCTTCGCGGGCGGGGACGGTGGTGCTGCTTTCCTCGAACCACTGCACGGGTGCCGCATGCTGCTGCGCCATCCGGCTGCGTGCCGGGGGTGCGATGGCCGCCAAGCGCACCTCGTCCCGCACGCCGAAGCGGTAGCCGGGCATGAGGTCGCGTTCGCGCGTGAAGCGCACAGGCATGTCCGGGCGGCTCGTCAACGCGGCCCATGAGGGCCCGGTTGATGAAAAGCGCACGGAACGCCAGTCGGTGGTGAGGCCTGTGGTGCCCACGATCCTTCCCTGTCGTATGCGCAGCACCTCGCCGGATCCGCTGTACCACACCTCGGTGGGGCCTTCGGGCAGCGGATCGACATAGCCGAGCGCGAGGTAGATCTCGCGCTTGCCGAGATGGGCGCGCAAATAGTTGAGCTGCGAGTTCTGTGGCGGCGAAGATGCTTCGACGGATGCGCCGCCATACATGTGCGACGCCGTGGCCAGCAGGGCGCGGCCACCCGAAGTGCACCCGCCGGCAACGAGAAGGGATGCCGCCAGCGTGCAGCATCCCAGGGTGCGAACGGTCAGCCCGATGCGGCTGGCCGGCGGTCGGCAGCCCTCACGCAGGAGGGCGCGCCGCATCAGCGCGTGGTGCCCGTGGAGCCGGTGCCCGTGCCCGTGGTGCCCGTCGTGCCGGTGGGAGGCAGGAAGAAGAAGCCCCGGTTGCCGCTGCCGCCGCCGAGGGCCGTCGCGAGCAGGACGCTGCCTCCGACGCCCAGGCCGACTGCCTCGCCGGTGGTGAGACCGCCGCGGGCCCCTTGCGCGGCTTGCGCGCCCGGGGTGGTTTGGGTCGCCTGGGGAGCCTGAGAGGCCGGGGCGCCGTTGGTATTCGATTGGGCCAGCGCAGGGGTGCTGGCGAGCCCAGCGATGGCCAGGCCGGAGATCAGATGGCTGAGCTTCATGGGTGCACTTCTTTCAAGGAAAGACTGGCAAAAAGCTTAGCATGGCATGCTGTCCACACCGGTCGAACGGTGTTAGCGGATGTTGCCGAAAAACCTAAGAGTAGCACCAACTTACGACATTTCGGCGCAAAAAAATCGGATGGCGGGCACATGCTTTCGAGGCTGTCTTGCGCGACCGCGCGCGCAGCCTTTTTCCGGTCGCCTGCGCACTTCGGTCATGGCCCTTCCGACGGATCCGGTGATGGCGCAAGATCTATTGCGGGTAAACCCCTGTCGACGCAACTGAAACCGGTTTCATACACTTCCGGCACCGAAACCCGCCGAGCGCCTTCCGGCGCCTGCCGTTCGTGAATTACCAGTTCCAGTTCGATGCCGTGTTCGCCGCGTGGCCCCTGCTGCTCAAGGGCACGTGGATCACCATCCAGCTCTCGCTCACCGCCACGCTCATCGGGCTGGCGGTGGCGGTGCTGTGCGCCTGGGGCAAGACCTCGGGGCCGGCGTGGCTGCGTTTCATCGTCAACGCCTACATCGAGGTGATCCGCAACACGCCCTTCCTGGTGCAGCTCTTTTTCTTCTTCTTCGCGCTGCCGGCGGTGGGCCTGCGCTGGTCGCCCTACACGGCGGCGCTGACGGCGATGGTCGTCAACCTGGGCGCCTACGCCACGGAGATCATCCGCGCCGGCATCGAGTCCATCCCCAAGGGGCAGATCGAGGCGGGCCGCGCGCTCAACCTCAAGGGCTGGGAGATCTTCCGCTTCATCGTCATCAAGCCGGCGCTCAAGGCCATCTACCCGGCGCTGACCAGCCAGTTCATCCTGCTGATGCTCAGCTCGGCCGTGGTGTCGGTGATCTCGGCGGACGACCTCACCTCGGTGGCCGCCAACCTGCAGTCGCAGACCTTCCGCAGCTTCGAGATCTACATCGTCGTGGCGGGCATCTACCTGGCCCTGGCGCTGGCCTTCTCGGCGCTGTTCAAGCTGGTCTACCAGCACCTCCTTCACTACCCGGACCGCCGCTGAGCCGAAGGAGACGACCCTCATGCGCACCTTCGGCTTTCCCGAATTCCTGTTCATCCTGCAAGCGGCCCAGTGGACGCTGGCGCTGTCGGCCATCGCCTTCGCCGGCGGCGCCGTGCTGGGGCTGGCGACCGCGCTGGCCCGCGTGTCCGAGAACGCGGCGGCGCGCGGCCTGGCCCGCGGCTTCATCCAGATCTTCCAGGGCACGCCGCTGCTGCTGCAACTCTTCCTGATCTTCTTCGGCGCGCCGGTGCTGGGCTTCGACATCAATCCGTGGATCGCCGCCGGCATCGCGCTGGTGCTCAACAGCGCGGCCTTCCTGGCCGAGATCTGGCGCGGCTGCATCGAGGCCATCCCGCGCGGCCAGTGGGAGGCGGCGCAGGCGCTCAACCTCTCGTACGCGGCCCGCATGCGCGACGTGATCCTGCCGCAGGCCTTCAAGATCGCGCTGCCGCCCACCGTGGGCTACCTGGTGCAGATCATCAAGGGCACCTCGCTGGCGGCCATCATCGGCTTCACCGAGGTCACGCGGGCCGGGCAGATCATCAACAACGCCACCTTCCAGCCGCTGCCGGTGTTCGCCACCGTGGCCGCCATCCACTTCGCGATCTGCTGGCCGCTGTCGCTGCTGGCGGCGCGCATGGAGCGCCGGCGCGCCCAGGCGCTGGCCCGCTGAATTCTTCCCCGTCCCGACTCAACCCAAGGAGACCCCGCATGACCTTCACCCGCCGCGCCACCCTGGCTCTGACCCTGGCCGCCTGCGCCACCGCCTTCGCACCCCTGGCCTCGGCCCAGACCGTGGCCGACATCAAGAAGAAGGGCGAAGTCACCGTCGGCATGCTGGTGGACTTCCCGCCCTACGGCACCACCAACGCGCAGAACCAGCCCGACGGCTACGACGCCGACGTGGCCAAGCTGCTGGCCAGGGACTGGGGCGTGAAGGCCAACATCGTGCCCGTCACCGGCCCCAACCGCATCCCCTTCCTGCTGACTAACAAGGTCGACCTGCTGGTGGCCTCGCTGGCCGTCACGCCCGAGCGCGCCAAGCAGGTGCAGTTCAGCCAGCCCTACGCGGCCGCGACCATCGTGCTCTACGGCAAGAAGGATGCGGCGATCAAGAGCGCCGCCGACCTCAAGGGCGTGCGCGTGGGCGTGGCCCGCGCCAGCACGCAGGACGTGGCGGTCACCAAGTCGGCGCCCGAGGGCACCGAGATCCGCCGCTTCGACGACGACGCCTCGGCCATGCAGGCGCTGATCTCCGGCCAGGTCGATGCCATCGGCTGCTCGGTGACGGTGGCGGCGCAGATCGCCCAGCGCGTGCCGGCCGGCACCTTCGAGAACAAGTTCACCCTGGTGCAGCAGGCCATGGCCATCGCCATGCGCCCCGGCCAGGACGACCTGCTCAAGAACGTGAACGAGTTCGTCGCGAAGAACACCGCCAACGGCGAGCTGAACAAGCTCTACCAGAAGTGGCTCAAGAGCGACTTCCCGAAGTTCTGAACTGACCCACCCCCGTTTCTTGCTCACTTCGTGTAGCCGAATCCCCCCTCAAGGGGGCGCACTCGGCGGCCCGGCAAAGCCGGCTCCGCGAGTGCACCCGGAGGGGCTTCGCTGCGCTCGCCGCGGAATCGACACATGACTCCCACGACGTCCGATACCTCAGAACCGATCATCCGCCTCGAAGGGGTGAACAAGTGGTATGGCGAATTCCAGGTGCTCACCGGCATCGACCTCTCGGTGCGCGCGGGCGAGCGCATCGTCATCTGCGGCCCCTCGGGCTCGGGCAAGTCCACGCTGATCCGCTGCATCAACCGGCTGGAGACGGTGCAGCAGGGCCGCATCGTGGTGGACGGCATCGAGCTGACGGCGGGCGGGAAGAACGTGGACGCCGTGCGCGCCGAGGTGGGCATGGTGTTCCAGCAGTTCAACCTGTTCCCGCACCTCACGATCCTGCAGAACTGCACGCTGGCGCCGATGCGCTCGCGCGGCATGACCAAGGCGCAGGCGGAGGAGGTGGCGATGAAGTACCTCACCCGCGTGCGCATCCCCGAGCAGGCCGGCAAGTACCCGAGCCAGCTCTCGGGCGGCCAGCAGCAGCGCGTGGCCATCGCCCGCGCGCTGTGCATGGCGCCGAAGATCATGCTGTTCGACGAGCCCACCTCCGCGCTCGACCCGGAGATGGTCAAGGAAGTGCTCGACACCATGATCGGCCTGGCCGAGGACGGCATGACCATGCTGTGCGTGACGCACGAGATGGGCTTCGCCCGCAGCGTGGCCGACCGCGTGATCTTCATGGCCGACGGCCGCATCATCGAGCAGGCGCCGCCGGCGGAGTTCTTCGGCAACCCGCGCAACGAGAAGACGCGCCAGTTCCTCGGGCAGATCCTGAGCTCGCACCACTGACGATGGCCGTGCTGCTGATCTCGCTGTCGTCCTTCGGCGCGGCCGAGCTGCTGCGCCACGGCCAGCGCTGGTGCACCGAGCTGGCGATCCAAGCCGGCGCCGACGGCGTGGAGGTGCGCGGCGAGCTGCTGCGCGATCCCGCGGCGGAGCTGGCCGGACTGCGCGGCCGGGCGGCCGTCTATTCCAGCCCCGACGGGCTGTTCGCGCCCGGCGGCGCGCTCGACACGGCCGCGCTGGACGAGGGCCTGCGCCGCGCCGCGCTGCTGCAGGCGCCGCGCCTGAAGATGGCGATCGGCGGCTTCGATGCTGCGCGTTCCCGTGATGGCCTCGTCGCGCTGCGCGAGCGCCTGGCGGCACAGCCGGTGGAGCTGCTGATCGAGAACGACCAGACGCCCTCGGCCGGCACGCTCGATGCGCTGCAGCGCTTCTTCGCGGCGCAGCACGCGGCCGGCCTCGACCTTGGCATGACCTTCGACATGGGCAACTGGCACTGGCTGGGCGAGTGCCCGCTGGAGGCGGCGCGCGCCTTCGCGCCGCAGGTGCGCTACGTGCACTGCAAGGGCGTGCAGCGCCGGCCCGACAAGTGGGTGGCGGTGCCGCTGGCCGAGTCGGCCGCGCCCTGGCGCGCCGTGCTGCGCGCGCTGCCGGCCGAGGTGCCGCACGCGATCGAATACCCTCTGGCCGGTAACGACCTGCTGGCCGTCACGCAGGCCCAGCTGGCACAGGTGCGCTCCGCGAGAGGATGCCCATGACCGAACCCACCGCCTTCGACGTCGCCACCTTCGGCGAGGCCATGCTGCTGCTGGTGGCGGCCGAGCCCGGCCCCATCGAGCACGCCACGATGTTCCACCGGCGCACCGCGGGCGCCGAGACCAACGTCGCCATCGGCCTGGCCCGCCTGGGCCTGAAGGTGGGCTGGGCCAGCCGGCTGGGCACCGACTCGATGGGCCGCGCGCTGCTGGCCACCATGCAGGCCGAGGGCATCGACTGCTCGCACGTCATCTGCGACGCGGCGCAGCGCACCGGCTTCCAGTTCAAGGGCCGCGTCACCGACGGCAGCGACCCGCCGGTGGAGTACCACCGCAAGGGATCGGCCGCGAGCCACATGCGGCCGGAGGACATCGACGAAGCCTGGCTGCGCTCGGCGCGCCACCTGCACGCGACCGGCGTGTTCGCCGCCGTCTCCGACACCACGCTGCCGACGGCGCTGCGCAGCATGGAGATCATGCGCGCGGCTGGCCGCAGCATCTCCTTCGACCCCAACCTGCGCCCCACGCTGTGGGCCAGCGAGGCGCGCATGCGCGAATGCATCAACGACCTGGCGGCGCGCGCCGACTGGGTGCTGCCCGGCATGGAAGAAGGCCGCCTGCTCACCGGCGAGTCGACGCCCGAAGGCGTGGCGCGCTTCTACCGCGGGCGCGGCGCGAAGCTGGTGGTCGTCAAGCTCGGCCCCGGCGGCGCGTACTACGACAGTGACGCAGCGGGCACGGGCCACGTCGCGGGCTTTCCGGTGAAGGAGGTGGTCGATACCGTGGGCGCCGGCGACGGCTTCGCCGCCGGCGTGGTCAGCGCGTTGCTCGAAGGCCGCAGCGTGCCCGAGGCGGTGCGCCGCGGCGCGTGGATCGGCGCGCGCGCGGTGCAGGTGCTCGGCGACACGGAGGGCCTGCCCACCCGCGCCGAGCTGGACGCGGCCGGGTTGTGAGCGCCCCCCAGGCCGGGTTGCGCCCAGCCCGCCCCCCCCGAGGGGGGCAAGAAAACTTGGGGCGGCCCGGCGTTTTCTTGAGACGCACGCCCTACGATCGACACCACCATGACCCGCAAGAACATCCTCGTCTTCCGCGAGCTGCCGCCCGACCAGCTGGCCCGCCTGCAGGCCGTGCACGACGTGACGGTGGCCGACCCCAAGCAGGACCGCGCCGCCTTCGACGCCGCGCTGCCCGAAGCGCACGGCCTGATCGGCTCCAGCTTCCCCATCGACGCCGCCGTGCTGGACCGCGCGCCGAAGCTGGAGGCGGTCTCCAGCGTCTCGGTCGGCGTGGACAACTACGCGCTGGCCGAGCTGCACCGCCGCGGCATCCTGCTCGCCCACACGCCCGGCGTGCTCGACGAGACGGTGGCCGACACTGTGTTCGCGCTGCTGATGGCGGCCAGCCGTCGCGTGGTCGAGCTGGCCAACCTGGTGCGCGAGGGCCGCTGGACGAAGAACATCGGCGAGGACCTGTTCGGCCACGACGTGCACGGCAAGACGCTCGGGCTGCTGGGGTTCGGGCGCATCGGCCAGGCCATCGCGCGGCGCGCGGCGCTGGGCTTCGGCATGCCGGTGCGCTACCACGCGCGCCGGCCGGTCGACCTGGCGGCGCAGGCGCCCGAGCTGCAGGGCAGGGCCGTCCGCACGCCGCTGGCGGAGCTGCTGGCGCAATCGGACTTCGTGGTGGCGATGCTGCCGCTGACGGAGCACACGCGCGGGATGATCGACGCCGGCGTCTTCGCGCAGATGAAGCCCGGCGCCGTCTTCATCAACGGCGGCCGCGGCCAGACGGTGGACGAGGCTGCGCTGCTCGCCGCGCTGGACGGCGGCCGCCTGCGTGCCGCCGGGCTGGACGTGTTCGCGAAGGAGCCGCTGCCGGCCGATTCGCCGCTGCGCACCCATCCGCGCGTGACGCCGCTGCCGCACATCGGCTCGGCCACGCACGAGACGCGGCACGCGATGGCCGAGCTGGCCACGAGCAACCTGCTGGACGCGCTGGCGGGCCGGCGGCCGGCGGCGCTCTACGACACGTCCGCGGCATGAACAGGGGAACCCCGCGCCGCGCCACCATCGCCGACGTGGCGCGCGCCGCCGGCGTCTCCAAGGCCACCGTCTCGCGCTTCTTCAACCACCGCGAGCGGCTGCTGTCCGACGACATCGCGGCCCGCGTGCAGGCCGCCACCGAGCAGCTCGGCTACGTGCCCAGCCCGATGGCGCAGGCACTCAGCCGCGGGCGTTCGCGCCTCATCGGCCTGATCGTGGCCGACATCACCAACCCCTACTCGGTGGCCGTGCTGCGCGGCGCCGAGAAGGCCTGCCAGGAGGCCGGCTACCTGGTGATGCTGTTCAACCTGGGCAATGAGACGGGCCGCGAGCGCGAGGCCATCGACGCGCTGACCGGCTACCAGGTGGACGGCTTCATCCTCAACACCCTGGGCCGCGGCGCGGGCGTGGTCGATGCCGTGGCCACGCACGGCAAGCCGGCGGTGCTGGTGGACCGGCGGCATGCCGGCATGCACGCCGACTTCGTCTCGCTGGACAACGCCGGCGCGATGGCGCAGGCCTGCGAGCACCTGCTGGCCGGCGGCTGGCGCGAGCTGCTGTACGTCACCGAGCCGCAGAAGGGCGTGAGCACGCGGCGCGAGCGTGCCGCCGCCTTCGCGGCCTGCATGACGGCGTACCCGAAGCAGGCGCGCGGCGAGGTCTTCGAGAGCGAGGAGGGCGCCGACGACGCCCTGCAGGACGCGCTGCGCGCCCTGCGCCGCCGCGCCGGAAAGACGCGCCGGCCGGCGGTGGTCGCCGGCAACGCGGTCGTGACGCTGCGCGTGGCGGCGGCCATGCGCCGGCTGGGCTGGCGGTTCGGGACGGAGCTGGGCTTCGTCGGCTTCGACGACCCCGAGTGGGCGCAGCTCATCGGCCCGGGCCTGTCGACCATCGCCCAGCCCACCGACGAGATCGGCCGCGCGGCGGCCACCTGCCTCATCGAGCGGCTGCACGGGCTGGAAGGGCCGGCGCGGCAGATGCTGCTGCCGGGGGCGCTGCAGGTGCGGGGCTCCTCGGCGCCGACGGGGCCGTAAGGGGTTGTGCCGCATGCAAGGCGTCGTCTCAGTCGGCGCACTCCGGCAGCACCCGCGACAATCGCCCGTCGGAACGCCAGGACATCGCAAGGAGACCCGCCCATGAGCAGCAAGACCCCCATCGGCATGATCGGCATCGGCCTGATGGGCCACGGCATCGCCACCAACCTCGTCAGGCACGGCCACCCGCTCACGGTGCTGGAGCACCCGGGCAACCAGCCGCTGGATGCGCTCAAGGCGGCCGGCGCGAAGAGCGTCGCGACCATCGCCGGACTGACGGCCGCGGCGGAGGTGATCGTCCTGTGCGTCACCGGCTCGCCGCAGGTGGAGGCGGTGCTGCTGGGCGACGGCGGTGCGCTCGCGACGCTGAAGCCCGGCACGGTGGTCATCGACTGCTCCACCGCCATCCCCTCGTCCACGCTGCGCGTGGCCGAGGCGGTGCAACGCGCGGGCGGCCGCTTCCTCGACGCGCCGATGACGCGCACGCCCAAGGAAGCGGCCGAAGGGCGCCTGAACCTGCTGGTGGGCGGCGACGCGGCGCTGTTCGCGCAGTGCCGGCCGATCCTCGCCTGCTTCGCCGAGAACATCACGCACACCGGCGCCGTCGGCACCGGCCACGGCATGAAGCTGCTGCACAACTACGTGTCGCTGGGCACGGTGGCGCTGATCGCCGAGGCGGCGGCCTGCGCGCAGCGCTCGGGCGTGCAGCCCGAGGTGTTCGTCGACGTGCTGGCCAAGGGCGGCGGGGGCGGCGTGGCGCTGGAGCGCCTCAAGCCCTTCATCACGCACAAGGATGCGAACTCGCTGCGCTTCGCGATGAGCAACGCGCAGAAGGACCTGGGCTACTACGCCGAGATGGCCGGTGACATCGGCGCGGCGCAGGCGATCGCCGATGCGGTGCTGGCGACCTATGCCGGCGCGGTGGAGCAGGGCGGGGCGCAGCGTTACGTGCCGGAGTTGGTGGAGTTGCTGGCGAGCAAGTGAGCTTTCGGAGGGATCTGCCCTCAAGACACCGTTCGCACTGAGCCTGTCGAAGTGCCGTCCCGGGCTTCGACAGGCTCAGCCTGAACGGTTCGTCATCACGCCGCGGCGCGCACGGCCTCGGCGATCTCGCGCAGGTCGGGCGTGATGCCGATGCCGGCGGCTTCGCCCAGGTCGATGCAGCCCTCGCCGTCGATGTGCTGCAGGGCCGGCGCAAGCGCGGTGCGCAGCGGGTTGTCGTTGGCGTCCACCTCCAGCAGGCCGTCGCCGCCCGCCGCGGCCAGCAGGTGCGCCGAGGCCAGCAGCCCGATGCCCGCGCCCAGGTAGTGCGGGCAGTAGCGCAGGCCGGCGGCCTGCGCACGGCGGATCGCCGGCCAGCAGCCGGAGATGCCGCCCCACTTGGCCGCATCGGGCTGCAGCACCGACAGCACGTCCGCGTGCAATGCGGCATCGAAGGCCTCGGCACCGGCGATGTTCTCGCCGCCGGCCAGCGGGATGGCGGTGGCGGCCTTCAGCGCGCGCCATTCGTCCCACGGGCGGTCGGCGCGCAGCGGCTCTTCCAGCCAGCGCAGGCGGTACGGTTCGAGCCGCGGCGCCATGCGCCGTGCCTCGTCCAGCGTCCAGCCCTGGTTGGCATCCGCCATCAGTTCCGCATCCTCGCCCAGCGCCCGCCGCATCGCGTCCAGGTTGGCGAGGTCGCGCTCCGGCCCGAAGCCGATCTTGAGCTTGAAGGCGCGATAGCCCTCGTCGCGCCGGCGCAGGGCCATGCGCTCCGGCTGGTCGGGGTTGATGCCGCTGGCGTACACCGGCACCCGGCTGTGCGTGCCGCCCAGGTGGCGCCACAGCGGCTGGCCGGCGCGGCGCGCACTCAGGTCCCACAGCGCGAGGTCGATGCCGGCGAGCGTCTGCGCGATCGGGCCGGGTTCGCCGGACTGGATCGCCAGCACGGCGGTGCGTTCGGTGAGCATGCGCCACGCATCGGCCGGGCCCTCGAAGCGCCGGCCGGCCAAGAGCGGCGCGGCCACCGTCTCCAGCAGCCGCGCGCGGTGCTCGGCGCCGCAGGCGGGGAAGTTGCACCAGATCTCGCCCCAGCCGGCGGCGCCGTCCTCGTCCTCCACGCGCACGAACACGGCGGGCCGGTCGTGCATCACGCCGAAGGAGGTGCGCACCGGCGTCTTCACGGGGTAGCGGAAGACGTGCGCCTCGACGCGGGCGACGGCGATCGGCGTGGAGTCGTCGGTCATGGCTTGAGGTTCATCTCGACGTGGATGGCGTCGCCGCGGTAGGTGACTTCGCCAAGGTAGATCACGCGGCCGGTCTCGTCGCGGAACACGCGCCGCACCTCGGCCACCGGCGCGTTGACCGGCACGCCCAGCAGGCGGGCCACTTCCAGGTCGGCCGTGCCGATGGTCAGCACCTGGTGCGCGTGGGCGATGGTCACGCTCTTCATCGAGGTCAGGATCGGGATCACCGTCTCGTCGCGGAAGCGCTTCGGGCTGCGGCGGAAGATGCGCTCGTCCAGGTGGATGTTGATCACGCAGTAGGGCTGGCCGTCGCGCGAGTGCACGCGCCGCATGAAGACATAGCGCTCGGCGGGCGTGCCTTCGTCCGGGCGCAGCGCGGGGGCGGCGGTCGATTCGTCGATGTTGACGATCTGCGGCTCGGTGTCGCGGTACATGCGCGCCAGCGCATCGAGCGTGGTCACCACGCTCAGCCAGCGCTCGTTGGCGGGCCTGCCGGTGACGAAGGTGCCGCGGCCCTGCTGCGGCGACACCAGAGCGTCGCGCGCCAGCAGCTCGATGGCCTGGCGCATGGTGACGCGTGCCACGCCGAACTCGGCGCCCAGTTCTTCCAGCGAGGGCAGGCGATGACCCTGGGGCCACAGCCCGCGCGCGATGCGCTGGCGCAGCACGTCGGCCACCTGCAGGTAGCGCGGGATGGGGCTGTCGGAGAAGGGGGGCGTGTTCACGAGACGGTGCAGGTTATTTGTATATATCTAAACGTCTGGTCTATAGTACGACCAAACCATCCGGGCAGCCACCCCCTGCTCGAACACTGTTCCCATCGGAGACGTCTTCCATGCCGAGCCGGCCGGCCGCCTTGCGCATCCTCCTGATTCTCGCCCCCTGGGCGCTGCTGCTCCTGCTGTGGTACGGGGTGCGCGCCAGCGGCCTGGTCAACCCGGCGCTGGTGCCGGCGCCGCACCAGGTGGCGGCCAAGTTCGCCGAACTGGCCCGCGGCCGCCTGCCGGGCGACGTATGGATGTCCACCCAGCGCGTGTTCATCGGCGTGACGCTGGGCACGCTACTGGCGGTGCCGGTGGGCTTCTGCCTGGGCTGGTACAGGGGGCTGCGCAGCTTCGTCGATCCGGTGATCAACTTCTTCCGCGCGCTGCCGCCGATCGCGCTGATCCCGCTGGTGATCGTGTACTTCGGCATCGGCGAGGCGGCCAAGACGGTGATCCTGTTCTACGCCTCTTTCTTCGCCGGCGTGATCGTGATGTACGAGGGCATCGCGCAGATCAGCCCGATCTTCGTGCGGGTGGCGCGCACCCTGGGCGCCAACGATTTCGAGATCTTCGCCAAGGTGATCGTGCCGCTGACGGTGCCGCACATCCTCACGGCGGTGCGCGTGGCGCTGGGCGTGGCCTGGGCCACGCTGGTGGCCTCGGAGCTGATCGCCGCGCAGCAGGGCCTGGGCGCGCTGATCCAGGACGCCTCGTCCTTCTTCCAGCTCGACATCATCTACGTGGGCATCATCTGCATCGGCTTCATCGCGCTGGTCATGGACCTGCTGCTGCGCGCGCTGAGCCGCCGCCTGGTGGCCTGGCAGGACCGCATCGCATGAACACGGCCCAACCGACCGACGCGCCGGTGCGCGTCTCCTTCCGCGACGTGATGGTGGAGTTCCCCACCGCACAGGGCCCGATGCGGGTGCTGGACGGCGTCTCGCTGGACATCCGCCAGGGCGAGTTCGTCTCGGTCATCGGCCCCTCGGGCTGCGGCAAGACGACGCTGATGAACATCCTGGGCGGCTTCGTGCAGCCCACCGCCGGCCAGGTGCTGCTGGACGGCAGGCCGGTGCAGGAGCCGGGCCCCGACCGCGGCGTGATCTTCCAGGAGTACGGCGTCTTCCCCTGGCTCACCGTCCGGCAGAACATCGCCTTCGGCCTCAACCTGGCGGGCAACAAGGTGCCGAAGTCCGAGCACAAGGGCATCGTCGAGCGCTACATGGGCCTCATGGGCCTCTCGGACTTCGCCGACCACTTCCCCAAGCACCTGTCGGGCGGCATGCGCCAGCGCCTGGCGATCGCGCGGGCCTACGCGGTGCGCCCGCAGTTCCTGCTGATGGACGAGCCCTTCGGCGCGCTCGATGCGCAGACGCGCAGCGCCATGCAGGACCTGCTGCTGCAGGTGCTGCAGACCGAGGGCAAGACGGTGATGCTGATCACGCACTCGGTGGACGAGGCGATCTACCTGTCTTCGCGCATCGTGGTGGTGACGGCGCGGCCGGCGCGCATCCGCACCGTGATCGACGTGCCCTTCGGCTACCCGCGCGCCGAGAACGTGCACGAAGACCCGCGCTTCGCCGCCCTGCGCGCGCAGATCCGCGAGCTCGTCATGCAGGAGTACGCGGCGCAGGCACGCCAGGCCGTGCGCCTGTCGGATTGATCGATGCACCCCATTTCAAACAGGAGACACCTCATGCCCATCCAGCGCAGAAGCTTCATCCGCCACACCGCCGCGGCCACGGCCGCCCTCGGCATCGGGCTGCCCGCCCTCGCGCAGTCGCGCACCAAGGTCAAGGTCGGCTACCTGCACACGCCGGCCGTGGACGGCCAGATGTGGCTCGGCATCCAGTCCGGCAGCTTCGCCAAACAGGGCCTGGAGCTGGAGCCGGTGCTCTTCACCACCGGGCTGGAGCTCTTCCAGGCCATGATCGGCGGCAGCCTGGACGTGCTGGCCACGGGCGCGGTGCTGTCCAACTTCCCGGCGCGCGGGCAGGGCAAGGTCTTCCTGATCAACGACATCGAGTACGCCACGGCGCAGCTGTGGGTGCGCGGCGATGCCGGCATCAACAGCATCGCCGACCTCAAGGGCAAGCAGATCTCCACCACCACCGGCACCACGGCGCACGTGTTCCTCGACCGGGCGCTGCGCTCGGCGGGGCTCGATCCGACGAAGGACGTGCGCCTGGTCAACCAGCGCATGTCGGAGGCGGTGACCTCGCTGATCTCCGGCGCGGTGCCGGCCGTGGCGCTGTGGGCCCCCTTCGACTCGGTGGTGCGCGGCAAGCTGCCCGGCGCGCGCAAGATCGTCGATGCCTCGGCCTTCTTCCCGCAGGCCGCCATCGTCGGCGGCTGGGCGGCGCGCAACGATTACTACGAGAAGAACAAGGCCGTGCTCTCCAGGCTCATCGCCGGCTGGCTGCCGGCCAACGAGCAGATCGTCGCCAACCCCGACGCCGCGGCCGAGCAGCTGCAGAAGACGCAGTACAAGGACGTTCCGCTGGCCGAGTTCAAGGAGCAGTTCAAGGCTTCCAAGTACTACTCCGCCGCCGAGTGGCGCGCGAAGTACGCCGACGGCACCGTCACCGGCTGGCTGCAGCAGGTGACGGACTTCTTCGTCCAGACGGCGAACATCCCCAATGCGCTGAAGGCGCAGCAGTACTTCGATCCGTCGCTGTTCACCGGGCAGGTGAAGGCATGAAGCGGCGGACCTTTGCCGGATGGGCAGCCGCCGCGGCCTGGCTGGGCGCATCGCGGTCGATGGCCGCGGGCTACCCGGAGCGGGCCGTGCGCGTGGTCGTGGCCTGGCCGGGCGGCGGGCTGGTGGACATCCCGGCCCGGCTGGCGGCCGAGCACCTGCAGAAGACGATGGGCCAGCCCTTCGTGGTCGACAACAAGCCGGGCGCCGGCGGCAACCTCGGTGCCGACGTGGTCGCGAAGGCGCCGGCCGACGGGTACACGCTGCTCGTGACGACGAGCGCCATCGCCATCAACCGTGCGCTGGGCATGCCCATGCCCTTCGACCTGTTCAAGGACTTCGAGCCCGTGGTCTCCCTGGCGCATGCGCCGCTGATCCTCGTGACGCATCCGGGGCTGGGCGTCGATTCGGTCGACGCGCTGATCCGCATGGCGCGCGCCAGGCCGGGGCAGCTCAGCTATGCCTCGGCGGGCAACGGCAGCCCGGGCCACCTCGCCGGCGAATGGTTCAAGTCGGCGGCGAAGATCCAGGCGGTGCACGTGCCGTACAAGGGCGCGCCACCGGCCATGGTCGACCAGGTCGCCGGCCGCGTGAACTACCACTTCGCCAACGCGGCGGTGGCGCTGCCCCAGATCCAGGCCGGCAAGCTGCGGCCGCTCGCCGTCGCCAGCACGAAGCGCCTGAAGCTGCTGCCCGACGTGCCGACCATGATCGAGTCCGGCGTGCCGGACTTCGACGCCGACCAGTGGATCGGGATGCTGGCGCCGCGCGGAACGCCCAGGCCGGTCGTGGATGCGCTGGCCGCCGAGATCGGGCGCGGCTTCGCCGGCGCCGCGGTCGAGGCGAATTTCGGGCGCAGCGGCCTGTCCGTGGCCGCGGCGCAGGACCCGGAGCGCTTCGCGCAGGAGATGCGCGCGGACGCCCAGCGCTGGGAGCGCATCGTGCGGCAGGCCGGCATCAAGGCCGAGTGACCATGAAGACCATCTTCGTCCTCTTCGATTCCCTGGTCCGCAACGCGCTCGGCTGTTATGGCGGCAGCGCGATCCCCACGCCCTCGTTCTCGCGCTTCGCGGAGCGGTCCGTCGTCTTCGACACGCACTTCGTCGGCAGCCTGCCCTGCATGCCCGCGCGGCGCGAGATGCACACCGGGCGCCTGAACTTCCTGCACCGCAGCTGGGGGCCGCTGGAGCCCTTCGACCAGTCCTTCGCGGCGCTGCTGACGCAGGCCGGCGTGCACACCCACCTGGTCTCCGACCACTACCACTACTGGGAGGACGGGGGCGCCACGTACCACAACCGCTACAGCACCTGGGAGTTCGTGCGCGGGCAGGAGTGGGACAAGTGGAAGGCGATGGTGCAGCCGCCGCTGGAGCGCTTCCGCACGCAATACCACGCCATGCAGCAGCCCGCCGGCCCGGCCGACGGCCGCCTGCAGGCGATGGTCAACCGGGAGTTCATGCGCGACGAGGCGGACTACTGCTGCCCCCGCACCTTCGCGGCCGGCTTCGAGTTCCTCGACGCCAACCGCGACGCCGACAACTGGCTGCTGCACCTGGAGTGCTTCGACCCGCACGAGCCCTTCCATGCGCCGCGGCGCTTCCGCGAGGCCTTCCCCACGGGCTACCGCGGTCCCATCCTCGACTGGCCGCGCTACAAGCGCTGCGCCGAGTCGCCGGAGGAGATCGCCGAGCTGCGCGCCAACTACGCCGCGCTGATCAGCATGTGCGACGCGTACTTCGGGCGCCTGCTCGACTACATGGACCGGCACGACATGTGGAAGGACACGGCGCTCGTGCTGACCACCGACCACGGCTTCCTGCTCGCGGAGCACGACTGGTGGGGCAAGAACCGCATGCCCTTCTTCAACGAGATCGCGCACATCCCGCTGATGATCCACCACCCGGCGCACGCGTCGAAGGCCGGCCAGCGGCGCCGGGCGCTCACGCAGACCGTCGACCTGATGCCGACGCTGCTGTCGATGCACGGCGTGGCCGCGCCCGCGACCTGCGAGGGCCACGACCTGCTGCCGCTGCTCGACGGCGACGGCCGGCTGCGCGACGTGGCGCTCTACGGGATGTTCGGCGCCGGCACCAACGCGACCGACGGCCGCTACACCTACTTCCTCTACCCCGAGGACATGACGCGGCAGATGCTGTACGAGTACACGCTGATGCCGATGCACCTGAAGTCGATGTTCCACGTCGACGAACTGCGCGGCGCGCAACTGTCGCCGCCGTTCTCCTTCACGCAGGGCGTTCCCGTGCTGAAGGTGCCGGCGCGGCGCAACGACAAGGGCCAGCCGACCGGGCACCAGGGGCAGGGCGGGGGCTACGAGGACACCACCACCGTGCTCTACGACCTGCAGGGCGACTACGAGCAGGCGCGGCCCTTCCGCGATGCGCAGATCGAGGCGCGCCTGCAGGCGGCGATGACCGAAGTGATGCGCCGCAACGACGCGCCGCCGGAGGCCTTCACCCGCCTGGGCCTGCCGCAGCCATGAGCGGTGTGGACCACATCATCGTCGGCGCCGGCTCGGCCGGCTGCGTGCTGGCCAACCGGCTCAGCGCCGCCGGCCGCCGCGTGCTGCTGCTGGAGGCCGGCGGCGCGGGCGGGCACTTCTGGCTCAGGCTGCCGGTGGGCTACTTCCGCTCGATCTACGACCCGCGCTTCTCCTGGCAGTTCGAGGTCGAGCCGCAGTCCGAGACGGCCAACCGCAGCATCGTCTGGCCGCGCGGCCGGGTGCTGGGCGGCTCCAGCGCGATCAACGGGCTGATCTACATCCGCGGGCAGCACGCCGACTTCGACGACTGGGCGCGCGCCGGCGCCGAGGGCTGGGGCTACCGCGACGTGCTGCCCTTCTTCCGGAAGTCGGAGCGCTACGCGGGCGGCGAGAGCGAATACCACGGCGGATCGGGCGAGCTGTGCGTCTCGGACCTGCGCATCGACCATCCCTACTGCACGGCGTGGCTGGAGGCCGGTGCGCAGGCGGGCTATCCGGCCAGCGACGACTTCAACGGCGCGCGCGACGAGGGCCTGGGCACCTACCAGCTCACGCTGCGCGGCCACTGGCGCTGCGACGCGGCCACCGCCTTCCTCAAGCCGGCGCTGGCGCGGCCGAACTTGCAGGTGAAGACCGGCGTGCACGTGACGCGGGTGATCGTCGAGGGCGGCCGCGCCACCGGCGTGGAGTGGCTCGAGGGCGGGCGGCTGCACCAGGCCCGGGCCGAGGGCGACGTGATCCTCGCCGCCGGCGCATTGCAGAGCCCGCAGCTGCTGCAGCTCTCCGGCATCGGCCCGGCCGACGCACTGCGCCGCCACGGCATCGTGGTGCAGGTGGACGCGCCCGAGGTCGGTGCCAACCTGCAGGACCACTACCAGGCCCGCGTGATCGTCAAGCTGCGCGAGCGCATGTCGCTGAACGACCAGGTGCGCAGCCCGCTGGGCCTGGCGCGCATGGGGGCGCAGTGGCTGTTCGGCCAGCGCGGTCCGCTCACCGTGGGCGCCGGGCAGGTCGGCGGCATGGTGCGCACGGCGGTCGCCAAGGACGCGCGCGCCGACGTGCTGTTCAACGTGATGCCGCTGTCGGTGGACAAGCCGGGCGACGCGCTGCACGGCTTCTCGGGCTTCTCGGCGTCGGCCGCGCAGTGCCGTCCGGAATCGCGCGGCACGGTCTCGCTGCGCTCGGCCGATCCGCTGGCGCCGCCGCGCATCGTCGCCAACTACCTCACCGAGCCGCACGACATCCGCGTGCTGGTCGAGGGCCTGAAGATGCTGCGCGAGATCTACGCGCAGCCGGCCTTCCGCGACCTGGTCACCGGCGTCGAGTACCTGCCGGGCAACGATCTGCGCGCCGACGAGGCGCTGGCGCAGTTCGCCCGCGCCAAGGGCGGCACGGTCTTCCACCCGGTCGGCACCTGCCGCATGGGCGGCGACGCACGCTCGGTGGTGGACGCGGATCTGCGCGTGCGCGGCGTCGATGGGCTGCGCGTGATCGACGCCTCGGTGATGCCGACCATGACTTCGGCCAACACCAACGCGGCGGCGATCCTGATCGGCGAGAAGGGCGCCGACCTCGTGCTGCGCGGCTGAGGGGCCGCTGTCAGTTGGTCAGTTGGTCTGGGCCAACTGTTCGAGGATGGCCGGATTCTCGAGGGTGGAGGTGTCCTGCGTGATCGCCTCGCCCTTGGCGATGGAGCGCAGCAGGCGCCGCATGATCTTGCCGCTGCGCGTCTTGGGCAGGTTGTCGCCGAAACGGATGTCCTTGGGCTTGGCGATCGGGCCGATCTCCTTGGCCACCCAGTTGCGCAGTTCGTTGGCGATGGCCTTGGCCTCCTCGCCGGTCGGGCGCGGACGCTTGAGCACGACGAAGGCACAGATCGCCTCGCCGGTGGTGTCGTCGGGGCGGCCCACCACCGCGGCCTCGGCCACCAGGTCGGTCTTGGCGACCAGGGCCGATTCGATCTCCATCGTGCCCATGCGGTGGCCGCTGACGTTCAGCACGTCGTCGATGCGGCCGGTGATGGTGAAGTAGCCCGTCTTCGCGTCGCGGATCGCGCCGTCGCCGGCCAGGTAGTAGCGGCCCTGGAACTCCTCGGGGAAGTAGCCCTTCCTGAAGCGCTCCGGGTTGCCCCAGATGGTCCGGATCATCGCTGGCCAGGGCCGCTTGACCACCAGGATGCCGCCCTGGCCCCAGGGCAGCTCGTTGCCCGTCTCGTCCACCACCGCGGCGGCGATACCGGGGAAGGGCAGGGTGCACGAGCCCGGCACCAGCGCCGTGGCGCCCGGCAGCGGCGTGATCATGTGCGCGCCGGTCTCGGTTTGCCAGAAGGTGTCGACGATGGGGCAGCGGCCGCCGCCCACGTGCCGGTGGTACCACTCCCAGGCAGCCGGGTTGATCGGCTCGCCCACCGAGCCGAGGATGCGCAGGCTCGACAGGTCGTACTGCTTCGGGTGCGCCGCCTCGTTGGCCTCGGCCGCCTTGATGAGCGAGCGGATGGCGGTGGGCGCGGTGTAGAACACCGTCACGCCGTGGTCCTGGATCATCTTCCAGAAGCGCCCGGCGTCCGGGTACGTGGGCACGCCCTCGAAGACCACCTGCGTCGCACCCAGCGCCAGCGGGCCGTAGGCGATGTAGGTGTGGCCCGTCACCCAGCCGATGTCGGCGGTGCACCAGAACACGTCCTCGGGCTTCAGGTCGAAGGTCCAGGCGCAGCTCAGCGCGGCCTGCAGCAGGTAGCCGCCGGTGGCGTGCTGCACGCCCTTGGGCGTGCCGGTGGAGCCGGAGGTGTAGAGCAGGAAGAGCGGGTGCTCCGCCTCCACCCACTCGGGTTCGCACTGCTCGCTCTGGCCGTCGGCCAGCTCGGCCAGCCACAGGTCGCGCGGCGCCTGGAAGGGCACCGCCGCGCCGGTGCGCCGCGCCACCAGCACGTGGCGCACGCTGGCGCAGCCGCCCTGGGCCAGCGCCTCGTCGACGATGGCTTTCAGCGGCAGCTGCTTGCCGCCGCGCACCTGCTGGTCGGCGGTGATGACGAGGCTGGCGCCGGTGTCGGCGATGCGGTCGCGCAGCGCATGGGCCGAGAAGCCGCCGAACACCACCGAGTGGATGGCGCCGATGCGCGCGCAGGCCTGCATGGCGGCCACGCCGTCGACCGACATCGCCATGTAGATCACCACCCGGTCACCCTTCTTCACGCCCAGCGACTTCAGGGCGTTGGCGATGCGGTTCACGCGCGCCAGCAGCTCGCGGTAGCTGACGCGGGTGACGGCGCCGTCGTCGGCCTCGAAGACGATGGCGGTCTTGTCGCCCAGGCCGCGCTCGATGTTGCGCTCCAGGCAGTTCCAGCTCGCGTTGAGCGTGCCGTCGTTGAACCATTCGAAGAAGGGCGCGCGGCTGTCGTCCAGCACGCGGGTGAAGGGCTGCTTCCAGCCGACGAACTCGCGCGCCAGCCGGCCCCAGAAGGCCTGCGGGTCGGCGTCGGCCTCGGCCGCCAGCGCGTCGTAGGCGGCGCGGCCGGCCACGCGGGCGGTGCGGGCCAGCTCGGCCGGCGGGTCGTACGTGCGTTGGGTCGGGAGGGTGTCGCTCATGGTCTGTCTCCGGGGGTGGATGGGCTCACTCGATGGCGCGGGCCGACTGCACGCGCTCGCGCAGCACGAACTTCTGGATCTTGCCGGTGGAGGTCTTGGGCAGCTCACCGAACACGATGCGCTTGGGCAGCTTGAACCGCGCCAGCAGCGGCCGGCAGAAGTCCAGCAGCTCGGCCTCGGCCACGCTGGCGCCGGGCTTGAGCTCGACGAAGGCGCAGGGCACCTCGCCCCACTTCTCGTCGGGCAGCGCGACCACGGCGGCAGTCATCACGGCGGGGTGGTGGTGCAGCGCGTCCTCCACCTCGATGGAGGAGATGTTCTCGCCGCCGGAGATGATCACGTCCTTGCTGCGGTCGGTGATCTTCACGTAGCCGTCCGGGTGCAGCACGCCCAGGTCGCCGGTGTGGAACCAGCCGCCGGCGAAGGCTTCCTCGGTGGCCGTCGGGTTCTTCAGGTAGCCCTTCATCACCGCGTTGCCGCGGAAGAAGATCTCGCCGATGGTCTCGCCGTCGGCGGGCACCGGGCGCAGGGTCTGCGGGTCCAGCACCGTCACCGCTTCCTGCAGCGGGTAGGGCACGCCCTGGCGGCCGTTCATGCGGGCGCGCTCCACCGGCGGCAGGTCCTGCCACTCGGGCTTCTTGGCGCACACGGCGGAGGGGCCGTACACCTCCGTCAGGCCGTAGACGTGCGTGATGGCGATGCCCGCGGCCTCGCAGCCCTCGATCACCGCCGCCGGCGGCGCGGCGCCGGCCACCAGGCCCTGCACGGTGTGGCCGATGCCCTCGCGCAATGCGGCCGGCGCGGCGATCAACAGGCTGTAGACGATGGGCGCGCCGCACAGGTGCGTGATGCGGTGCTCGCGGATGAGCGGGAAGATGAGGGCAGGGTCCACCTTGCGCAGGCACACGCTGGTGCAGGCCATCAGCGCCGTGGTCCAGGGGAAGCACCAGCCGTTGCAGTGGAACATGGGCAGCGTCCACAGGTAGACGGCGCCGTCGGGCAGGTTCCAGGCCAGCGCGTTGCTGGCGGCGTTGAGGTACGCGCCCCGGTGGTGCGTGACCACGCCCTTGGGGTTGCCGGTGGTGCCGCTGGTGTAGTTGAGGGCGATGGCGTTCCACTCGTCCGAAGGCGGCTGCCAGTCGAAGGCCGGGTCGCCCTGCGCGAGGAAGTCCTCGTAGCCGATCTCGCCCAGCCGCGCGCCCTCGGGGGCGGTGTCGTCCTCCACCTCGATCACCAGCGGCCGGTGCGCGCCCAGCGTGCTCAGCGCCTGGCCGACCGCGCCGGCGTACTCGCGGTCGGTCAGCAGCACCTTGGCCTCGCCGTGCTGCAGCATGAAGGCGATGGCCTGGGCGTCCAGCCGGGTGTTCAAGGTGTTGAGCACGGCGCCCGTCATCGGCACGCCGAAGTGCGCCTCGTACATGGCGGGCACGTTGGGCAGCATGCACGCGACCGTGTCGCCGGGTCCCACGCCGCGCGCCGCCAGCGCGCCGGCCAGGCGGCGGCAGCGGGCGTAGGTCTCTGCCCAGCTCTGGCGGCGCCCGCCATAGACCAGCGCGGTGCGCTTCGGATGCACGTGCGCCGCCCGCGCGATGAACGACAGCGGCGTCAGCGCCACGAAGTTGGCCGGGTTGCGATCCAGCCCCAGGTCGTACGGATTGATGCGCGTCAAAATTTGTCTCCTGCACCGTTGTGCCGACAATGGATGGCGCGAGGATGGCGTACGAAGATTGCAGGAGAGGCACCTGAATATGACGAATGTTTGCAACCTCGCCGGACAGGACGCGGCCGGCGCCCCCGCGCCGCTGGAGCGCTACCTGACGCTGCAGACCGGCCTGGACATGCTGGAGCAGGGCCTGTCGATCTTCGATGCCGACCTGCGCCTGGTGGCCTGGAACCGCGCCTACGTGAAGCTGCTGGACTTCCCGGAGGAGATGGCCTGGCTGGGTGCACCCTTCCGCAGCTTCATCGAGTACAACGCCCGCCGCGGCGACTACGGCCCCGGCGACCCGGAGCAGCAGGTGGCCGAACGCATCGCCGCCGCGCGCACCTTCACGCCGCACGACATCGAGCGCGTGCGGCCCGACGGCACGGTGCTGCGCATCCGCGGCCAGCCGGTGCCGGGCCACGGCTTCGTGACGCTGTACTCCGACGTGACCGAGCGCCGCCGCGCGGAGGCCACCATCCGCCGCCAGAACGCCGAGCTGGAAAGCCGCGTGGCCGAGCGCACCGCCGAGCTGCAGCAGAGCGAGGAGCGGGTGCGGCTCGTCATGGACTCCATCCCCGCGCTGGTGGCGTACTTCGACCGCCAGCGCGTGTACCGCTACCTCAACCGCGGCTACCGCGACTGGTTCGGCGTGGACACCGCCCGGCCCGAGACGGTGAGCGCGCGCCGCTTCCTGGGCGAGGAGGTGTACGCCATCGTGCGCCCGCACGTGCGGCGCGCGATGGCCGGCCAGGCGCAGAGCTTCACCTACGAGCTGGGCACCCGGGGCGGCGAGCGGCGCATCGTGCGCACCTCCTTCGCGCCCGAGATCGCCGAGGACGGCAGCGTGGCCGGCTGCTTCGAGCTGACCTTCGACATCACCGAGCAGCGCCGTGCGCAGGCGCTGGTGGCGCGCGCGCAGAAGCTCGAATCGCTGGGCCACCTCACCGGCGGGCTGGCGCACGACTTCAACAACATCCTGACGGTGGTGATCGGCAACCTCGACGCGCTGGCCCAGGCCCGCCCGCAGGACGAGGCCGTGCCGGAATACGTGCAGCCCGCGCTGGACGCCGCGCGCCGCGGCGCCGAGCTGGTGCGCGCGCTGCTGAGCTTCGCGCGGCGCCAGCCGCTGCAGGCGGCCTCGGTGCACGTCGGTGCGCTGGTCGACACGGTGGCCCGGCTGGTGCGCCACTCGCTGCCCGAGACGCTGACGCTCGCGGTGGACGCCGCCCCGGCGCCGCTGTGGACCTGGATCGACGCCACGCTGCTGGAGCAGGCGCTGATCAACCTCGTGCTCAACGCGCGCGACGCCACCGGGCCGCTGGGCCGCATCACCCTGCGCGCCCGCGCCGCGCACCTGGACGCCGCGCACGCCACGCCGCTGCAGATGTCGCCCGGCGACTGCGTGCGCATCGAGGTGGAGGACGACGGCGCCGGCATGGACGCCGCGACCGTGGCGCGCGTCTTCGAGCCCTTCTTCACCACCAAGCAGCCCGGCAGCGGCACCGGCCTGGGCATGTCGGTGGTGTACGGCTTCATCCGCCAGTCGGGCGGCGCCATCGACCTGCGCAGCGCGCCGGGGCAGGGCACCACCGTCACGCTGTGGCTGCCGGCCACCGAGCCGCCGGCGGCCGAGGGCGCCGGGCGCGAGGCGGGCGCCGCCGCGCCCGCCGTGCAGCAGGGCCTGGCCCTGCTGGTGGACGACGACGCCCAGGTGCGCCGCGTGATCCGCCGCAGCCTGCTGGAGCTGGGCTACGCCGTGCTGGAGGCCGACGGCGGCGCCGAGGCGCTGCAGTTGCTGCAGCACACGCCCGGCATCGCGCTGGTGCTGTCCGACGTGGCGATGCCCGGCCGCATCGACGGCGTGGCGGTGGCCCATGCGGCGCGCGGCGCCGTGCCCGGCCCGGCCGTGGTGCTGATGAGCGGCAACGCGCCCGACGACATCGCGCGGCCGGCCGGCGTGCCGCTGCTGACCAAGCCATTCACCGCCGAGCAGCTCGCCCGCGCGATCGAGGAAGGGAGACCGCGATGAACCACCCCCACGGCACGCCGGCCGGCGGCACCACGCACCGCGCCGCCGGCGCCGACGACAGCAGCCCGCCCGCCCTGGTCTACGTGATCGAGGACGACCCGGCGGTGGCGAAGCTGGTGCTTTCCACGCTCCAGGAGTTCGGCTTCGCCTGCGAGGCCTTCGGCAGCGGCGCCGCCGTGCTGCGCCGGCTGCAGGTGGAAAAGCCCGACCTGTGCATCATCGACCTGGGTCTGCCCGACATGGATGGGCTGGACCTGATGCGCCGCATCACCGCCGCCGGCAACGCGGGCGTGCTCATCCTCACCGGCCGCGGCCACCCGGCCGACCGCGTGATGGGCCTGGAGCTGGGCGGCGACGACTACGTGACCAAGCCCTTCGAGTCGCGCGAGCTGGTGGCGCGGGTGCGCAGCATCCTGCGTCGGCGCGCGCTGGCCTCGGGCCAGGCGCCGGGGCAGCGGCGCTACGCCAGCTTCAACGGCTGGCGCATCGACTGCGCCGCCAACGTGCTGCGCGCGCCCGACGGCACCGAGCACCTGCTGGGCACCGCCGAGACGCAGGTGCTGCGCTGCTTCGTCGAGCGGCCGCACCAGATCCTCACGCGCGAGCAACTCATGGGCGCGCGCGACCTGCTGCCCACCGACCGCAGCATCGACGTGCGCATCTCACGCCTGCGCAAGAAGATCGAGGCCGATCCGCACGCGCCCGCGATCATCAAGACGGTCTACGGCGCCGGCTACCTCTTCGCCGCCAACGTCACCTGGGAATAGGCGCCGCGAGGGGCCTGCGCGGGCGCGCGCCGTCAGTTCCGCGAAAGCCTTGTCACACGAGTGTTCGCGCCGTGTGACGAATGATTGCATCGCGCCCACGGGGCTGGCGCGGCACCGAAGAATGCGCCCGCAGGCTCATTCCAGATGCCAGGAGACCCCCTCATGAGCGACCCGGTCACGGAGCGCATCCGCTCCCATCCCAAATACCTCGAGCTTCGGCGCAAGCGCAACCGCTTCGGCATCGTGCTCACGGTGCTGATGCTGCTCGTGTACTACGGCTACATCGCGCTGATCGCCTTCGACAAGCCCTTCCTCGCCCGGCCCATCGGCGCCGGCGTCACCACGCTGGGCATCCCGATCGGGCTGGGCGTGATCGTCTTCACCATCCTCATCACGCTGCTGTACATCCGCCGCGCCAACGGCGAGTTCGACCGCCTGACGGCCGAGATCCTGAAGGAGGCGACGAAATGAGCCGCAGCCGCTTCGCTTCGCTGGCCTCCCGCGCGGCCGCCGGCGTGCTGGCCCTCGCCGCCGGGCTGGCCCATGCCGCCGGCGGCGACGTCGGCCAGGCCGCCAAGCAGCCCACCAACTGGATCGCCATCGGCATGTTCACCGTGTTCGTGGTGGCCACGCTCTACATCACCAAGTGGGCCGCGCGGCGCACCCGCTCGGCGGCCGACTTCTACACCGCCGGCGGCGGCATCACCGGCTTCCAGAACGGGCTGGCCATCGCGGGCGACTACATGTCGGCCGCGTCCTTCCTCGGCATCTCGGCCGCGGTCATGGCCACCGGCTACGACGGGCTGATCTACTCCATCGGCTTCCTGGTCGGCTGGCCGGTGCTCACCTTCCTGATGGCCGAGCGGCTGCGCAACCTGGGCAAGTTCACCTTCGCCGACGTGGCCGGCTACCGCTTCAGCCCGGGGCCGATCCGCGCCTTCGCCGCCAGCGGCACGCTGGTGGTGGTGGCCTTCTACCTCATCGCGCAGATGGTCGGCGCGGGCCAGCTCATCAAGCTGCTGTTCGGGCTGGACTACTGGGTGGCGGTGGTCATCGTCGGCGCGCTGATGATGATCTACGTGCTCTTCGGCGGCATGACGGCCACCACCTGGGTGCAGATCATCAAGGCCTGCCTGCTGCTGGCCGGCGTGACCTTCATGGCCATCATGGTGCTGGCGGCCTTCCACTTCAGCCCCGAGGCGTTGTTCGCCAAGTCGGTCGAGGTGCGCACGCAGATCGCGGCCAACGGCGGCAAGGGCGCCGAGGAGGCGCGCGCCATCGGCCTGAGCATCATGGGGCCGGGCGGCTTCGTGAAGGACCCGGTCTCCGCCATCAGCTTCGGCATGGCGCTGATGTTCGGCACGGCCGGGCTGCCGCACATCCTGATGCGCTTCTTCACCGTGCCGGACGCGAAAGAGGCGCGCAAGTCGGTCGGCTGGGCGACGGTGTGGATCGGCTACTTCTACCTGCTGATCTTCATCATCGGCTTCGGCGCCATCACCCTGGTGCTGACGAATCCCGAGTTCGCCGACACGGTGACCGGCGTGATCCACGGCGGCGCCGGCGCCAGCAACATGGCGGCGGTGCTGGTGGCCAAGGCGGTGGGCGGCAACGTGTTCTACGGCTTCATCTCGGCGGTGGCCTTCGCCACCATCCTGGCGGTGGTGGCGGGCCTCACGCTGTCGGGCGCCTCGGCCGTCTCGCACGACCTGTACGCCACGCTCATCAAGCACGGCAAGGCCGACAGCCGCGCCGAGCTGAAGGTCTCGCGCATCACCACCGTGGCGCTGGGCATCGTGGCCGTGCTGCTGGGCATCGCCTTCGAGAAGCAGAACATCGCCTTCATGGTGTCGCTGGCCTTCGCGGTGGCGGCGTCGGCCAACTTCCCGGTGCTGTTCATGAGCGTGCTGTGGAAGGACTGCACCACCCGGGGCGCCGTCATCGGCGGCACGCTGGGCCTGGTCGCCTCGGTGGGCCTGACCATCGTCTCGCCCTCGGTGTGGGAGGCCACGCTGGGCTACCCCAAGGGCTCGGCGCTGTTCCCCTACGCCTCGCCGGCGCTGTTCTCGATGGTGATCGGCTTCGCCGGCATCTGGATCTTCAGCCTGCTCGACCGCAGCCGGCAGGCCGCCGCCGAGCGCGCCGCCTTCCCGGCGCAGCAGGTGCGGTCGGAGACGGGGCTGGGCGCGTCGGGCGCGTCGGGGCATTGAGGCGGCCGGCGCCTGCCGGCGCGATGATGGCGGGCTCCCGGGATTGCCCGTCGCCTCATTGCACCATGGTCCCACGAACAGCTTCGCACCAGGCCCGTCCGGCATCGCCGCCCGCATGGGCGGTCTTCGCCGTCTTCCTGCGGCTCGGCCTCACCTCGTTCGGCGGGCCGGTGGCCCACCTCGGCTACTTTCGCAACGAATTCGTCGAGCGCCGGCAGTGGATGGATGACGCGACGTTCACGGATGTGGTCGCGCTCTGCCAGTTCCTGCCCGGACCTGCCAGCAGCCAGGTGGGCATCGTGATCGGAATGCTCCGCGCCGGATGGGCCGGATCGATCGCGGCGTGGCTGGGCTTCACGCTGCCTTCGGCGCTGCTGCTCGTCGCCTTCGGCTATGGCGTCTCGCATTTCGGGGCCCTGGCCGCGTCGGGCGCCGTCCATGGATTGAAGGTGGTCGCCGTGGCGGTCGTCGCGCAGGCGGTGTGGGGGATGGCCAGGAGCCTCTGTCCCGACAGGACCCGCGCCGCGATCGCGATCGCGGCCGCCTTGTCGACCCTCGCGCTTCCCACGGCGGCCGGACAGATCGGAACCATCCTCGCATCGGCAGCGATCGGCCTGCTGTTTCTCAGGCTGCCGGGCGAGCCGGCCACGCACTCGGCGCTGACGGGCGTCACGCGCCGCGCCGGCGGCTTGTCGCTGCTGGTGTTCGCGCTGCTGCTCGGGGGCCTCCTGATCGCAAGCCGGTGGACGGGATCGCCGCTGCTGGCCCTCGTCGAGGGCTTCTACCGGTCGGGCGCCCTGGTCTTCGGGGGCGGCCACGTCGTGCTGCCGCTGCTGCAGGCGGTCGTGGTGCCCTCGGGGGCCCTGGGGAATGCAGAGTTCCTGGCGGGCTACGGGGTGGCGCAGGCGGTTCCCGGCCCGCTGTTCACTTTCGCGGCCTTCCTCGGCACAGCCATGGAGACCGAGGTGCGGGGATGGGTCGGAGGCATGGTGTTCCTCGTCGCCATCTTCCTGCCCGCCTATCTCCTGGTGGTCGGCGCGCTGCCGTTCTGGGATGCGCTTCGCCGGCGGCCCAGGGTACGCACCGCCATGGCCGGCGTGAGCGCAGGCATGGTGGGCATTCTCCTGTCGGCGCTGTACGACCCCATATGGACCAGCGCCATCCACACGCGAGCGGACTTCGGCCTGGCGCTCGCCGCGTTCGGGCTGCTTGTCCAGGGGCGGCTTTCACCCTTCATCGTCGTCGTCTTCGCCGCCTTGGGCGGCTGGGCGCTGGCGCTCCTGTAGCGGCCGCCTGCGCAGGCCGGCCCTGCCGTCACCGCATCGTCGAGCGGCCCCGCCTCACGGCGGCAGGACCAGCGGCCCGCAGTTCTCGTCGGCCACGAACACCGCCGCCAGCCGCGCGGGGCGCACCGGGTCGGGGTTCTCGGCGAACAGGTGGAGCGTGCCGGGCGGCTCGAAGAAGGTCTCGCCGACGCGGTAGTCGCCCGGCGGGCTGCCGGCCAGCTGCGAGCGGATGGTCCCCTCGAGGATGATGGCCGTGACCGACCCCGGATGGCGGTGGGCCGGCGAGTAGGCCATCGGCGGGAAGTCCACGAGCATCGTCGTGACGGACTTGCCGGGCACGTTCGGCAGCGGCTCGCACGAGATCACCTTCGGCGAGGTCGCGGGCCGCGCAGCGGCGGGCGAGCCCGCGGGCGCCGGCGCCGACGCGAACATGGGCCGGCTCATCGTGCTGCACAGGTCGTTGAACCAGGCCACCGCCTCCTGCCTGCCGCCGTGCGGCAGCAGCGCCCAGCCGGCCGCCAGCGCGAAGGCCGTCGCGGCCATGCCGGCGGCGATCTTCTGGCGGTGGGCGGGCGCCGGGGCGCGCATCGCCTTCATGGCCGCGCCGGCGGCCGGCATCGCGGATGTCTTCTCGTTCATGTCGCTGATCTCCTTTTCGACGGCCGCGGAGAAAGCCGCGGTCGACGGCAAGGAGCTTAGGCCTTCGATGCCTCATGCCATAGTGCCAAGAATTGAAATAATGACTGGACCATGAAGACCCAGGCCGGACCGGCGCCGGCACCCCTGCCGGCACTCGAGCGCGACGCTTCGACGTCGCTGCATCGCCAGATCTACCTGCGCTTTCGCACCGCCATCGAGCAGGGCGTGCTCAAGCCCGGCGAGCGCGTCGCCTCGGCCCGTTCGCTGGCGAGCGCGCTGAACGTCGCGCGCGGCACGGTCGAGGCGGCCTACGGGCAGCTCGCGGGCGAGGGCTACCTCATCGCGCGCGGGCCTGCCGGCACCGTGGTGTCGCCTGCGCTGCCGGCGCGCCGCGAGCCGCGCCGCGCGGCCGCGCGCGACGCGGTGCCTGCCGCGCCGGACGCCGCCCGCGTGCCGCCGCTGCTGCCGCTGCAGCTCGGCGTGCCGGCCTTCGATGCCTTTCCCCGCAAGCTGTGGGCCCGCCTGGCGGCGCGGCGCATCCGGGCCATCGGCGTGCCCGACATGGGCTATGGCGATCCGGCGGGCCACCTGCCGCTGCGCGAGGCGATCGCCGCCTACCTGGGCGTGTCGCGCGGCGTGCCCTGCAGCGCAGCGCAGGTCTTCGTCACCGGCGGCTACCGCGCCTCGCTCGCGCTGGCGGCCCGCGTGCTGCTCGAACCCGGCGCGCAGGTGTGGATCGAGGACCCGGGCTTTCCGCCGACAGCCCGGGTGCTGGCCGATGCGGGCATGCGCCCCGTGGCGGTGCCGGTGGACGCCGAGGGCCTGCGGGTCGACCTGGGGCGGCGCAGGGCCGCCGCGGCCCGCATGGCGGTGATCACGCCGTCGCACCAGGCGCCCATGGGGGTGTCGATGTCGCTGCCGCGGCGCTTGCAACTGCTCGACTGGGCCTCGCGGGCGCGCGCCTGGATCGTGGAGGACGACTACGACGGCGAGTACCACTACGCGAGCGCGCCGCTGCCGGCGCTCAAGAGCCTCGACGGCCACGACCGCGTGCTGTATGCCGGCAGCTTCTCCAAGAGCCTGTACCCGGGCCTGGCGCTGGGCTACCTGGTGGTGCCGCAGCGGCAGTGCCAGGCGTTCGACGCCGCGCTGCGGGCCGGCTCGAACGGCTGCCCGCAGCTCATGCAGGCGATCGTGGCGGACTTCATGCGCGAGGGGCATTTCGCGCGCCACCTGCGCAAGATGCGCCTGCTCTACGCGCGCCGCCGCGCCCTCCTGGAGCAGGCCCTGCAGCAGGTCTTCGGCGATGCCGTCGCCGTGGCCCTGCAAGGCGGCGGCATGCACCTGATCGCGCGCTGTCCCGGCGCGCAGGAAAGTGATGCCGCGTTGGCCCGGCGGGCACAGGCGGCAGGGCTGAATGCGCAGGCCCTGTCGGAGCGCTGCGCGTCCGTGCACGAGCAGGGCCTGCTGATGGGCTTCACCAACATCGCTTCGCAGGTGCAGGCGCGCCGCGTCGTGAAGCGGCTGCAGGCGGCGCTTGCGCTCTAGGGCCTGTTGCCAATAACAGGCCCTAGGCTGAATCGACATTCAGGGCGACGAACATGGGAGATGAGACGATACGGGCAGGAGGAAGCCAGCCTGAATGTCTCGCCCGATCCGCTACGAACTGACAGATCACCAATGGAAGCGT
>Ga0164243_10001331_pt1 | contig 42079 bp, 38 predicted proteins | sample OricompcompostOP_FD_108781 | JGI IMG/M metagenome (GOLD analysis project Ga0164243, IMG submission 108781) | Organic Plus compost microbial communities from Emeryville, California, USA - Original compost - Organic plus compost (OP) | ecosystem: Engineered > Solid waste > Mixed feedstock >... | reverse complement strand
TCCGGCCTTGTTACGAGAATATGCATCAGGCGGGTGCGAAAAAGTCGGGTCCGGCGCGCTCCAGGACAGCGGCAGCGACACGCTTGCCGAGGTCCGTTGCGGTGTCCGGCGCCCCGGCGGCATCGACGGCATGGGCGCGCTGGCCGTCGGTCGATAGGACCTCGCCGCGCAGGCGCAGGGTGTCCTCCTGAAGCTCGGCGAAGCCGGCGATGGGCGTACGGCAGGAGCCCTCGAGCTGGGCGAGGTAGGCGCGCTCGGCAGCGACACAGAGCGCGGTCGGTGGGTGGTTCAGTGGTGCAATGAGGCCTGCGGCTACTGCATCGCCGGCGCGGATTTCGATGCCGATGGCGCCCTGGGCCACCGCCGGCAGCATGACGGCCGTATCCATGACGGCGGTGATGTGCTGCGACAGGCCGAGGCGATTAAGACCGGCGCAGGCGAGAAAGGTCGCCTCGGCGACGCCTTCTTCGAGCTTGCGCAACCTGGTTTCGACATTGCCGCGAAAGCCGACCACCTGCAGATCGGGGCGGGCGCGCAGGACCTGCGCCTGACGGCGGGGGGAGGAGGTGCCGACAATCGCTCCGGCGGGCATCTCAGCCAGGGAGCCGTATTTCAAGCTGACGAAAGCATCGCGCGGGTCCTCGCGCTCCAATATGGCGGAGATCGCGAGGCCGGGAGGCAGGACGGCCGGCACGTCCTTCATGGAGTGGACGGCGAGGTCGACTGCACCGGCAAGAAGGGCTTCCTCAAGCTCCTTGGTGAACAGACCCTTGCCGCCGGCCTCGATAAGTGGCCGGTCGGTGATCCTGTCGCCGGTCGTCTTGATGATGACGAGCTTGCATTGCTCGGCGCCAAGGCCGTGCGCCGAGGCAAGGCGCGCTGCAACGAGGTGCGCCTGGGCCAGCGCAAGCGGCGAGCCGCGCGTGCCGATGCGGACCTTGGCAGCCTCTCCAGCTTGCAAGCCGATCTCTCCGGATGCTAGGCGACAGGCCCCATGCTGGCCATGCGCGGCGCCATCTATGCCTCTGCCGGCCGGCGAACGCAAACGCGGTTGTCGCCCCTGTCACCCATGCCCGAACCAGAGCCGATGGGCGCCGGGCCGAGCCTCGTGCTGGGCCTCGAGACGAGCTGCGATGAGACCGCAGCCGCTGTGGTGCTGCGCGAGCCGGACGGGACGGGGCGCGTTCTGTCCAGCATCGTGCGCACGCAGTGGGAGAAGCACCGGCCGTTCGGCGGCGTGGTGCCGGAGATCGCGGCGCGCGCGCATGTCGAGTGCCTCGACCTACTGGCGCGCGAGGCGCTGCGTGCGGCGGACGCTGACTTGAGCGACCTGTTGGCCGTTGCGGCGACCACTGGGCCGGGATTGATCGGCGGGCTGATCGTTGGCGCCATCACCGGCAAAGCGATTGCGCTCGCGCGGGGCATCTCCTTCATCGCCGTGCATCACCTCGAGGCGCATGCGCTGACGGTGGGCCTGACCGAAGGCATTGCACCGCCCTATCTATTGCTGCTCGTCTCGGGCGGACATACGCAGCTTCTCATCGTGCGTGGGGTTGGCGACTACGAGCGGCTCGGCACGACCATCGATGACGCGCTGGGCGAGGCGTTCGACAAGACCGCAAAGTTGCTGGGCTTAGGGTTCCCCGGCGGACCTGCTGTCGAGAAAGCGGCGCGCAACGGGCACGGAGATCGTTTCGACTTGCCGCGGCCCATGGCCGGGCGCGAGGAGCTTCATTTCTCGTTTGCCGGTTTGAAGACGGCCGTGCGGCGTACGGCGGAGAAGCTTGCACCATTGCGCGATGAGGATGCGGCGGACATCGCCGCGGCGTTCGAGGCGGCGGTCACCGAAACGGTTGCTGATCGGTGTGGTCGGGCGATGGATGTGGCGCGGATCCGCCTCGGGCGGCATGCTCCCCTACGCTTCGTCGTGGCCGGTGGGGTTGCAGCCAATGAGCGGCTGCGTGGCGCGTTGCGGCAGCTCTGTGATGCGCGCGGCTTCTCCTTCCATGCGCCACCGGTCGCGTTGTGCGGCGACAATGCCGCCATGATTGCCTGGGCGGGGGCCGAGCGGCTGGCGCGCGGGCTGATCGATCCGCTGGATGCGCCCGTGCGCCCGCGCTGGCCGCTCGACGCGCACGCGGCTCCGGCCATCGGCGCCGGAGTAAAGGCATGATGATGGCGCCCGTGCTAGACATCTCAGTGAGGGCGAGCTGCGGGGATGGTTCGTGAAGATCGATAGCATCGGCGTCGTTGGTGGCGGCGCGTGGGGGACTGCCTTAGCGCAGACAATGCAGCGCGCGGGGCGCGATGTCGTCCTGTGGGCGCGCGAGGGCGAGGTCGTCGATGCCGTCAACGTGCAGCATGTGAACGAGCTGTTTCTTCCCGGCGTGACACTCGATCCTGGTGTGCGCGCTACCAACAAGCTCGCCGATACTGCCGCCTGCGATGCGCTGCTGCTCGTGTCGCCGGCGCAGCATGTCCGCGCGGTGGCGAAGGAGTTGCGTCCGACAGTGCGCGCGGGGCAGCCGATCGTGATGTGCGCCAAAGGCATCGAGCAGTCGAGCGGGCGAATGATGGGAGATGTCCTCGCGGCTGAGTTGCCGGAGGCGATGCCCGCCGTTCTTTCGGGACCGAGCTTTGCCGCCGATGTTGCCCGTGGCTTGCCGGCGGCGCTCACGATTGCCTGTGCGGATGAGGCGGTGGGGCGGCTGCTTGCCGAGCGGCTCGGGGCGCCCGGTTTCCGGCTCTATTGGTCGAATGACCTGATCGGTGTCGAGCTTGGCGGTGCGGTGAAGAACGTGCTCGCCATTGCCGCCGGTATCGTTGAAGGTAAGGGGCTCGGCGCAAGCGCGCACGCGGCACTCGTAACGCGGGGTTTCGCCGAGATGCGCCGTCTCGGTGCGGCGCTCGGGGCGCGGCCGGAGACGCTGATTGGTCTCTCGGGTCTCGGCGACCTGATCCTTACCTGTGGCAGTCCTCAGTCGCGCAACATGTCGCTTGGCCGGGCGCTTGGTCGCGGCGAAACGGTGGCGCAAGCCCTTGCTGGCAAGCTGGCGGTGACGGAAGGCGTCTACACGGCGGCTGCGGTGCGCCGCATCGCCGAGGAGCAAGGCATTGAGATGCCAATCTGTGCGGCGGTGTGCGACGTGATCGACGGGCGCGTCGGGGTCGACGAGGCGATCGTGCAGCTCATGCAGCGGCCGCTGAAGGCGGAAGACTGAAACTGCCTATTGTCTTGGCTTGACACGCAGGCGCGGTTGCGCGACGCGGAAATCAGCCATTTGTCGAGGTATCCTGCCATGCCGGCCTACTGGCTGATGAAGTCCGAACCCGATGCCTTCTCCTGGGCCGATCTTGTCGCCAAGGGCGCCAAGGGTGAGCCCTGGACGGGCGTGCGCAATTTCACCGCGCGCAACAACATGAAGGACATGCAGCTCGGCGACCTCTGCTTCTTCTATCACTCCAATATCGGCAAGGAAGTGGTGGGCATCTGCGAGGTGATCGCGCTCGCCCATCCCGATCCGAGCGACGACACGGGCAAATGGAAATGCGTCGACGTGCGCGCGGTCGAGCCTCTGCCGAAGCCGGTCACCCTCACCGACGTTAAGGAGAACCCGAAGCTGGCCAACATGTCGCTGGTGAAATCGTTTCGCCTGTCGGTGCAGCCGGTCACGGCTGCGGAGTGGGCTGAGGTTTGCCGCATGGGTGGCTTGAAGCCGGCGGCAAAGAAGCCGAAGAAATGAGCGCTGCGCCGGAGCGGCTCGATCCCTACAGCCGTGTGTCGGCCGAAGCGTTCATCCGTGCCAACACGCGCGTGCTCGCACCGCCACTGGTGCCGGAGATCGCGCTGCATCTTGCAGAGGAATCGCTGCCCATCTGGCAGAAGACCGAGGAGGAGCTGGGGCAGATGAATCTGCCGCCACCCTACTGGGCTTTCGCGTGGGCAGGCGGGCAAGCGCTGGCGCGGTACGTCCTCGACAACCCAACGCTGCTCTCAGGAAAGCGAGTGCTCGATCTTGGGGCTGGTTCGGGGTTGACCGCGATTGCAGGCATGAAGGCCGGTGCGGCACGCGTGCTCGCCTCTGACCTGGATCTCATAGCGCTGGCCGCTATCCATCTCAACGCGGCGCTGAGTGGCGTCGAGGTGTCCACGACCGCGGACAACCTCCTCGAGCGAGCGCCGGGCGCTTTCGACGTCGTGCTAGTCGGCGACCTCTTCTACGAGCGCGCTCTGGCCGACCTCGTCCTTCGCTTCATCGGTGAGGCGTCCGCGGCCGGCGCGCTGGTGCTGATCGGGGACCCGCAGCGCAACTACTTCCCCAGGGGGCGCTTTGCCTCCGTGGGCGAATATCGCGTCCCCGTCACGCACGAGTTGGAGGACGCGGAGATCAAGCGCACCTCGGTCTGGCGGCTCGGCTAAGAGAAGCTGTCATATTTCGTGGCCAGCCTAAGGACACCGCGACGTATTTCGCATTGCACGCCCGCGGACTTTGACGAAGGTCATGGTCCGGGGCTGGTCTCGATGCAGTTATCCGGGTCTGAGGCGAGGTCCGCTGCGCGCAGAAGAGCCTCCGCCCAAGTATCAAATTGCCCTGATGCAGCGGCGCCTTCATAATGGTGCCAACGATCAAAAACCTATGGGAGAACGCCGATGTCGGGGAAGGTTTATCCGGTGCCGGGTGGTGAATGGCGCGAGCGTGCCTTCATAGACGAGGCCGCCTACAAGGCCCTCTATGAGCGCTCGGTCACGGATCCGAATGGGTTCTGGGGCGAGGTCGGCCGGCGCATCGACTGGATCAAGCCGTACACGAAGGTCAAGGATACCTCGTTCGACACGCACCGCGTTTCCATAAAGTGGTTCGAGGACGGCACGCTCAACGTCTCGGCCAATTGCATCGATCGGCATCTCGCCACGCGCGGCGATCAGGTGGCCATTATCTGGGAGGGCGATGATCCTACCCACGAAGAGCAGATCACCTACCGGCAGCTCCATGAGCGCGTATGCAAGTTCGCTAATGTGCTGAAGGCGCATGGCGTTCAGAAGGGCGATCGCGTCACGGTCTACCTGCCGATGATCCCCGAGGCCGCCTATGCCATGCTCGCCTGCGCACGCATCGGTGCTATCCACTCGGTGGTGTTCGGCGGTTTCTCGCCGGAGAGCCTCGCGGGGCGCATCGAGGATGCCGATTCCAAGTTCATCATCACTGCCGACGAAGGCATTCGCGGCGGCAAGTTCATTCCCCTCAAAAAGAACACCGACGACGCGTTGGCCAAGGCGGGCAAGGGCGGCGAGAAGGTCCTCGTCGTGCGCCGCACGGGGCGCCCTGTCGCGTGGACCGCGGGGCGCGATTTCTGGCTTCACGAGGAGACGGAGAAGGTCTCGGCCGACTGCCCGCCCACCGAGGTGAGCGCCGAGGATCCGCTGTTCATTCTCTACACGTCCGGCTCGACCGGCAAGCCGAAGGGCGTGCTGCACACCTCTGGCGGCTATCTCGTCTACGCCTCGGTCACGCACCAATACGTCTTCGACTACCACGAAGGCGATATCTACTGGTGCACCGCTGACGTCGGCTGGGTGACCGGGCACAGCTACATTCTCTACGGGCCGCTCGCCAACGGTGCGACCACGCTGATGTTCGAAGGCGTGCCGAACTACCCGACCAACTCGCGCTTCTGGAATGTCGTCGACAAGTGGAAGGTGAACATCTTCTACACCGCGCCGACGGCGATCCGCGCGCTGATGGGCGCGGGCGACGACTTCGTCAAGGCGTCCGACCGCTCCTCGTTGCGCCTGCTCGGCAGCGTCGGCGAGCCGATCAATCCCGAGGCGTGGGAATGGTACTATCACGTGGTGGGTGAGGATCGGTGCCCGATCGTCGATACGTGGTGGCAGACTGAGACGGGCGGCATCCTGATCACGCCGCTTCCCGGGGCGACCGCCCTGAAGCCGGGATCGGCGACGCGGCCGTTCTTCGGTATCCAGCCGGCGCTCGTCGACGACAAGGGCGCGACGCTCGAGGGCGCGGCGACCGGCAACCTCGTCATCCTCGACAGCTGGCCGGGGCAGGCTCGCACCGTCTATGGCGACCACGATCGCTTCGTGCAGACGTACTTTAGCACCTACCCCGGCACCTACTTCACCGGGGACGGATGCCGTCGCGATGAGGACGGCTACTACTGGATCACCGGGCGCGTCGACGACGTCATCAACGTGTCGGGGCACCGGCTCGGCACGGCGGAGGTCGAGAGCGCGCTCGTCTCGCATCCCAAGGTGGCCGAGGCCGCGGTGGTCGGCTACCCGCACAACCTCAAGGGCCAGGGCATCTACTGCTACGTGACGCTGGTGGCCGGTGAGCCGTGGGGGCCGGAGCTGGTCAAGGAGCTCACCGCGCATGTCAGGAAGGAGATCGGGCCGATCGCCTCGCCCGACCTCATCCAGTTCGCGCCGGGTCTGCCAAAGACGCGTTCGGGCAAGATCATGCGCCGCATCCTGCGCAAGATCGCCGAGGACGAGTTCTCGAACCTCGGCGACATCTCGACCCTCGCCGACCCGGCGGTGGTGCAGGATCTGATCAACAACCGCCAGAACCGCCGCGACGCTGCGAGCTAAGGTTACGCGGGGAACAGCGTGGCCAGGGTGGCTGCTCTATGCGCAGGCTGCAATCTTGGGCAGCACGTGAAGGAGCAGTCACCATGGAACACATCGTCAGCGTCGGCATGGACGTCGACACCTTGAAGCAGCTCGACGATTTGCGCCGGGCACACCCCAATGTGCCCTCGCGCGTTGAGGTCATCCGCCGACTGATCTGGGAGGCGCACGCCAAGATCGCCGGTTCGAAGGAGGTCGCCGCCGGTTGAGCCTCCACCGTTTCCCGGCTTTTTGCCGGGGACCTTGCTTCAATGAAAGGCGCTCCAAAGGGGCGCCTTTTCGCTTTTTTGGGCCTGTTGCACGGATGTTGCGTGCGGAACAGCGGCCAGGGCGGTCAACCCATAGCCTGTCTCCATCGAACAAGGAGATACGCCATGACCGCCGCAACTCAGACCACCAGCAAGGACAAGGGCCTCCGCTTCGCCGGCGGCAACGTGGGTGTCCTGCTGCTGCACGGCCTGTGCGGCACGCCTGCCGAGATGCGCTTCGTCGCCATGGGCCTCGCCCGGGCCGGCTACACGGTCCACGTGCCGCAACTCGCGGGCCATGGTGACGAGAACTCGGGCCGCTGGCAGGACTGGTACGTCTCTGCCCGCCAGGCGCTCGTCGACCTGCGCAAGGAATGCGATACGGTGATCGTCGGCGGCCTGTGCATGGGCGCCATCCTCGGCCTGCACCTCGCCGCCCGCAACCCGGGCAAGGTGCAGGGCGTGTCGCTGTTCTCGCCGACGCTGTGGATCAACGGCTGGGCGATGCCCTGGTACACCAAGCTCTTCAAGCTGGTGCGCTCGCGCTGGTTTGCCGAGTTCATGACCTTCCCGGATGCGGCGTCGCTGGGCATCAAGTGCCCGCGCGTGCGCCAGTTCGTGCAGCAGGCGCTCTCCGGTGAAGGCTCCGAGTATGGCCGCGCCGGCGTGCCGGCGACGATGGTTCTCGAGCATCGCCGCATGGTCGATGCGGCGATGAAGCTCCTGCATCGCGTGAAGCAGCCGACACTGATCGTCCACTCGCAGGAGGACGACTATGCGGCCATCGACAATGCCGTCTACCTGAAGGGCGAGCTGGCCGGGAAGGTCGACATGGTGGTGCTCGACGACAGCTATCACATGGTGACGCTCGACAAGCAGCGTCAGGTCGTCGTCGACAGCACCCGCGCTTTCGTCGCCCGCATCGTCGAGGAGGTCCGCAACATCGGGGCTCCGGTCATGGCGGCTGCGGCTTGATCGCCAGACACACGAGGCGAGAAGCATTGACTGTGGCGCCAATCTCCGCTCGGGTCGCTCCGGCCCTTCGTCGATCGAGCCCTATGAGCAGCGCCATGCACGCCGACACGCGCGACCGCGTCGCCAACTATTGGGATGGCAGCAAGATGCCGCGCACGCCCTCGCTGCCTCCCGCAGGCGATGTCACGGTCGACGTCGCCATCATCGGTGCCGGCTACACGGGGCTTTCAACCGCATACCATCTGAAGGCTGCCGAGCCGTCGCTCGACGTTGCGGTGCTGGAAGGCGAGACCATCGGCTTCGGTGCCAGCGGACGCAACGGTGGTTTCGTCATGACGCTGTTCGGCGCCTCACTGGGCCTGATGAGAACGCTGCACGGCGATGATCGCGTGCGCGAGGCGCACCATTACATGGAGCGCTCGATCGCGGCGCTCGAGACGATGCTGGCCGAGAAGAAGCTTGATTGCGACTATGTGCGCAGCGGTTTTCTCAAGGTGGCGACGTCGCCGCGCTACGCCGCGCGCATACGAGACGAGATCAATACGCTCGACAAGCTCGGCATTCATGGCCACAAGTGGCTCAACATCGGCGAGCTTGCCGGGCGCGTGCGCTCGCCGACCTATCTCGGTGGCTGTCTCGAACCCGGGTGTGGGCTCCTCAACCCGCGCAAATGGGTGGATGCGCTGGCTGGCCTCGCTCTCGGTAGCGGCGTCAAGCTGTATGAGAACGCCCGCATCGATAGCGTGCGCCGCGAGGGTGGCAGGTTCAAGCTGTCGAGTGGGCCAGCGACCATCACTGCCGACAAGGTAGTGTTTGCGACCAATGGCTATTCGCACCTCATTCCCGGCCTGCGCTCCACGCAGTTGCCGGCGTTCGTGTTCATCGTCGTCACGGAGCCGCTGACGCCAGAACAACTGGCTTCGATCGGCTGGGCAGGGCGCGAGGGCATCGAGGATGGCCGCAACTTCATGCATTTCTATCGGCTGACACCGGACAACCGGCTGCTGGTGGGCGGCGGGCCGGGCTTCGTGCCGTTTGCCGGGCGCATGCATCATGACGCCTATCCGGCGGCATTCCGGCATCTCGAGGCGTTCATCGGCACTACATTTCCAGCGTTGCGCGGCATCGGGATCGACTATCGCTGGGGCGGAGCGTTCTCGGTGACCGCCGATTCAACGCCGCTGATCGGCACGTTGCATGGCGGCGCCGCTGTCTATTCGGTCGGCTGCACCGGGCATGGCGTTGCGATGACGCACATGAATGGGCGCGTTCTCAGCGACCTCGTGCTCGGGAGGAAGACGGATCTCACCGACATCTGGTTCGTCAATCGGCGCGCATTGCCGTTGCCGCCGGAGCCCTTGAGGTCGCTTGGCGCCAAGGCTGTGACAGCGGCGATGGCCGTCGATGACTGGTGGTGCGATGCACCAAGCGAGACGACATGAAGCCGATCCGACGAATTGCCATGATCGGCGCCACTGGAATGCTTGGGCTGCCTGTCGCCATCGCGCTCATCGAGGCAGGGTTCGAGGTGACGGCGCTGGCGCGCAACCCCGACGCGGCGCGACGCGTGCTGCCGGCGGCCGTTACGGTGGTCGAGGCGGACATGCGCGATGAGGAGAGCCTGCGTGCCGGCTTGGGCGGGCACGATGGGCTTTATCTCAACCTTTCGGTCGCGCCGGGGGAGCGGAGACGTGATCTGCACACGGAGGTGCAGGGGCTGACGTATGTTCTTGGCGCCGCGCGGGAGGCCAAGATAGCGCGCCTCGCGTACGTCTCGGCGCTGATCCACGATACCGAGCGCAGCCGCTGGTGGGTCATCGATGTTTGGCGCTCGGCGCTGGCGCGCATCAAGGCATCGCGCATCCCTTACACCATCTTCTATCCGACGAACTTCATGGAGACGCTGGCACAGCGTCACTCCTCGGGGCGCTTCTTCGTGATGCCGGGATGTGCGCGCTATCGCAACTACTGGATCGCGGGTAGTGATTTCGCGCAGCAAGTGGCGCGCTCATTCAGCTCGCCGCTGGCGGCGAACCGTGAGTACGTCATCCAGGGTCCGGAGCCGGTAAGATACGATACCGCCGTGCGGCGCTATGCGCGCATGCTTCCGAGCCCTGCGCGGGTGGTGCGTGTTCCGCTGTGGCTGGTGCGGCTCGGCGGAATCGTTTCGCATCGTCTCGATTTCAACGCCCGCATCATGCAGGCGGTGCTCAGCTATCCGGAGGAATTCAAGGCGAGCACCACGTGGAGCGAACTCGGCAAGCCGTCGACGACGATCGAGCAGTTCGCTGCAGGGCAGGAGCGCGAGCTCGTGTGAGCGCTAGCGGCAGCGTACGAGAATGCCGCGGTCGAAGTGCATGTGATTGTAGTGGGCCGGATTGAACTCCGGCCCGAGGGCGACGCGGAAATAGCGGCAGGCGCGCATGTGGGCCTCGCGCAAGAAGCGGCCCTCGGGGGTGTGGTCCTTGTAGTCCGACGTCACGCTGATGCGCTTGCCGTTGGCGAGCCGGAAGCCACCGATGTCGACGGCGTTGGCGAGGGAATGCTGGCTGCGCATGTTGATCCAACGCTTGTTGCCGATGATGTTGCGGCAAGAGTAGGTGCCCATGTCCTCTATCCACACGACGCGGCTGCCGAACATCCGGACCGCAAGCGGCTGGACGTCATGCTCGACCCAGAGGGCGAGCGCCGTCGCCGCTTCGCAGGTGAGCTGCTCGAGCCCGATCTGTGCGCCACCGACTTCGGCGACTCGCACGGCATTGGTCCAGCCGCACCCGTTGGGCTGTACCTTGTCGGGAATGGGGCTGGCGACGATGTGCGGCGCGCTCAGCACTGTACGGCAGAGCGCGGGGTCGTGGCGCAGTGAGGCAAGGCGGGGGTCGACGAACCAGGACGGCGGATCCTCAAGCGAGATCGGCGCGAAGGGGGAATAGCGCTGGGGGACGAAGCCGAACCAGAAGAGGGCGCTGACGACGAACAGGAGGAGCAGGGCGAGGAGGGCGCGAAGGATGTTCCGGCCGCGACGGCGCATGAGGGACCCCGAAAGCTTTTACACTTTGAGTATATTCTTGCGTACACAGCGCCAAGGACGCGCTGTGCCGGCAGGCATGGATTTGCGGGGACCGTGGCTTGACCGTCACCTGGGATATGGCGGTGATCGCGGGCGAAGTCGTTCTAGGCGCTAGAAATCGGAGGCGATGCCGCCTTTTTCCCAATCGCCATAGCGGGCTGGATCAGGACCGTCGCGGCCGCCGACCTCATGTGCCGGCTTGTGCGGTCCTAAAGCCTCCTGAGCGCGGCGACGTTCCTCTGCCTCGGCAAGGGCGCGCTTGGCTGCTGGCGACAACGGGCGAGCGTCAGTTTCGGATTTCATGCCTCAAGCCGGGACTGGTGGTTGCCAAACTTCCTCTCCATATAGCATTTCTCACGTGCTGAAGCGGGAGCTGCGACAACGATGAACTACGTCAAGACGGCGATGCTGCTCGCGGTGCTGACCGCGATCTTCGTGGCGCTGGGCGGACTTGTCGGCGGCCAGACGGGAATGCTGTTTGCATTCATCCTGGCGCTCGGCATGAATTTTTTCAGTTACTGGAACTCCGACAAGATGGTGCTGCGCATGTATGGCGCGCACGAAGTAGATGAGCGCTCGGCGCCGGAATACTACGGGATCGTGCGCGACCTCGCGCAGCGGGCGGGCCTGCCGATGCCGCGTGTCTATATCATGGACAGCCCGCAGCCGAACGCTTTCGCCACCGGCCGCAACCCCTCGCACGCGGCGGTGTGTGCTTCGACGGGGCTGTTGCAGGCGCTCAATCGAGATGAGATCGCCGGCGTCATGGCGCATGAGCTGGCGCACATCAAGAACCACGATACGCTCACCATGACCATTGCCGCGGCCATTGGCGGCGCGATCTCGATGCTGGCGCAGTACATGCAATTCGGCATGATGTTCGGCGGCGGCAACCGCGACGGCAATTCCGGACCGGGCGTGATCGGCTCGCTGGTCGCGATCCTCGTTGCGCCGCTCGCCGCCATGCTGGTGCAGATGGCGATCAGCCGCTCGCGCGAGTATGTCGCCGACCACAACGGTGCCGAGATATCCGGACGGCCATTGTCACTTGCTTCGGCGCTGGAGAAGATCCAGGGCTATGCCCACCGCATCCCCAACGAGGAGGCGGAGGCCGCGCCAGCGACGGCGCACATGTTCATCATCAACCCGCTTCTGGGGCGTGGAATGGACAACCTCTTCTCCACGCATCCCAACACCGAGAACCGCATCGCGGCGCTCGAGGCTCTGGCGCGGCAGATGGGGCAGACAGCGCGGCCGCGCGACGACGACGAAGGCTTCGGTGCCGGCGAAGGACCGTGGTCGGCGGGCGCCCGCCGCACATCCAGTGGCCCTTGGGGTTGATGCGTGGCAAACGAAGGCGCGTCGATGCGTCCAAAGCAGCGACGCGACCACTTACACTCTCGTCGCGGTGAACAGGGCGCATCTATGCCGCCTGGGCTCGCCGCACGCCAGTCGGCGGTGCGTCTGCTGGCTGCCGTGCTCAGCGAAGGGCACGCTTTCGATGGCGCCATAGCGCATGAGCTGCATGCCAGCAGGCTGGAGCCGCGCGACCGGGGACTCGCCCGTCTCATCGCTGCGACGGTGCTGCGGCGGCAGGGCCAGCTCGAAGCCATCCTCAATGGCTATCTCGACAAGCCGCTGCCGAAGCGGCAGGGGGCGCTGTGGCCGATCCTGCTCTCGGGCGCGGCGCAGCTCCTGTTTCTCGATACGCCGCCGCACGCTGCCGTAGGCCTCGCCGTCGAGCAGGCGCGCCGTGACCGGCATGCGGCGCGCTATGACAAGCTGGTCAACGCGCTGCTGCGGCGTACGGCGCGGGAAGGGCGGGCGACGCTCGAGGAGCAGGACGCGGCGGCGCTCAATATTCCTGCTTGGCTGTTGCAGCGTTGGATTAATGCCTACGGTGACGAGACGGCGCGACGCATCGCCCTCGCCTCGCTCACCGAGGCGCCGCTCGACGTCAGCGTCAAGGGCGAGCCCGAGGCTTGGGCCGAGCGACTGAGCGGCACGCTATTGCCGACAGGAACGGTGAGGCTTGGCGCTGGTGGGCGCATAGATGCGCTGCCCGGCTACGCTGAGGGTGCGTGGTGGGTGCAGGATGCGGGTGCGGCGCTTCCGGTTCGCTTGCTGGGCGACGTTTCCGGAAAATCCGTCGTCGATCTTTGTGCTGCGCCTGGAGGCAAGACGGCGCAGCTTGCTGCCAGAGGAGCGCGGGTAGCCGCCGTCGATATGTCGGCGGCGCGGCTCGAGCGCCTCAAGGTCAATCTCGATCGATTGCATCTCGTGGCCGAAAGTATCGAGGCCGACGCTGCAACATGGTCGCCCGGCTCTACGTTCGACGCGGTTCTGCTCGATGCGCCGTGCACGGCGACGGGAACCATTCGCCGGCATCCGGACATCCTACGCCTCAAGCGTCCGGAGGATGTCGCGGCGCTGGCCGATATCCAGTCTCGTTTGCTCGACAATGCCGCGCGTCTTGTGACGCCGGGTGGGACGCTGGTCTACGGCACGTGCTCGCTCGAGCCGGAGGAAGGGGTGGAGCAGGTCGGACGGTTTCTGGAGCGCAATCCGCGCTTCACGCGCGCACCTATCGCCGCTGGCGAATCAGGCATCGTTGCCGATTGGCTCACCAGCGACGGCGATCTGCGCACCTTGCCCTTCCACATGCTGGGTACGCAGCCCGAGCTGTCCGGAATGGACGGCTTCTACGCCGCGCGCCTTGTCCTCGGTCGCTGATTCGCCACACCAGATGACTGCGTCGTGCCGTCTGCGCACAGGCACGCGCTCCGGGTGCCTTGTGTTGGCCGGCGCGCGGGGGTAGTCCGGACCCATGGTGGTAGACACATCGAGGTCGGCCCGTCGGGCGGCGGGCAGCGCGGGGCTCACATGATGGAACTGACGCTCAAGGACCGGCTGCGCAAGGCCGTGCTGACGGCGGACGAGCCTGGCAAGCGATCGGCTATCGTCAGCGCGCTGGCTGCGCCGCTGCGGCGGTGGACGGAGCCGAAGTCACGCGTCGATCACCTGCTCATCGTGCCGCAGGATCTGCGCACTGGCGATCCGAGTTTCTGGGACGAGCTCGAGCACGGGCAATTCGGGCTCGCAGGGTGCATCGCTTTCCTCCATGGCCGCTCGCCGTTCGAGATCGAAGCGCCAAGCGTCGCTTGGGTCCGCGAACTGCACGGCTTTGGCTGGCTGCGCAATCTCGATGCCGCTGCCAGCGATCGGGCACGTGCCACGGCGCGCTGTCTGGCTCTCGAATGGGCGTTGAGGTTCGGCAACGAGCGCATCGGTATTGTCGCGGAGCCAGTCGTTGCGGCGCGACGGCTGATCTCGTGGCTGTCGCATGCCAACCTGCTGCTCGAGGATGCCGAGCCGGAGACGTACGGCGCCATCACTGCCAGCCTCGCCCGCCAGCTCACGCACTTGCATGCGTCCTGGCGCGAGGCGCCGGCAGGGTATCCGCGGCTGCTGACGCTTACGGCGCTCGCATGTGCCACGCTGTCCCTCGCCGGTCATGACCGGAAGGTCCGCGAGGTCGAAACCAACCTCGTCGCGGAGCTGTCCTGGCAGGTGCTTGCGGACGGCGGTCATGTGACGCGCAATCCGGCGCTGTTGGTCGAGCTGCTGCTCGATCTCCTGCCGCTCAGCCAGTGCTTCACCGCGCGTGACCGCAAACTGCCGGATCGGCTTGGCGAGACACTGGAGCATATGCTGCCGATGCTGCGCTACATGCGTCTCGGCGATGGCATGCTGGCGCGCTTCAACGGGGTCTCGTGCTCGGAGGCGGCGAGCCTCGCCACTGTCGTTGCCTATGACGACGGCTCGCTGGGGCCGCTCGTCGAAGCGCGGGCGTCGGGCTATGCGCGGCTTGAGCGCGGCGCTGCAATCATCCTGGCGGATGTCGGCCGGCCGCCCTCGCTCGCGCTGTCGGGCAGTGCGCAGGCCGGCTGCCTGTCGTTCGAGATGAGCGTCGGCAAGGAGCTGTTGTTCGTCAACGGAGGGATGCCACCGGCTGCGGCCGGTGACTGGCTGCCGGCCGCACGCGCGACGGCCAGCCACAACGCGCTTGTCCTGGGCGAGAAATCATCCTCGCGCCTCATCACGCATCGCAAGCTCGAGGCGCTCCTGGGCGTGCCGCCCATCCGGTATCCCGACAGCGTCGAGTGGAAGGTCGAAGATATCGGTGATGCGGTGCTCGATGCCCGGCATGACGGTTACTATCGGCGTCACGAGCTGGTGCACAGCCGGCGCCTGCAGTTGTCGTCTGGTGGTCTTCGGCTCACGGGCTGCGATCGCCTCGACGGCATGCACGGCAAAGTGCGTCTGCGCGCCGACCTTCCGTTCGCCATCCATTTCCATCTGATTCCGGCGGCGCGGTGCGGTATCGGCGCCTCGCATCAGGAGGCGATGATCACGCTGCCGAGCGGCGAAAGATGGGCCTTTCGCGCCGACGGCGCGGCGCTCAGCGTCGAGGATAGCACCTACTTCGCCGAGAGCGCCGGGCCGCGGCCGGCACTGCAAATCGTGCTGCGCGGCGTCACCTACGGCGAAACGGAAGTGAATTGGGTGGCAGAGCGTATGCCGGAAGGGAAAGTGGAATGACGAGCGTGCCGCGCATCCGACGCGCGCTTCTCTCTGTATCGGACAAGGCGGGTCTCGTTCCATTCGCACAAGCCCTCGCAGGCATGGGCGTCGAGTTGATCTCGACGGGTGGCACATCGGCAGCGCTGCGTGAGGCAGGACTGGCGGTGAAGGACGTCGCCGAGCTGACCGGCTTTCCCGAGATGCTCGACGGGCGCGTGAAGACGCTGCATCCGCGCGTGCACGGCGGGCTTCTGGCGGTGCGCGGCGATGCGTGCCACGAGGCACAGGCGGCCGAGCATGCCATCGAGCCGATCGATCTCCTGGTGGTCAACCTCTATCCGTTCGAGGCGACGGTGGCCAAAGGTGCCGGCTTCGACGACTGTATCGAGAATATCGACATCGGCGGGCCGGCGCTGATCCGCGGTGCTGCCAAGAACCACGCCGGCGTGACGGTCATCGTCGAGCCGGCCGACTATGACAGAGTGCTCGAAGCCATGCGCGCCAATGGCGGCGCGACGACGCTCGATCTGCGCCAGCGTCTGGCGGCCAAGGCCTATGCGCGCACCGCCGCCTACGACGCGGCGATCAGCCAATGGTTCGCGGCGACGATCGGTGAGGAGACGCCGGAGTGGCGGACGTTCGGCGGCCGGCTCAAGTTCCCGCTGCGCTATGGCGAGAACCCGCATCAGCAGGCGGCGTTCTACGCTTCAGGTGATGCGCGCCGAGGCGTGGCGAGCGCCGTGCAGCACCAGGGCAAGGAGCTGTCGTACAACAACCTCAATGACACCGATGCCGCGTTCGAGCTCATCGCCGATCTCGGCGCGGAGACGCCGGCGGTCGCCATCATCAAGCACGCCAATCCGTGCGGCGTCGCAACCGGCGACAATCTCAAGGACGCCTACCTCAAGGCGCTCGCGTGCGATTCGGTCAGCGCCTTCGGTGGCATCATTGCTCTCAACGGCAGCATCGATGGCGTGACGGCGGAGGAGATCACCAAGATCTTCACCGAGGTGGTGATCGCCCCCAACGCGAGCGAGGAAGCGAAGGCGGTTTTCGCGGCGAAGAAGAACCTCAGGCTGTTGACCACGGGCGGCCTGCCGGATCCGCAGGCGCCGGGCATCAGCGTGCGTTCGCTCGCAGGCGGTCTGCTCGTACAGTCGCGCGATAACGGCGTCGTGTCGGCCAGCGACCTCAAGGTCGTCACCAAGCGGGCGCCGAGCGCGCAGGAGCTTGCCGACCTGCTGTTCGCCTTCAAGGTGGCAAAGCACGTCAAGTCCAATGCTATCGTCTATGCCAAAGGCGGTGCGACGGTCGGCATTGGTGCCGGCCAGATGAGCCGGGTCGATTCCTCGCGCATTGCCGCCCTGAAGGCTGCCGACGCGGCCGCGGCGCTAGGTGTGAAGGAGCCGCTGACGCGTGGCTCCGTCGTCGCCTCGGATGCCTTCTTCCCGTTCGCCGACGGGCTCATCACCGCCGCCGAGGCCGGGGCCACGGCGGTGATCCAGCCTGGCGGCTCGATGCGCGATGAGGAGGTCATCGCCGCCGCCGATGCGCGGGGGCTTGCCATGGTGTTCACCGGCATGCGCCATTTCCGGCATTGAGATGGACGCGGGTTGCGACGCTGTCCGCTTACGCCCGGCGCAGCGCGCCGACTGGGACCTGATCCGTTCCTGGCTTGCGCGGCCAGACATCGAGACGTGGTGGGGGCCGCGCACCGCAACGGAGGCCGAGGTCAACATCGCAATCAACTCCGCGCATGCCTTGTGCCGCATCATCGAGGCGAACAGCGTTCCCATCGGTTATGCGCATGCGGTCGACGCGACGATGTGGGGGGAGGAACTCCCCGACGATCTGGCGGCGGGCACCTGGGATCTCGATCTCTTCGTCGCTTCGGAGGAGCATCGTGGCCGCGGGGTCGGGCAGGCGGCGCTGGCGCAGCTCAAGGACGAGGTGTTCTCGACGACGCTGGCGACGGCCGTTTGCGTGTTTCCCTCGATCCGTAACGAGCGTGCGGTGCGGGCCTACGAAAAGGCCGGTTTTCGCTGGAAGCGCATCTGGAACGACCCGCACATGGGGCCGTCTTGGTTCATGGTTGCCGAGCGGCCGGGCCGCTAGGCGGCGCAATTGTCACACTCTTGAATTCCGACAATGGCCCTAAGGTTAATGGCGCATCATCCAAAGCTGGGGGACACGACCGTGAACACCATTGTCCGTGTGATCGTCTTCATCATCATCATTGCGGCCCTCGTGGCGGGGGTCGTCTACATCTACACGCCACTACCGCCCCCGAAGGCGGCTGCACCGGCCTCCGAAGCAGCCCCCGCCGAGCCGGCATCTCCTGCGCCGGCCGCAGAGTCACCGGCTCCGGCCGCGCCCGAGTCCGCCCCTGCAGCGGAAGCACCGCCTGCAGCCGAGCCGGCGCCTTCCGCACCTGCCGCAGAACCGGCAGCGCCGGCCACGGCGGAACCCACCCCGCCTGCCGCGGAGCCAACACCGCCCGCGCCCGAATCTACTCCGGCGGCTGAGCCGGCTACGCCTGAGCCTGCTCCAAGCGAGCCCGCGCCGGCAGAGCAGAAATAGCGACGGTCAGAAAATCAGTGCCACTTCTGTGGCTCGGCTGGGGGCTCGTGCGTATCGCGCGGGCCCTCATTGTTTGGGGCCGGCGTTGCGTCGGTCGACTTCTTGGCGTCCTTGCTCAGCTCGTCGGCGGCTTCTTTGGCCTTGTCGAGCACTTCAGACGTTGCCCGCTTGGCCTTATCGAGCACTTCACGCGCCGCCTCGGCGGCCTTGTCGAGAAGCCTGGTTGACTCGCGCGCGTCGTCGAGCGCTTTTTCGCTCGCCTCCTTGCCCTGTTCGATGCCGGCGCCGGCGTTCTCTTTGGCGCGATCGATCGCTCGGAGGATCGCATCCTTGGCCGCGTCGATCGCGGCGCTGGTGGCGTCCTTGGCATCGTCGATGACCTCGCCAGCCGTGCGTGGCGGTGGCGGCTCTGTGTCCTCAACCTTCGGCGGCTCGTTGGCGGCAGTCGTGTCGGCCGCCAGAGAGGCGGCCGCAGGAAGCACAAGCAGCGCTGCGAGCAGCGAGAGGATGCGATTCATCGGCAATCACTCCTTGTCGTGATCCGAATCGATCGGTTGAGGGAAACATGGGGTGTCCGCGAACCGCGCACTAGGGCTGCCGTGCCGTAATCCGGACCGGAAGCATGAGGACGATGCCGACGATCAGGAACAGAAGAATGGCCGACATGCCGATGCGCTGGCTGTGGGTCAGGGTGGTGACAAGCGCGACGAGCAGCGGGGCGAGGAAAGCAGTAACCTTTCCGGAGAAAGCAAACAGGCCAAAATATTGTGTGATCTTGTCGGGCGGGGCGAGGCGCGCGAGCAGCGAGCGGCTGGACGCCTGAACCGGCGCCGACACGATGCCGACGATGACGGCGAAGGCTAAGAACACCTGCTCGCCGATCGAGGAGAAGGGTGCAGAGCCGGCGGCTTTTGGCGCGACGTCGAGTGTAAAGAGTACGTGCGAAGCATCGACTGAGAGAATGCCGACCGCGCCGACGACGAGGATGGCAAGAGCCGAGACGATGACGAACTTGGCGCTGACACGGTCGTCGAGCACGCCGCCGAAGATGGCGCCGAACGCACCGACGAGGGTGAGGATGATGCCAAACAGCCCGAGTTCCAGCGGTCCCCAGCCGAATACGCTGGCGCCGTAGATTCCGCCGAAGGTGAAGATGGCAGTGAGGCCGTCGGTGAAGATCATGCGGGCGATGAGGAACAGCAGCATGGAACGGTTGTGCGGCAGAGCGCGGACGGTGTCCCACAACTCGGCGAGCGCGTGACGCCCGTCGTGCGGGCGCTTCTCGCGCTCCGGCACGAAGAGGAAGAACGGGATCATGAAGACGAGATACCAGATCGCCGATAGCGGTCCGACGATGCGGTCACCTTCGCGGCTTGCGGCGTCGAGCGGCAGCAGCGGGGAGAGGCCGAGTAGCGTCTTGCCGCTGCCGTCCATGGGCACGATGAGGCCGGCAACAAGGAACAGGCTGGCGAGGCCGCCGAAGTAGCCGCAGGCCCAGCCGGCGCCGGAGAGGCGTCCAAGCTCGCTCTGTGGGGCGAGGCTCGGCATGAAGGCGTTGGTGAAGACGGCCGTGTACTCGGCGCACACCGTGGCGCAGACGAAGGCGAGGAGGATGAGGGCGATAGTCGTCGTCGTCGCGTCCGGGGTGGCGATCCACAGGCTGGCCATGGCCGTCGCCAGGATGAGCGAGAACAGCGCGATCCATGGCTTGCGGTGGCCGCGTCCATCGGCGAAGGCGCCGAGGAACGGGCTGCCCACGGCGATCAGGATGCCGGCGACGGCGGCGCCGTAGCCCCATAGCGATTGGCCCTTGGGGCCGTCGCCGACCACGACGTTGGCGAAATAGGGCGCGAAGAGGAACGTCAGGATGAGCGTGTAGAACGGCTGCACCGCCCAGTCGAAGAGCATCCACGAGATGCGTGCCGAGAGCGGCGCACGCTCGGTATCAGCGCCAAATTGAGCGGTCGTAGCCATTTCCACAGTGCTTTTCCCCGTTCTGCATTCCCCCGGTGCGTGCCCTATAGCACGGAAAAGTGGCGGTGCTTGGCGTGCCTTGAGTGACGGGCGGCAGGGGCCGGAGAACGAGGTTGTGCGAGATATCAGCTGGTCCTCACGCCCCCAACCCTTCCGGGGGCTCTCTCCGTCGAGGGAGCAAGGGAGGCCGACGGCGAACACGGCGGGGCTACTGAAGGATGATGAGGTGGTCGGGGAGCTCGTTGGGATCGTGGGTCCCGGGCGGGAAGTGCTCGGCGAGCACGGCGCCGATGGCCTGGATGGCGGTCACGAAGCCATCGGTCGGCTCGCCGGCGCCGATGGCGTCCGTCAGGTCGTCGATGATCGCTTTCCAGGTCCCCTCGGGCACCTTGGCGTCGATTGCCCTGTCGGCGATGATCTCGGCGTAATGCTCGGCGACGGAGACGAACAGGAGAACGCCGGTCCGTCCTTCGGTCATGTGCAGATTGCGGGCGAGGAACTGCTCGACGGCGCGGCGGTGGGCGTGGAGGCGCTTGATGCTCGCCGGTACGAGGGCGATGCGCACCGGGAGCGGCATCAGCGCTGCGGTCACGAGCGCGAATACCGCGAGCTGGATGAGGTAGATCTGCACGAGGCCGAGATGGGTGAAATAGATCAGCACCCACGGCACGGCGAGGGCGATGACGGCGGCGATGAGCGGGGGAACGTAATGGTAGCCATCGCTCTGGGCGGCGACGACGACCACGATCTCGCCCGACGTGTGGCGCTCCGCATCAACGATGGCGGCCGAGATGCGCTGCTCGTCATACATAGAGAACAGCCTCATTTGTTTGCCTCCTCGGCGTTTGTGGCGTCATCCTGCATCACCAACTACCCGATGAGCCGCCGCCGCCGAAGTCGCCGCCACCGCCAGACCATCCACCGCCTCCACCTCCTCCATCCCAGCCGCCGCCGCTCCAGCCACCGTAGTCAACGGGGACGAATATGGGGCCGGTGCGGCGGCGCTGCTGGCCGCGACCGGCTACGGCCTGTTGCTGCTGGCTGATCGACTGGACGATGGCGAACATGACGAAAAGTACGACGGCGATCCAGAAGAGGATGAGCACGATCTGCCAGAAGTCGACTTCGTCGCTGGCACGTTGCGCGCGCTGCTTCACCTCCTCGGCGTCTCCGAGCAGGACGTCCTTGATGTCGCGCACGCCGGCCTGGATTCCGGCCGCGTAGTCACCGCGGCGAAACTCGGGGATGATGGCATTCTCGATGATGAGCTTCGACATGGCGTCGGTGAGCGTTGGCTCGAGGCCGCGGCCGACCTCGATGCGCACCTTGCGCTCGTTCGGCGCAACAATGAGGAGGGCGCCGTTGTCCTTCCCCTTCTGGCCGATGCCCCACTTGCGCCCGAGCTGATAGCCGTAGTCCTCGATCGGGTAGTCCTGCAGCGAGCGCACGGTGACCACCGCGAGCTGGTCGGTCGACTTCTGCTCGAGATCGGCGAGTTGCGTCTCGATGGCGGCGCGGGCTTCGGGCGTCAGGAGGCCGGCCTCATCGACGATACGGCCGGTCAGCGCCGGGAAGGTCGGCTCGGCGCGCGCGGTGCTCGCCGCGAGGAGACACGCCAGCGCGGCGAGCCAAAGCGCGAGAGCACCAGCCGCCGAGCTCAATGGCGAAGCGCTCCGCGCGGCGGCCATCTTGCGCCTCCAGGCAGCGTTCTACTTCTTGGTGCCGAAGTCGACCTTGGGCGCCTTCATCTCCTCGGCGGGGATGTCGAAGGTCGCCATGTCCTTGGCAGAGGGATACATCACCGCGCGCCAGATGCGGCCCGGGAAAGTGTTGATCTCGGTATTGTAGGTGCGGACCGCGCCGATGTAGTCGCGGCGCGCGATGGCGATGCGGTTCTCGGTGCCTTCGATCTGACTTTGCAGGGCGAGGAAGTTCTGGCCCGACTTGATGTCGGGGTAACGCTCGACGACGGCGAGCAGGCGTCCGAGCGCGCCGCCGAGCTGGTTCTGCGCATCCTGGAATTTCTGCATCGCCTCGGGATTGGTCAGGATGTCGGGAGGAATGTTGGCCTGCACCTGCGTCGCCTTTGCCCGCGCCTCGACGACATCGGTCAGCACGGTGCGCTCCTGATCGGCGAAGCCCTTGACGGTTTCGACGAGGTTGGGAATGAGGTCCGCTCGCCGCTTGTACTGGTTCAGTACCTCCGACCAGGCGGCTTTGGCGTTCTGCTCATAGGTGGGGATGGTGTTTATTCCGCAGCCGCCGAGCGAAAGTGACAGGGCTGCGAAGAAGATGGCGGCAAGGGGACGGGCGAAGCGAAGCGCCGGCGCGTAAGCCATGGCAGAGGCCTCCAGGGGAAACGAGACACCGACCTTACCTCTAGCGAGGGTTAAAGGCCGGACAATGAAGGCGCTGCGTGCATTCCCAGCTTTGGGGCGAGGTTTACGGGGAACTATTTCTCGCCGCCAATTTGCGTGCGTCGCCAAGGGTGATTGTGGCGCGTTCCCATGGTTGCCATATTCCCGCGCCATGCAGGGGTGATGGGGTCCCGCATCGGGGCCATCAATGGGCCGGGTGGGGAAGTCCAGCAGCATGCGCAACTCGATCGCGGTGATGAACACCAAGGGTGGTGTCGGCAAGTCGACGCTGGTGCTGGCCCTCGCCGAGACTATCTCGGCCTATCATGGCAAGAACGTGCTGGTCATCGACAGCGACGCGCAGGCGAGCGTGTCGAGCATGCTCATGTCGGTCTCAAGTCTCTACAAGTTGCAGAGCGAAGGCGCGACCATCGTCGACTACCTGCATGGGCGCGTGCTGAAGAACCAGGTCATCGACTGGCCGAAGTTCATCGTCCGCAACGTTTCCGATGTCGACGACGCGCGGTCGGTGTTCCTGCTTCCGAGTGATATGCAACTCACGTTGCTCGAGCGCGAGGTCTCGAAGGAGAACCTGCACGGCCGCCTGCGCGAGGTGATCGGCGAATTGCTTAACGGCGTGCGGCGGGTGTTCGACATCATCCTCATCGATTGCCCGCCGGGGCTCTCGGTGCTCACCGAGTGCTGGCTGCGCGAGACGGACTATCACATCTCGCCGACTAAGGCCGACTACGTCTCCGTTTGCGGGCTCGAGGTGTTCCGCCGCTTCAAGGGGCTCAATCCGGAGATGGGCTTTGCCGAGAACCTCGGCGTCATCGTCAACATGAAGGAGGCCAACTCGGTCTCCGACGAGGAATATCACCGCTGGCTGCAGGACAACCCGGACAACGCCTGCTTCGCGCAGGCAATTCCGCGCATGCCGGCGCTGCAGGATGCAGCCAACTTCCAGACTTACGAGCGCAGCTACCTTGCCAAGTATCCGGGGCAGGTCGGCAATGCGGTGCGCAACCTCACCGAGGAGGTGATGGCGCGCCTTGCCGCGCGGAACGGGCCTGCCAGAGTAGAAACCGAGGCGCCCGAGGCGGCGAGCGCCTGAGCGGCATCGCACGACGTCGGGAGCGCAGCATGCGACGCGCATTGATCGGGCCGATGGCGTTGCTCCTCTTCACTGCGCCGGCCAGCGCCCTGGAGGTCAAGACGTGCGAGAGCGCCAACGTCGGACTGACGGAGCTCATATCGCCCGCTGGCAAGAACAGCCGCACCTACAAAGACGACAAGGTCAGCGTCTACGTCATCGATACCGTGGAGCCTGTGTGCTGCGCGGCCGGGGTCGCTGTCGTCCTGCCTGATGTCGAGGACCAACAAGGCGGCAACAAGTGCCTGGCGGTGGTCGGTGTCGCGTCCGTGCAGCTCGACGAGGCGACGGCCGAGGAGGACCCGCAGAAGGGGCTTTTGATCACCATCCCAACGCGTGTCTACAGCGAGGCTGCCGACTCAGCGCCGGGCGAGCCGATGCGCCTGCGCGTCAATCTCGACAAGGGAAGCGTGGTCGCCGAATAGCGCCCTGGTGCCGCTCTAGCGCATTTCCGATCAGACGGGCGCGCTTCACTCCACCCTCCCCTCGATGAGGAGGGTGGCATCGCGCGCAGCGAGAGGCCGGGTGGGGTGAAGAGCCAGGCGTATCGCCTGGTAGGTTTCTCCAAGCCCGATCCCCCACCCTGACCCCTCCCCGCACCAGGGAGCGCGATGCCAGCCGATAGGAAAATGCTCTAAGCCATGACGTGGAAGCCGCCGTCGGCGTAGGTGACCGAGCCGGTCAGCGGCAGGCCGGCGTCGCTGGCGAGGAACGCTGCCACCTTGCCGATCTCCTCGACGCTGACGAGCCGTTGGGCGGGCGTGCGGGCGCGGACCTCATCAAGCAGCTCGTCGAAACGGTCGATGCCCGACGCCGCCCTGGTCTTGACCGGTCCGGTGGAGATGGCGTGCACACGGATGTTCCTGGCGGCAAGGTCGGAGGCGAGGTAGCGGACGCTCGATTCGAGCGCGGCCTTCACCGGTCCCATCAGGTTGTAGTTTTCGACCACCTTGTCGGCGCCATAGAAGCTCACGGTCATCAGGCAGCCGCCGTTCGTCATCAGCGGCTGCGCCAGCCTGGCCATGCGGATGAACGAGTGGCAGGACACGTCCATCGCCAGCGCAAAGCCCTCGGCCGAACAGTTGACGAGCGGCGTGTGAAGGTCCTCACGCGGTGCGAAGGCGATGGAATGCAGAAGAAAATCGAGACGCCCCCACCGCTCGGCCAGTGAGGCGAAGACCGATTCGAGCTGGCCGGGGATGCGCACGTCGCACGGCCCGACGAGGTCGGCGCCGATGCTGTCGGCCACGCCGCGCACAAAGGGCATGGCTTTCTCGTTGAGATAAGTGACGGAAAGCTCGGCGCCCGCGTCACGAAAGGCCTTGGCGCAACCGGCAGCGATACTGTGCTCGTTAGCGATGCCGACGACCAGTCCGCGCCGGCCCGCAAGATCGACGATCATCGCTTCACCTCCGCCTAGAGCTTGTGCCTGCAAAATCACCGTTCACAGCAGGGCCAGATGACAGCACGATTGATGAGGGTCGATGACAAACCGCGCCGGACCAGCCAAGTGCTGATTTCGCTGGTCAGGGGCGAGCAAACTGCACGGCCCTTCCCAACATGGGTCGGCTGACACCGGCTTACAGAGTGCACTGCACACAGAATAGTGCGTTGCTTGGCGACTGTGGCACGGGCAAGATCGCCATCGCCGACCGGGTATTGTCGGCAAGCAGGCGTTTTGGAAACGCAGCGCGGCAAGGTCCTCCACAGCGATAAGGGGGCGGCCGTCGGGAGGGTAGGGATGGCCGCAGACAGTGCTTCCTTGAAGCTCAGCCCCGCCAAAGGGCGGCTCGGATTTCCTGTTCGACGCGTGCCGCTCGATGCACCATGGGACTGGCTCGCCCGTGGTTGGCGCGATCTCTGTGCATTGCCCGTCGCAAGCCTCGGTTACGGTGCGTTCTTCTGCGTCGCGGGATTGATCACCTTCTACACTCTCGACGGCTTCGAGGTCAGCTCGCTCATTCCTGTGCTGGCAGGCGGATTCATGCTGGTGGCACCGCTCTTCGCTGCTGGTTTCTATGCCATGAGCCGCCGGCTGGAGAATGGCGAGCCGGTGACGGTGCGCGGCATCTTCGATGATTGCGCGGTCGCCGTCGGGCGCCTCGCCACGTTCGGCATCGCGCTCTATTTCGTCTATTTCATTTGGGTCGAGTTCGCGTTTCTGCTTTTCACGCTGTTTCTCGACGGCACGGAGGTGCCGGAGGTGGGCCAGTTCGTGCAGAACCTGATCTTCACGAAGGCGGGACTCGCCATGCTGTTTGCCGGCACGGCGATCGGCGGTGCGCTGGCAGCGCTCGTGTTCTGCATATCGAGCGTCGCCGTGCCTCTGCTGCTGGCGAAAGACGTCGATGCCGTCACGGCAATGGCGACGAGCGCACGGGCGGTGACCCTCAACCCCGGCCCTATGCTTCTTTGGGCGGCCATCATCGCCGGGCACATGGCGTTGGCGCTGGCGACGGCGTTCGTCGGGCTAGTGGTGATCTTCCCGCTGCTCGGCTACGCAACTTGGCACGCCTTCCGCGACCTCGTCCAAGTCGACTGAGCGCGCGTCGGCAGGTTCGCCCGAACTCAAGGGCTTACCCGAAATCACGATCCGTCCTCGCGGGAACGGCAGATTTTATTGATGTTTTTTGGAGCGGGCGATGAGATTCGAACTCACGACCCTTACCTTGGCAAGGTAATGCTCTACCCCTGAGCTACGCCCGCATCCGTTGGGTAAGCGCCGCGGGAAGCGCGGCGGACCCGCCTTATGGCGCAACTGGGCCGGCTTTGCAAGGCACCCCGCGCGTGACGCGCAAATTTGCTCGCTGCTGCGGCGCTCAGCCCTTTTCGCCGGTTCCCGCCTTGAAATAGCTCTTCAAGGAGCACTGGGCGTAGCCTTCGTCGGAGAACATCCGCTTCACTTCCTTGAGGGCGACCTGGCGGCTGTCGCCGACAGCTGCCGCGCAGGCGGTCTTGGGATCGGAGCAGCACATGACCGCGAAGACGTGGTCCATGGCATTGGTGCTCGCCGGCTGCTCGGCGCAGGTCGAGGAGACCTGCTTGCAAGCAAGAACGGCAAGCTTCTTTGCCTGGTCCTTGCTCGTCGCCCAGACCACGGTCGCGCTGTTCTCCAGGTTGGGGGCAATGGCAGCCCAACGCTCCTGAGCGCCGGCGGCTCCCGGTAGCATGACCAACACACAAAGGACCAAGGCCGCGGCGAGGGGCATTCGGCGTGCAAGGACTCTGGCGGACATCAGGCCTCCTCGATTGACGGCTGGCGATGCTAGCGCCGGGCCTGAGGGCCATCAAGCGCGCCCCGGCGCACCAGTCGCCATGACACGAGGATGAAGCCGATTGGTGACAGGCCCGTTACGGCTTAGATAGGCTTTCTATCCGACACCCTACGTCCGAGCCCCGCATCGTATGTCGCTATCGCGCCAAGAGCTCTTCGCCCGGCTCACCGAACTCGGCATTGCAACGACGACGTCGGAGCATGCGCCGGTGTTCACAGTTGCGGAGAGCAGCGAAGTCGAACGCCAGCTTCCTGGCGCGCATACGAAGAACCTGTTCCTCAAGGACGACAAAGGGGCACTGTTCCTTGTCGTTGCCGTGGCGACCACGCGGGTCGACCTCAAAGCGCTGGCGAAGACGCTGGGCGCCGGGCGGTTCAGCTTCGGCAAGCCGGAGCTGTTGCTCGAGGTGCTCGGTGTCCTGCCAGGTTCGGTGACGGCCTTCGCGGTCATCAACGACACAGCGCATCGCGTTGCCGTGGTGCTCGACTCCGAGCTGATGGGATACGCGACGATCAATTGTCATCCCCTCGACAACGCCGCGACCACCAACATTGCGCGCGAGGACCTGTTGCGGTTCATGCGGGCCTGCGGTCACGAGCCGCGCATTGCCCAACTAGGCGGCACGCCCGTCGTCGGCGGCTGACGCGGTGCGCGGCAGAATGTGCCGCTGCCACATCGACTTGCAGTTTTCGCCGCGTATCCCGATCTGGCATGGCACGACCGGCGCGGCGCTTCGGCGTTCACCCGAATTTAGGTCGATGCTGCACGTTTTTTGCTATTCAGGTGCTGCCGGCGATAAGCTTGGCTCGCCGCGCGAGGAGAGAAAAATGGAATTCGGTCTAAAGGCATCCCCGGCGGACGCGGGAGATGCCAGCATCATCATGGAAGGGACGACCTCCGGCTTCGCCAAGGACGTGATCGAGGCGTCGCGCTCGGTACCGGTGATCGTCGACTTTTGGGCACCCTGGTGCGGCCCGTGCAAGCAATTGACGCCGGTGCTGGAGAAGGTGGTCAACAGCTACGCCGGCAAGGTGCGCCTCGTTAAGATCAACGTCGACGAGCATCCGACAATCGCCGGACAGTTGCGCGTGCAGTCGATCCCCACCGTCTATGCGTTCCGCGACGGGCGTCCGTTCGACGGCTTCATGGGGGCGCAGCAGGAGGGCCCTGTACGCGCCTTCGTCGAGCGGCTCGTCGGCGCCGATGCGGAGGCTGATATCGCTGCCATCCTGGCGACGGCAGAGCAGGCCCTGGAAGAGGGCGATGTGCAGGCGGCGGCGGAAATCTTTGCCGCGGTGCTGCAGGAGGACAAGCAGAATCCCTCGGCGCTGGCCGGCCTCGCGCGCTGCTATCTACAGACGGGCGACATCGATCGTGCCGAGCAGATGATCTCCCTGGTGCCGCCGGAAGCAAAGAACGTCGCGGCAGTCGAGCAGGTGAGGGCGGCGCTGGATCTGGCGCGCAAGGCGGGGACCGACGATGAGCGCTCCGAGCTGGAGCGGCGCGTCGATACGCACCCCGGCGATCTCGAGGCGCGTTTCGACTTGGCGGTCGCGCTGGCGGCGCGCGGGCAGAAGACGGAGGCGGTGGACCATCTGCTCGAGATCGTCCGGCGCGATCGCAAGTGGAACGACGAGGCAGCGCGCAAGCAGCTCGTGCAGCTCTTCGAGGCGTGGGGATTCAAGGATCCGGCGGCGATCGATGGCCGGCGGCGGCTGTCCTCGCTGCTGTTTTCCTAGGTATTGCGAAGCTCATCTACGGCGGAAGGATATTTGCCCCGTGTCACTGACTGATCGTTACCGACGCCCGGCAGACCTCCCGCCACGCATTCCCGTGTTTCCGCTGCGCGGCGCGATACTGTTGCCGCGGGCAACGCTGCCGCTCAACGTGTTCGAGCCGCGCTACCTCGAGATGCTGGATGATGTAATGGCTGGTGATCGGCTGATCGGGATCATCCAGCCGGAAGCCGCCGATACGGCAGAGTTCGAGGAAAGCCCACGTGCAGCGGTGAGCTTGCGGAACGTGGGCTGTGTCGGGCGCGTCACCGCATATCAAGAGCTCGAGGATGCGCGGCGCACGATCACGCTCACCGGCATCATGCGTTATGAGGTGCTCGATGAGGCCGTTACCGATCTGCCGTATCGCGTGATGAGCGTCAGCTACGACCGCTTCGCCAGCGATCTCAGCGAGGGGCTGGGCGAGGAGCAGGTCGACCGCGCCAATCTGCTGCGTGTGCTGCGCTCCTATCTCGATGCCAACCGGCTGGAGGCGGATTGGGCTTCCATCCAGCGCGCATCGAGCGAGTTTCTCATCAATGCGCTGTGCGTCATGTGCCCCTATGGGCCGGAGGAGAAGCAGGCGCTGCTCGAGGCGCCGGACCTCAAGCGGCGCGCCGACGTGCTGGTGGCGTTGGCTGAGATGGAGCTCGCTTCGAGCGGCAGCAGCGGCACGACGCTGCAATAGGGTTCGGGAGACGCGACGTGTCGGACGGGCCAAGCCATAGGGTCGATCCCAAACTGCTCGAGGTGCTGGTCTGCCCGTTGACTAAGACGCGGCTCGACTATGACGCCGCGGCGCAGGAACTGATCAGCCGTGCCGCCGGTCTGGCGTTTCCCATTGTCGATGGGATTCCTCGCATGCGCCTCGAAGACGCACGTCCTCTCGACGACGACCGCGCGCCCCGCCAAACGCCTTGAATTAACCAAGCTGCTTCAACGTTTTGCAACGGCCCTATGATTGCCTCGCGGCGCCTATCTTCTGCCGCGGGCAACGGGGTGCAGTCTGCGTGAGCGACGAGCGTTTTCAATCATCGGTCATGCCGGACGTAACACGCGCTTTCGGCCGCAACATGCACGGGCGATCCGCGCGGCCGATGCCGCGGCTCACGGTCGTGCAGAATGGTGCGCAAGATGCGCGCTACGGCGATGTGCAGCCGCAGAGTTCCCTGCCGCTGCTCATGCTGTTGGCCGGCCTCGCCTGTCTCGTTGTTGCGTTCGGCCTCCTGCCTGGTCCACTCACGGCGATGCAGGTGCTCATCGCCCTCGGCATCGGACTTACGGTCATCTCGCTCTACCTGGCATTTACCGTGCGGGGCGGCATCGGCGCTGTCGAGATGGAGCGCGTCGGGGCGCGCATCGAGCGACGGCTCGAGCGGTTGCAGGACACGCAATGGGAGCTGAGCGAGAACGAGGCACGCTATCGCGCGCTGCTCGATGCGCAAGCGGAGGCAATCCTGCGCCGTGACGAGGACGGCAACCTGACGTTTGTCAACAAGGCGTTCCTCGAAATGTTCTCACTCACGTCGGAGCAAGCGCTGGGCAAGCCGTTCGCCGTCGAGCTGTGCGAGGCGAGCGACGCAATGCCACTGACAGTGGCAGGCGGCGTGCGACGGCAGCGCATCGTGCAGCATATCCAGACGGCTGCGGGTCCGCGCTGGATCGCGTGGGAAGAGCAGGTCGTGTCGAACCCCGACGGCAACGGTTTTGAGGTGCAGAGCGTCGGGCACGACATCACGGAGCAGCGCCGCGCCGAAGCGCAGCTCGCTGAGGCGCGCGATCAGGCTGAAGCGGCAAATCGTGCCAAGGGGCGCTTCCTCGCTGCCATGAGCCATGAGATACGCACGCCGATGAACGGCATCCTCGGCATGTCGAGTCTGCTGCTCGACACATCGCAGACGCCCGAGCAGCAGACCTACGTGCGGGCGATCGACCAGTCGGCGCGCACTCTATTGGCGCTGATCGACGAGATCCTCGATTTCTCCAAGATCGAAGCGGGGAAGCTGGAGCTGAACGCGGCTCCGTTCGCGCTCGAGACGTGCGTGCAGAACGCCGTCGAGCTACTCGCGCCGCGGGCGCACGAGAAGGGCCTCGAGATCGCGTGGTCGGTAAGCCCGGCGTTGCCGCGGCTCGTCGACGGTGACGAGGCGCGCGTGCGGCAGATCCTGCTCAACCTCATTTCCAATGCGGTCAAGTTCACCGATGCCGGGGGGATCAGCATCAAGGTGAGCGGCGTGGGGGCGACCGAAACCGACAAGATCGCCATCGAGATGGCGGTCGAGGATACCGGCATCGGTCTTTCGTCCGACGACATGCGTGGGCTGTTCACGGAGTTCGAGCAGGCTGAAGCGGCCATCAAGCGACGCGATGGTGGAACGGGGCTCGGCCTCGCCATCTCGATGCAGCTCGCGCGGGCCATGGGTGGGGAGATCAAAGTCGCCAGCCAGCCTGGAAGAGGCTCGACGTTCACCGCCGTTCTCGTCTTGCGGCGCGTGACGGCGTGGAGGCGAGACGAGGAACAACCCTCCGGCGCCAGGCACGTTGGCGCTCGCGTGCTGCTCGCGTTCGACCGGCAGCTTGAGCGGTGCGCATTGCACGAGGTGCTCACTGCGTCAGGCGTTTCGGCGGCGGAATGTGATTTCGGTGCGGCCGAGGATGTCCTCGAGGCGGCCGTGCGGGATGGCGCTCCCTTCGATCGTATGGTCATCGATGGCGACCAGGGAGCGGAGGCGGCCGGGCGGCTCCTCGCCAAAGCCCGCGAACTCAACGGTCAAACCGGCGTGCGCGGCATCGTGCTCGTCAACGTGCCGGCGCGTGGCAGCCTCTCGGCGTTCCGCGCCAGCGGCTTCAATGGATATCTCGTGCGCCCGGTGCGTCCGGCCTCCATGCTGATGCAGCTCGGTCTTTCGGACCAGCCGCCGGCGTCGCCCGAGCGCTCGTTCGAGGTGGATGATGGCGTGGCTCAGGGCATGGCGCCGATGGCCTTGCGGCGGGTGCTCATCGCTGAGGACAACGAGATCAACGCCCTCCTTGCCCGGCGTGTCCTCGAGAAATGCGGTTGCACCCATGTGGCAGTGACCAACGGCGCCGATGCGGTGGCGCTGGTGCAGCGGGTGCTGGCCGGCGAGGCGGAGCGCATCGACTTGATCCTCATGGATATATTCATGCCGCGGCTCGATGGGGTGGAGGCGGCGCGGGCGATCAAGGCGCTCTATGCGGCGAGCCCCTGCGGCAGCTCGGCGCCGCCGATCGTCGCGTTGACGGCCAACGCCTTCGCGGAAGATAAGCAGCGCTATCTCGAAGCGGGGCTCGATGACTACCTTGCCAAGCCGTTCGACCGGGCCGACCTGGAGATGGTGCTGAGGCGCTGGTTCGGTGTCCTTGAAGGGGGCGATGCCGACGCGGCCTAAGCTCCGCCTCAGGGCGCCCGCAATTGCGTGCCAGCTCTAGTCGGGGGTGGCGTAAAGGTCCGCGCGGGAAGTAAAAAGTCTGTCATGGAAGCGTGTTATCCCCCGCCGCTGGTGGGAAAATTCGCCAGAAGCGCCGCTTGACCGAAAGAGCGGGGAGCCGCTTCAAGCCCGGCTTCGGGGACCGTATGATGGCCGGACTGGGCAGGGGAGATACCAAGCAATGAAGCACGCTGCGCGGCGCATGGCCAGCCGGCTGGCTCGCAGCCCTAAGTGGCAGGCGGTCCCCGGCGGTCTATTGGCTCTACGCGCTTTGCGCGACGCCAGCACCGCCAAATTCCCACTTCGCAAACCTGACAAGGTCTATGGGAAGATCGGAAGCCTCGAGGTTCGCCTGACGCGCAAGTGGCGCGGCATCAAGCTCGCGCAGCGGCTGCGTTACAAGGTCTTCTACGAGGAGATGTCGGCGGTTCCTACGCTGCGCGCGGAGTTGCGCCGCCGTGACGAGGATCCTTACGACGCCGTGTGCGATCACTTGCTGGTGGTTGATGAAGCGGCGGTGCCGGCGGCAGAGTCTTGGGGTGGTTTGCGCCAGCAGAAGGTTGTCGGCACGTACCGTGTGCTGCGCCAGGAGATCGCCGAGCGGACCTTGGGATTCTATACGCAGAGCGAGTACGACATCGCTCCACTGATCGCGGCTAAGCCCCATCATCGCTTCATGGAGCTGGGGCGCTCTTGTGTCCTCGAGCCGTACCGGAACAAGCGTACGGTTGAATTGCTGTGGCACGGCTTGTGGACTTATGTCCGCGAGCACAAAGTCGACGTGATGGTCGGCTGCGCCAGCCTGCCGGGTACCGATCCGGATCAGCACGCGATGGCGTTGAGCTTCTTGCATCAGAATGCGCTGGCGCCGGTCGAATGGCGTTGCCGGGCGCACGACAGGCTCTACGTCAACATGGACCGCCTGCCGCGCGACAAGGTCGACGCCAAGGCGGCGCTCAAGGCGCTGCCGCCGCTGGTCAAGGGTTACCTGCGGCTCGGGGCATTCATCGGCGATGGTGCGGTGATCGATCGGCAGTTCGGGACCACGGACGTGCTCATTATTCTGCCGGTCGAGAAGATCGATCCGCGCTACTTCGAGCACTTCGGGGCGCCGGACGAGAAGAAGAGCCGCGTTGCCGTCAACGCCTGATGTGATGGTCAGCGTGTGCGGGGCGGTGGTTGTGGCTTGCGACCAGGGATTGCAGCGTCGAGAGCCGCAAGGCGCAGCGCACACTGCTTCACCGCGCGCTTGACACCGCTCGCCCGCACCGGTGGGCTGAAATAGAAGCCCTGAGCCTCGCTATAGCCCGCTGCTTTCACCGCCCCCAAGGCGGCTGCGGTTTCGACGCCTTCGGCAACGGAGCGCATGTTGAGCTCGCGCGCGAGATCGGCCACCGACCTGACGATGGCGACGCAATCGTGATGCTCGGGGATGTCGCGCACGAAGCTGCGATCGATCTTGATCTTCTTGAACGGGAAGCTGCGCAGATAGTTGAGCGTGGCAAAGCAGGTGCCGAAATCGTCGAGCGAGATCAGCACGCCGAGATCGTGCAGCTTACGTAGCAGCTCCTGGGTGCGCGCCTGATCGCGCATCAGCACCGTCTCGGTGATCTCGAGCTGCAGGCGCTGGGGATCGAAGCCGGTTTCTTCGAGCACCTCGGTGACGGTCTCGTAGATATCGCCATTCTCGATCTGGATGGCTGACAAGTTCACGGCGACCTTGGTCTGCTCCGGCCAATCCTTGGCATCGAGGCAGGCCTGCTTGAGCGCCCATGCGCCCATGCGGACGATGAGGCGTGTCTCCTCGGCGATAGGGATGAACTCGGAGGGGGGGATCATGCCGCGGCTCGGATGCTTCCAGCGCATCAGCGCCTCGAAGCTCGAAACGCGGCCCTCGTTCAGATCGACGATCGGCTGGTAGTGAAGGACGAACTCGCCGCGATCGAGCGCTTCCTGCAGCTCGGCGCGCAGGGGGTTTGATGCCGACGCCTCGGCCGTCGTGCCAGGGGTATAGACGGCATGCACGCCGCGGCCCAGCGACTTCGCATGATAGAGAGCCATGTCGGCGCACGCGAAGAGCTGCTCGGGGTCCTGCGCGTGGTGGGGAGCCAGTGCGACGCCGATGCTGGCGTCGATGTGCAGGCGATGGCCGTGGACCTCGTGCGTGCGGCGGATGTTCTGCAAGATGCGGCGCGCCAGGCTGTCGGCGATGTCCTCGCGATCGACGCCGACCTGCATGATGGCGAATTCGTCGCCGCCAAGGCGCCCGACGACGTCGCCTGCGCGCAGACTGCTCTTCAGCCCCGAGGCGACGCTCTTCAAGAGGCCGTCGCCGATGAGGTGGCCGAGGCGGTCATTGATCTCCTTGAAGCGATCGAGATCCAACCAGAGCAGCGCGAAGCCCTGGCGTGGATCGTAGATCTCGAACTGGTGCTCGAGGCGCTCGCGGAAGTGAAACCGGTTGGGGATCTCAGTCAGCGTGTCGTGCCGGGCCAGCCATTCGATCTTCTCATCGGACTGGCGCTGTGCAGTGATGTCCTCCTGCATGTCGACCCAGCCCCCATCGGCGAGCGGGTGGTAGTTGACGCGCACGGCACGGCCGTCGGGAAGGTTCTGGATCTCCTCGCGATGGCCGCCCTGCTGCAGGCGCGCGACGTGCTCCCTGACCCATTCACAGGCGGCATCATTGGAGATTTCCGCCCCTCTGATGCGGCGCTGGTGATAGCAAACGATATCGACCAACGGGGTCCCCGGACTCGTCAGCTCAGGTGGCAGGGCGTAGATATCGGCATACGCCTTGTTGCAGACGACGAGCCGTTGCTCGTGATCGAACATCGACAGGCCGCGCCCCATGTGGTTGAGCGCGGCTTCGAAGCAGGCGTTGAGCTGTTCCAGCTTCTCATTGCGACGAAGGACAGAGAACAGTTGCTGCTCGAGCGCAGCCTGCAGGCGCGCGACTCCGTCACCCGCGACGGCCTCGGGCCGGTCGTCCTGATTTTCCTCGCGCAAGCCCTCTTGCTGCCCGATGCTCTGGGCAAGCTTGAGCACACTCTGACTCACCTGTGGCATTCCTTGCAGTCGCCGCAGCGGTTGGGCAACTCTAGTGCAAGGATAGTCTCTACATTCCTAATCGCTTCGCCTAGCGTGTACGAAGTACTGAGGCGCCAAGTCAGCGATCTTGTTTAGGATTTTCGCTTCTGCCCGCGGTGGCGTCAGGGGCGGGCATCGTAATAATACTTAATGCCGAGCGTGACTTCGTATTGTTCTGTCGATGTTGCGACATCGTGAGCCGGCCCAGGAATAATTTCGGAGCCTTTAACGACCGTTTCAGGGGCGTACATCCCGGCGATCTCAATCGACCAATCGCGATCGATGCGCCACTCGCCGCCTGCTGTGATGTGGTGCTGCGTCGTGGCGGGGGCGAGGATGGCGAGCTCGACGTCGCGCCCTCCGAACAGGGGCGTGTTGTAGGCATAGCCGGCGCGCAAGGCGAGATCGGGCGTATAGCGCCATTCGATCCCAAGCTTTACGACGTTGAGATCGCGCCAGCCGAAGGCGGGGCCATCATCGGCGCCGAACGGGGCAATCAGCATGTTGGTTGCCGGATTGGCGACACACGGCACAGAGCCGTAGGCGATGTACTGGTAGTCGAGCATGAGCGTGAGGTTCGGCTGCGCGTCGTAGGCGATGCCGGCCTGGCCGTACGCCGGGACGTCGCAATCGCCGTGGCCGGCGAGCAGATCGCCATACTTCTCGAACGCACCCACATACGTGCGCGAGGCGATCGCTCCGCCGAAACGGAAGTTGCTGGCGATGCTCCATTCAACGCCGGCACTGATGCCGTAGCCCCATTCTCCGTCGACGCTGTTCGAGACGGGGGCGAACCTCTGCAATCCCTTGGCGCGGAACTGCTGGCGCACCAGTGCCGGCGCGATGCCAACCGAAAGCTCCGGGGTTATCTGCTTGGCGAGCGCCAACGTCAGGAACATCTGCTGCAGGTCGACGCCGGCGCGCCCGGTGCAGTACAGCCCCGTGCCTCCATCGGGGCCGCAGTCGGGCGCCGGCCGCGGCCAGTCGCCGTAGTTGGTGCTTGCGCCGTTGCCCCACACCGAGATGCCGACGACGTCGATGAAGGGATTCCCCGATACGCGATAGGCGGCGGCGAGGTTGGGGACGAAGAACTGCAGCGTGTTGCTCTCGTACTTGCCGAGCGGTGTCAGCCCCGGTTCGCCCGAGCCTTCCATCTCTCGCGCCGGGCTGAAGATGCTGTAGGCGGTGTCGATCTCGTTGCTCGCATGCACGAGGCCGGCCGGATTGATCACTGCAATCGTGGCATCGCGCCCATCGGCGGCACCGGCGCCTGCGAGCGCCTTATGGCGTGCCCCATAGCCGTGCTGAAAATATCCCTCCAGCGCGCTTGCATGTTGCGCCGGCAATGCAAGCGCCATCAGCACTGCCGCAAGGCGCAGGCTGCGTCGCGCTCCGGATATCGTCATCGTGGCCCCGCCGCCCCCGAATCACTCGACAAGTGTACGCAGTTTCGCGAAGCCGCGGAGCGGGCTTGATGCGTTTATCTCCTGTGACCTTCACATGTGCGCGTAGAGGTGCCTGTTCACGCGCTGCGGCTGTGCAATGGCTCCTCGGCGGGGGTGCCGCGGCGGATGAGGCTGTAGCTCCACAGGCTCGAGCCGGGGAGCGCCTGTGCCGGCCAGATAAAGCGAGACCAGCTCGACTTGTAGTCTGGATGATAGAGTCCGCTGCGGGTGGGAAACCAAGCGTGCGCTTTGCGTGCACGCAAGAGTTCAACCATGTCCTCGGGGGCGCCGCGGCTCTCGGCAGCCTCGTACTGGCTGTTGGCGCGTTCTGTGTCGGAGATGAGCAGGAACGACTCGTTGCCTTCGGCGTCACGCATCATGACGCCGGGCGGCGCGGTGCAAATGTAGTGCTCGACGATGTCGTTCTTCTCGCATACCTCGCGGAACAACTCGAGGAAAGTCGGGTCCTCGAAGAACGCCGGCTTCTGCAGCGCCAGGGCACTGCGAATGGGAGCGGAGATCTCGGCAAAGTACTCGTCCTGCAGCCGCCTGATCTCGCGACGCAACGCGTAGGTGACGCTTGAATCCTGCTTCTGCAGGAAGCAGTCGATCACACCTTCGTTGAACGCGCCTATGGCGGTCTCAAGGCCAGCCTTGCCGGTCAGCAGGATGATCTTGACCGGCAGATCACGGATGGCGCGGGAGAATTCAACGCCCGTCATCTTCGGCATGTCGAAGTCGACGATGGCGACTGATACGCGCTGCTCACGCGCGGGATCATCGATGATCGAGCGCAATTCCGAAAGCTGCAGGCGCAGGAGCAGATCGCCGAGGCGCATTTCGGCGCCGTGGCCCGTTTCGGAGACGTCGCGGAAGTAGCGCGAGAAATCGGGATGCTGGCCGGCCTGGGCGCGCAGGTGCTCCAAGGCGGCATCGGGACGCGTAAATGTCTGGCAGGAGACTTCTTCGCTAAACTGAAAATCCAGGCTTTCTAGAAATAGCGGATCATCGTCGAGGACGAGAATCGAGGTCGGATGGTAAAACGGCGTCATGCTACCCTTTGTACCCTCGCTCGCCCGATGCACTTTCCGTAAGGATGTTTCTCGTACTACGGTTTCGTATCGTATCCGGTACGGTGACGGCTAAAGTTTAGATGGTGCAATTAACGGAGCGCTACTTCCTGAAGCCGCTGGCGAGCGTCCTCGGAGCGCGCAGCGATGGACAGGCTCGCCCGTTCGCGATTGCCCGGCTGGTGCAAGAGCTATCGCGGCGCTACGTCGAGTACCACGCCCACGCCCAGCGTAAGATCCGCGCAGCGGCGATTATCGGTGTCTTTGGTTTCCCAATCTTCTATTTGACATGGCGGTTTTTATTGCCGCAGCCGGTCGAAAGCCCGCTGCTGCGGGGAATCGGCACCCTGCTGTGCCTGGCGTTGGCGTTGTCGCCATGGTGGCCGGCCGCGTGGCGGCGGTATGTGGTGCCGTTCTCGTATCTGACGTTTCTCTACAGCCTGCCGTTCTTCTTCACGCTGATGCTGCTGTTCAACCACAGCAATGCAACGTGGCAGATGTCGACGCTGGCCGCGCTGATCTACGTCGTGCTGCTCTATGACCTCGTCAACGCGATCGTGGTGATGGTGATCGGCTCGCTGGCCGCGGTCGTCGCCTATCTGGTGATCACCGGCGGCGAGCCTGTTCCGGCAGGCTACTGGACGACGCTGCCGGTTTTGCTCTTTGCCCTGACGGCGTTTCTTGGACTGGCCTACGGCGACAACGTGATTGCGCGCGAGAAGCTGAAAGCCGCCGCCTCACTGGCAAGCCAGGTGGCGCATGAATGCCGGACGCCGTTGACGGGCATACGCTTCGAGGCCGACGGGTGTGAGCGGCTGATCGCGCGGCTGCCCCCTTCGGTAATTCGCGACAAGCTTGCGGCCTCGCATCGGCGCGTGCGTCAGCACATCACGTCGGCCAATGCGGTGATCGATCTCTTGCTCACCAATGTTGCCCAGCATCATTGCGGCTCGCCGGCGGCGGAGCTGCACGATATGAGCCACATCGTGCTGCTGGCGGTCGAGCGCTATAGCTTCAAGCCGAATCAGCGCGATCTCGTGCGCATCAGCATCGCGGAAGACTTTCAGTTCCGCGGCTCCGATCTGCTGATGACGCACGTGCTGTTCAATCTGCTCAAGAACGGCCTGCGGGCGATCGAGGCCCGAGGCGGGAGCGAAAATCACATTTCGATCGTGTTGCAGCGTGGGGCCGGGTCGAACAGGGTCATCGTCACCGATACGGGAGAGGGCATCCCTCCCGACCTGCTCAACTACCTGTTCATCCCGTTCGTGTCGGCCCAGCGGCCCGGTGTTGGCACCGGGCTTGGCTTGTCATTCTGCCGGATGATTGTCGAAAGTGCCGGCGGCACGATCGCGTGCCGGTCGCAGGTGAACGTCGGGACCTGCTTCACGATTGAACTCCCCGCCGTGGTGCCAGTCGCCGAGGAAACGGCTGCGGCCTAGAGGCGAGGGTGCGTTTTCGCCCTGCACGCTGTCCGCGGTCGCAGGCTTGACGGCCGAAGGCTCGGAGCGCGGCTTACGCTTGGTCGAGCGCCACTCCGCCATTCCCACCTCGTCGCGGATCTCGCCGCAGACCTCGATGATGCGGTCGAGCTCGGCGGGACTGAGATCGCAATTGACCGTGAAGCGGATGAGACACCGCTTCTCCGGTGTTGCGGGCGGGAAGAAGATGGCGCCGAACACACCCCGTTTCTCGAGTGCATCGCGCAAGGTCGTCGTCTGACGAATGTCACCCGGCTCGAGGGCGATGATCTGCGACTTTGACGCCGAGACGTTGTAGCCGAGCGCGTCGAGGCCGTGCTTCAGGTAGGCGTGGTTGGCGTGCAGCTTGTCGCGGCGCCAGGCCTCGCGCTCGAAGATGTCGAGCACGGCATCAAAGCCTGCCACCTCGTGCTGCATCACGGAGGTGCTGAAGATGGCTGGGAGAGCCTCGTAGCGGAAATATTCAATGTTGCGGCGTGAGGACACGACGAGACCGCCGCGGCTCGCCACAGCCTTGGATAGACCTATGGTGCGGAAATGCACGCGGTCGGCGAGTCCGGCGGCAACGACAAGCCCGGCGCCCCCGGGGCCCTGTGCGCCGAAGGAGTGCGTCTCGTCGACGACGAGCGCGGCACCGTGGCGCTCGCAGACCTCGATCAGGTCGGCGAGCGGGGCCATGTCCCCGTCGGTGCTGTAGAGGGCATCGACGCAGACGAGTCCGGCGCCGCCCTGGGCGAGCGCTTTGTCAAGCGATTGCGGGTCGTTGTGACGGAAGGCGACGGGCCGCGCGCCGGCGCTGATGACGCCTTCGTGCAGCGAGATGTGCGCCTTCATGTCGAGATAGACGGGGCTGCCCCTCGTGGCGAACGATTGGATCAGCCCGACGTTGGCGGTGTAACCCGACGAGCAGAGGACGCTGTCCTCGGCGCGCATCAGGGTCGCGATGCGCTGCTCGAAGTCGCGGGTGACGTCGCGTTCGTGGTGCACCCAGACGCGGGAGACAGCGTCGCCATGGCCGCCGGCACGCAGCGCCGCGATCTCGCTCTCGATGACGTGTGGGTGGCCGGCAAGACAAAGATAGTCGTTGCTGCGGACTTTTATGTCTCCCGGGCGCGGGGTGCGCCCTTGGAGGGGATGGCGACCTTGCCAGAGTTCGACTTTGCGCCGGACGTGATAGTCGTCGAGACGCGGGCGGAGAAATGCCGGCTCATTCGGGCCGGCGGATGGAATTGACGACTTGCTTGCACGCTTTTCCGCTACTTTTGACAGCACTGCCCACCCTCAATGTTAACGGTATCTTAACTAACGAGTAACGTGGGGTAGCCGCAAACCAATTCGGCTGACGCGCGGCGGGAATAGGCTAAATATCCCGTTTCGCGCTGATTGTATTTGCACCATAGACGGCTTTTGGAGCCGAATTGGGGCGCGGATTAATAGATAATTAAGAAGTCGGGCGCGCCAAGAGGGCTTCCGCGGGACCGCGGCGAAAAGTCCATGGCGGGGAACGGGACAGTTGTTAGCGATTGGGCAGCGCTGCACCAGCCTACGTAAAGGCCGTGTACGGCATGTCGGGAAAAACTGTTATTTCGCCTTTGCGTCTATGGGCACGTTTTGCGTGCGGAAAATTATTTCACTTTCGCGACGGCCAGGCGCGCGAGCGTCTTAGAATTTTTAGAATTCAACGTCGAGCTCCTCGAGCTCTTCCGGCTCGAGCCTGGCGGCTTCGGTCCATTCGGCCATCGGCGCCCAATTGCGGATGGTCTCGCAATACCCGGCGCAATCATCGTCGAGCTTCACATCGTATGTGATGAAGCGCGTGCATACCGGGGCGTACATCGCGTCGGCCAGGGTAGGGCTGCCGAACAGGTAGGGGCCGCCGTAAGTGTCGAGGCAGTCGCGCCAAATGCTGGTGACGCGTTCGATGTCGCCCTGGGCGCCGGACCATACGGAAAAGCCAGGGAAATGCGCCTTGATGTTCATGGGCAGTGCCGAGCGCAGATTGTGGAAGCCCGAATGCATCTCACCGGAGATGGCCCGGCAGTGGGCGCGGGTGGCAATGTCCTTAGGGAGAAGGCCTGCCTCAGGGCGGATCTCCGCGAGGTATTCCGCGATGGCGAGCGTGTCCCAGACTTTCACGCCTTCATGTACGAGGCAGGGCACAAGGAAAGAGGGGGAGAGCAGCAGCAACTCGGCGCGCGTCGAGGGATCGTCCGTCGACATCACCTCCTCGTGGAACTCGAGGCCCGCCATCTTGCAGAGCAGCCATCCGCGCAGTGACCACGAGGAATAGTTCTTGCTGCTGATCGTGAGCACCGCTGTTGCCATTCTGCACAATCCCTAGTCCGCGGGCAGGGCTTGGCCTGCCGTTGGCGCTGTTGCAAAAAAACGCTCGCACGCTGCCCCAGGATGCACTAGCGTTTGTGCGCCGCACAATAGGCTGACGACGAGATTCAGCCGTCTGTGTCCGCCGAAGAACGAGAGTAAATGCTCTATCTCGCCTATCAAGCCCACTCCGACATGGTCGAGCCGGCGAAATCAATCGCCCGTCACTCGCTGGAGCTTCTGGGCACCTTTGGACGGCACGCCAGCCTGCCCATCGTGCGCAACCTTTCGGCTGCTTACGAGCTCATCTCTCGCGCCGGGCTTACCCACACGCGTCCAGACTACGGCATCCGGATCGTCTCGGTGGGGAATCGCGAGGTCGATGTTACCGAGGAGCCAGTGCTGAAGCTGCCGTTCGGCACTCTTTTGCGCTTCAAGAAGGACATCGATATCGAGCAGCCGCGGGTGCTGGTCGTGGCGCCGTTGTCGGGGCATTTCGCGACGCTGTTGCGCAATACGGTGCGGACGCTGCTACCCGATCACGATGTCTACATCACCGACTGGCACAACGCACGCGACGCC
>Ga0164243_10001329_pt1 | contig 42177 bp, 40 predicted proteins | sample OricompcompostOP_FD_108781 | JGI IMG/M metagenome (GOLD analysis project Ga0164243, IMG submission 108781) | Organic Plus compost microbial communities from Emeryville, California, USA - Original compost - Organic plus compost (OP) | ecosystem: Engineered > Solid waste > Mixed feedstock >... | reverse complement strand
TCCGTGGCTCGATCCACGGCGCCACAACACCGCCAAACGAGCCACGGATCCCCGCCACCACCCCGGCGTGGCTCGATCGGCGGGGCGATAGCACCGCCAAACGAGCCACGGATCGGAACGGGCGGAGGTCTCGGTGGGTCAGTCGATCCAGGCGGCGCAGAGCTCGGGGCCCCGCTCCTGCCACTCCTCGGCGGTGATGGCGTAGCGGACGTGGTCCTCCCACGTGCCGTTGATCTCCAGGTAGCGGACGGCCACCCCTTCGTCGCGGATCCCGAGCTTCTCCATCACCCGGTGGCTGGCCCGGTTGCGGGGGATGATGGCGATCTGGATGCGGTGCAGGCGCAGCTCCTCGAAGGCGAACCGGGCCACCACCACGACCGCCTCGGGCGTGTACCCGTTGCCCGCCTTGGCCTCGTCGATCCAGTAGCCCACGTAGGCGCTCTGGAACGGCCCTCGCTGCACCGACGACAGGTTGATCTCCCCGGCGAACTCCCCGTCGACGAACACGCCGAACCCGTAGCCGGCGCCGAGCTGGCGCTCGCGCTGGCGGGCGCTGCAGCGCACCGAGAAGGCCTCCCGGTCCTCCACCACGTCGGGCGTGCCGGGGATGCGGGTCGGCTCCCACTTGGTGAGCCAGGCCTCGTTGCGGCGGCGCACCTCGCGCCACGCGGGGAAGTCGGACACCACGAGGGGCCGGAGCAGGACCCGACGGCCGAAGAGGGTGGTCACGGCGAGCGATCCTAGCGACGGCCCCCGTGACGGGTGGCGGGGAGCGACCACGCCCCGACGTCAGGCGGAGTCGGCCAGCGACATGGCGAGGCCGTCCAGGATGTCGCTCTCCGACACGAGGCACTCGGCGAAGCCGAGGTGGCGGTAGACGCCGACCAGCACGCACATCCCGCCGACGATGACGTCGGCCCGCTCCCGCTCCAGGCCCGGGTTGTGCACCCGGTCGGCGAGGGCCTCGGTGGCGAGGGTGCGGAACACGTCCTCGGCGGCGGCCCGGGTGAGGCGGAAGTGGTGGGTGCGGTTCCGGTCGTAGGCGGGCAGGCCGATCTCCACCGCCGCGGCCGTGGTGACGGTGCCGGCGAGGCCGACGAACGTGGCCGCCTCGGGGGCCTGGGGGATCTCCCGCACCACGTCGTCGAGGTGGAGCTCGACGATCGACAGGGCCTGGCTCAGCTCCTCGGCGCTGGGCGGGTCGCTGTGCAACCACGCCTCGGTGAGACGGACGCAGCCCATCTCGGTGGAGATGGTGGCCTCCGCCTCGGTCGTGCCGTAGATGAACTCGGTGGAGCCGCCGCCGATGTCGCAGACCAGGAACGGCCCCAGCGACGGGTCGAGGTCGGCGGTGGCACCGAGGAAGGACAGCCGGCCCTCCTCGAGCCCGCTGATGAGCTCCGGCCGGACCCCGATCGCGGCCTCGGCGGCGGCGAAGAACTCGTCCCGGTTGGCGGCGGCGCGCGCCGCCGCGGTGGCGGTCATCCGCACCCGGCCCACCCCGTGGCGGTCCATCACCTCGCGGTACTCGCGCAGCACCGCGACGGTGCGCTCGATGGCGGCGGGGTCGAGCCGACCGGTGGCCCCCACCCCCTGGCCGAGGCGGGTGATGCGCATCAGCCGTTCGATCGTGCGCCGACCGTCCTCGCTGACGAGGAGGCGCACCGAGTTGGTGCCGATGTCGATGGCCGCGACGGGCGCCGTCACCGCTCGATCCTCGAGGGTGCCGACGCGGGCAGGAGCTCGCGCTCGACCAGGCGGACGTGCACCCACTCCCCCACGGGGTCGTCCGCGCCGGTGAGCCAGTTGGCGTAGTGGGCGTGGAGGCACTTCACGCCCTCGCGGGTGCCGCCGACCCCGCCGAAGGGCGCCGGTCCGGTGTGGCCGGGCGGCAGGGCACGATCGCGCTCCGCGGCATAGGCGGCGTGGGCGGTGACCAGGGCGTCCCGGTCGACCGCGGTCTCGGCCTCCCGGACACCCCCCTCGGACTCGAGGGTGCCGATCGCGGCGCGCAGCGCCGGGTCGCACAGCCAGTAGCGGGTCGGCATCGGGGTGCCGTCGGGCAGCAGGGGCGCGTTGCGCAGCACCGCCGGGTCCCCCGACGGCGAGCGCACGACGACCTCGAAGTCGCCCATGGGCGTCCGGCCGAGCAGCTCGGCCACGCGGGCCCGCTCGTCGGCCGACGCGGTCACTTCCGTCGGCGCAGCACTCGCCACAGCACGAACACGACGACGGCGAGGCCGGCGAGGGGCAACGCCCGCTTGAGCACCGGCGACCCGGCCTCGCCCAGCAGGTCGATGGCCTCGGGCTCGGGCATGTCGACCTTGCGGACGGCGGGCTCCGCCTGCGCCGCCGGCTCGGCCTCCTCGGTCTCGATCTCGGCGGCGACGGCGGCCTCGGGATCGACGACGCCCTGCTCGGCCTCGGCCTCGGCCAGCTCCACGGCGTCCACGGACTCGGCCGGCGCCGACACCGACGCCGCCGCGGCATCGGCCTCCGCGGCCTCCACCGCGGCCTCGGCGATGGCCACGACCGCCTCGGCCTCCTCGATCACCTCGGCGGCGGCGATGGCGTCGTCGGTGAGCACGGTCTGCTCGAGGTTGTCGACGAACTGGCCGAGCAGCTTGGCGCTCACGTCGGCGAGCACGCCGCGGCCGAACTGGGCCACCTTGCCGGTGACGGTGAGGTCGGTGGTGACGGTGACGTGGGTGCCGTCGCCCGCCGGCTCGAGCTGGGCGGTGATGGTGGCGCTGGCGTTGCCCTGGCCCCGCGTGTCGCGGCCGGAGGCCTCGAGCACCGCCTTGTGGGCGACGTCGTCCTTCTCCACGAAGGTGGCCTTGCCCTTGTACTGGGCGGTGATGGGCCCGACCTTGACCTTCACGATCCCGCGGTACTCGTCGCCCTCGATCTCCTGGAGCTGTGCACCCGGGAGGCACGGCGCGATGCGTTCGACGTCGGTGAGCACCGCCCAGGCGGTGTCGACGGGGACGCTCACGTCGAAGGTGTTGGTCAGCTCCATCGGTCGAGCTCCTCCTGGGTGTCGATGTCGGCGGCGTTGCCGGGGCACGCTACCTCGCCCACGAGCTCGGGCCTCCCGACCATCAGCCTTCGTGCGCCTTCGTCGCCGGTGGAGGGCAGGTCCTCCCAGACCGACGGGGTGAGGCGCACCGGGTTGCCCCGCCGACCGTCGTAGGTGGCCACCACGATCGGCGCGTCGACGGCGGCGGTGGCGACGGCGCGCCACGCCTCGGGACCGACGAAGGGCTGGTCGCCGAGGCCGACCACCAAGGCGTCGTAGCCGCCGGCCCGAGCCTCGTCGACCGCCACCGCCAGCGACGTCGCCTGCCCCGAGGACCACCGCGGGTTCTCGACCACGTCGACGCCGGCGGGGACGGCGGGGCGCACGTCGACGGCCCCGGCCACCACGACGACCCGCTCGAACACACCCGCACCCACCGCGGCGTCGACCGCCCACGACAGCAGCGGACGCCCCCGGAACGGAGCCAGCTGCTTGGCCCGCTCACCGAAGCGGGTCGACCCGCCGGCGGCCAGGACGGCAGCCAGGAGGCGGGGGGCGTCGGGCATGGCGACAGTCAACCACCGGTGACGGCCCGGCCTGCCCCGGGGTTAGGGTCGGGGACATGGCGAACGAGTCCCTCCAGCCGGCCGACGAGCTCTCCGTGACGATGATCCTCGCCGATGCCGCCCAGGTGGCCGACGGCAAGCTCAGCGTGCTCGGCGGCGGCATCGCCATGGTGGCGCCGAAGCCCCAGCCCCTGGCGCTCGCCTTCATCGTCCGGGTGCCGTGGAGCCGGGCGGGCGACGCACTTCCGTGGGTGTGCGAGCTGCTCGACGCCGAGCGCATGCCCGTGATGGCCGGCGACGTCCCCGTGCTGGTGAACGGCGAGGTCACCACCGGCCAGCCCCAGGGCTGGCCCGAGTCCCAGCCGCTCAACGTGCCGGTGGTGATCAGCTTCAACGGCCTCCCCCTCCAGGCGGGCGCCACCTACACCTGGCGCCTCTCGGTCGACGGCTTCTCCGACGACGCCTGGCAGCTCCCGTTCAGCGTCGCCCCCCAGCCGCCCGCCTCCGCCTGACGGCCTCCGGCACCCCGCGGCGGCGGTCGGTTCACGGCCCGGGGGCCCTCGGCTACGCTCGCCCCGCTGCGAGGGACGGTTCGCTTCGAGGGGGAGCATGCAGATCACGCTCACGGTCAACGGTGTGGAGCGCACGGCCGAGGCCGAGCCGCGCACCCTGCTCGTCTACTTCCTGCGCGAGCAGCTGGGGTTGACGGGCACCAACATCGGCTGCGACACCTCGTCGTGCGGAGCCTGCACGGTCCACGTCGACGGCCAGTCGGTGAAGTCGTGCACCATGCTCGCGGCACAGGCCGACGGCCTGTCGGTCACCACCATCGAGGGGCTCGCCGACGGCGACGAGCTGCACCCCATGCAGAAGGCCTTCCAGGAGAACCACGGCCTCCAGTGCGGCTACTGCACGCCGGGCATGGTGATGGCGGCGGTGTCGCTCCTCGACGAGAACCCGAACCCGACCGAGCGGGAGGTGCGCCTCGGCCTCGAGGGCAACCTCTGCCGCTGCACCGGCTACCACAACATCGTGAAGGCCGTGCTGGCCTGTGCCGAACAGACCGACGGAGCCCCGGCGTGATCCCCGCCGCCTTCGACTACCAGCGGGCCGACTCCGCCGAGGAAGCCGTCGCCCTGCTCACCGAGCACGGCGACGAGGCCAAGCTCCTCGCCGGGGGCCACTCCCTGCTGCCGATGATGAAGCTCCGCCTGGCGGTGCCGTCGGTGCTGGTCGACGTGGGCCGCCTCGACGACCTCCGCTACGTCCGCGACGCCGGCGACCACGTCGCCATCGGCGCCCTCACCCGTCACCACGACCTGCACACAGACCCGCTGCTCGCCGAGGCGGTGCCCCTCCTGGCCCACGCCGCTGGCGAGGTCGGCGACCCACAGGTCCGCCACCGCGGCACGCTCGGGGGCTCGCTGGCCCACGCCGACCCGGCCTCGGACCTGCCCGCCGTGCTGCTGGCGCTGGGCGGCTCGCTGGTGGCCAAGGGCCCGAACGGCGAGCGCGAGATCGCCGCCACCGACTTCTTCACCGGCTTCCTCGAGTCCGCCCTCGAGCCCGACGAGCTGCTCACCGAGATCCGGGTGCCGAAGCTGGCCACCCAGGGCTGGTCGTTCCAGAAGTTCAACCGCCGGGCCCAGGACTGGGCCATCGTCGGCGTCGCCGCGGTGCGGGCCGAGGGCCACACCGGCGTCGCCCTGGTGAACATGGGATCGGTCCCGCTCGTGGCCGCCGGCGTGGTCGAGGCGGTCGACAGCGGCGCCTCTGCGGCCGAGGCCGCCGAGCGGGCCGCCGAGGGCACCGAGCCCCAGGGCGACATCAACGCCTCCCCCGAGTACCGCGAGCACCTCGCCCGCGTGCTCGTGCGGCGGGCGCTCGAGGAGTCCGGCCTGTCCTGACCCTCGCCCGGTGGGCGCCGTTCGGCTCGACCTGCCGTCAGGCGGGTGCGGTGGCCTGCTGGCCGGCGAGGAACTGGGCGATCACCCGGTCGGCCAGGGCATCGTCGAGCGGCACCACCCCGGAGAGCCCGGCGGCGAGCAGGGGACCGGACAGCAGGGCCACGGCCAGATCGACCTCGTCGAGCACCGACGACGGCAGCACGCCCTCGTCGACGCCGCGCCGCAGCACGTCGTCGACGATGCCGTGCTGCTGTTCCTGGACCTCCTCGTCGAGCTCGGCGAGCGGCCCGGCTTCGTTCTTGAGCAGGAGCAGCGACGGCAGGATCCGGTTCCAGTGCTCGTCGCGCAGGATCGCCATGAACGTCTCCACCAGCTGGCGGAGGGCCTCGGCGAACGGGAGGTCGGCGGCGACGGGCTCGAGCTTCGGGGCGCAGGCCATGAGCACGGCTGCGACGAGGTCGTCGCGCGTCGCCCAGTGCCGGTAGACGGTGGACTTGGCGACCCCCGAGCGGGCGACCACGCCGTCGACGGTGAGGGCGCTCGGCCCGCCCTCGAGGAGGAGGTCGGCGGCGGCCTGCATGACGGCGTCGTGGGTGCGGGCGACGCGAGGGTCCATGGCCCGCTCCACGGTACTCGGGTGACCGGCGTCGCATCGGGTGTCGCTGCTTGTGCCCACGTTCACGTTCCCTCCTGACGGGACTAACAGTACGATACCGTCTCGTACTAGAAGTCCCCCTCAGGATCGGTCGGTCTCCCACCACACCGACCAGGAAGGCCCCCCACCATGGAACCCCCCACCCCGATGCTCGACGAGCCGCCCGGCGAGACCGAGGTCGCCGATCCGCGTCGCCGCAACGGCATCCTCGCCGCCGCCGTCATCGGCCTCGTCGCCGTGGTCGCCTCGGTCTCGGGCCTCAACGTGGCCCAGGTCGACCTGGCTGCCGAGCTGGGCGCCAGCCAGGGTGACCTGCTCTGGATCATCAACGGCTACACCATCGCCCTGGCCGCCCTCCTCCTGCCCATCGGTGCCATCGGCGACCGCTGGGGCCGTAAGAAGGTGCTCATCACCGGCCTGCTGGTGTTCCTCGCGGCCAACATCGCCGCTCCCCTCGCCGGCTCCACCGGCACCCTGCTGATCGCCCGCGTCGTCGGCGGCGCGGCCGCCGCCATGGTCATGCCCGCGACCCTGTCGGTGATCACCTCCAGCTTCCCGGCCGGCGAGCGCGACCGGGCCGTGGGCGTGTGGGCCGGCTTCGCCGGCGCCGGCGGCATCATCGGCCTCCTCGTGTCGGCCCTGGTGGTCGACTACCTGAGCTGGCACTGGGTGTTCGCCCTCCCCATCGCCCTCGCCGTCGTCTCCCTGCTCCTCACCTTCGCCTTCGTGCCCCACTCCCGGGAGCACCAGGACCACCCGTTCGACGTGGTCGGCTCCGTCCTGTCGGCCGTCGCCATCGGCGCCATCGTCCTCGGCATCCACGAGGGCCCGGAGAAGGGCTGGAGCGAGCCGCTCACCCTCCTCGGCCTGATCGGCGGCGGCATCGCCCTGATCGGCTTCGTGGTGTGGGAGCTGCGCATCCCGAACCCCATCCTCCAGCTGAGGGTCTTCCGCAACCGGATGCTCACCTCGGGCTCGGTCAGCCTCCTCATCGTCTTCGCCCTGCTGATGGCCCTGTTCCTGGTGGTGATCCAGTTCCTGCAGGCGGTGCTGGGCTACTCCGCCGTGCGGGCCGCCGTGGGACTGCTGCCGCTGGCCCTGGTGATGATGCCGATGTCGACCTTCGCCCCCCACATCGCCCGGCGGGTCGGCATGCGGGCCATGTTCGTCGCCGGCGCCCTGCTGGTCGGCGCCGGCCTCGCCCTCATGGGCCTCATGGCCGACACCTCGTACTGGTCGGTCCTCCCCGGCCTGCTGGTGCTCTCGTTCGGCACCGGCCTGCTGATGACCCCGGGCACCACCGCCATCACCAGCGGCCTGCCCCCGGAGGAGCAGGGCGTCGCCTCCGCCCTCAACGACACCGTCCGGGAGCTCGGTGGCGCCGTCGGCGTCGCCCTGATCGGCTCGGTCCTGAGCGCCGCCTACAGCAGCAACGTGGGCGGGGCCACCGCCGGCCTCCCCGACCAGGCCGCCGAGGCCGTCAAGGGCGGCATCGGCGGCGCCGCGGCCGTGTCGGGCCAGCTCGGCGCCGCCGGCGCCGGCGTGATGGACGCCGCCCGCACCGCCTTCATCGACGCCTGGCAGACCACCATGTGGCTGAGCGCCGGCCTGGCCGTGGCCGCCGCCCTCTTCGCCCTGGTGTGGACGCCGAACCGCCGGGCCGAGCACGCCGCCCAGGCGGACGAGTCCGTGCTGGCCGGCATCGCCGCCGGCACCGGCGTCGTGCCGGAGACGGCCGACGCCTGACCCGGCGATCACCCTTCCGGGCCCGGGGCGCTCCCCCGTCGGTGACGACGGTGGGGCGCCCCGCGCCGCGTCCGGTGGGCGGCCCCGGCGGCGCTAGTGGATGGGGCCGGCGGTGCTGGAGAGCGACGCCGCGGGGCGGCCGGTGCGGGCGGCGATGATCTCCGCGCAGATCGCCACGGCGGTCTCCTCGGGGGTGCGCCCGCCGAGGTCGAGGCCGATCGGGGCGTGCAGGCGGGCGGCCACCGCGTCCATGTCGACGCCGTCGGCCGCCAGCCGCTCCAGGCGCTCGGCGCACGTGCGCCGGCTGCCCATGGCGCCGAGGTAGCCCGCCTCGGTCTCGAGGGCCGCCTTGATGGCCGGCACGTCGAACTTGTGGTCGTGGGTGAGCACGCACACGGCGTCGCGGGGGCCGAGACGGTGGCCGACCTCGGCCAGGTGCCGATGGGGCCAGTCGACCACGACCTCGTCGGCCTGCGGGAAGCGCTTCTTGGTGGCGAAGACCTCCCGGGCGTCGCACACCGTCACCCGGTAGCCCATCACCTTCGCCACCCGCACCAGGGCGGCGGTGAAGTCGACGGCGCCGAAGATCAGCATGTGCGGCGGCGGGGCGAAGGTCTCGATGAACACCGAGACGGTGTCCTCCCGGGCCTCGCCGTGGGAGCCGTAGTGGCGCACCCCGCTGGTGCCGGCAGCCAGCTCACCCACCGCGTCGCGCACGACGACCCGGTCGAGGTCCTCGTCGCCCAGGGTGCCGACCGGTCCGAGGTCGTCGCCGACCAGGATCTTGGCGCCGGTGCCGGGCCCCTCGACCACCGTGGCCAGGGCCACCGGCCGGTGCTCGTCGATCGCGGCCCGCCAGAGGTCGTAGAGGGAGTCGGACACCGCGCCTACCAGTCGAGGGGTTCGATGAACAGGTGGATGGTGCCCCCACAGGTGAGGCCGACCGCGAAGGCCTCGTCGTCGCTGTAGCCGAACGTGACCAGCTTGCGCTCGCCGGTGCGCAGGACCTCGAGGGCCTCGCCGACCACCGCCCCCTCGACGCAGCCGCCGGACACCGAGCCGGCGACCTCGCCGTCCTCGGCGACGGCCATGGCCGCGCCGGGCAGGCGGGGCCCGGAGCCCTCGATGTCGACGACCCGCGCCAGGGCGACCCGGGTGCCCCGGGCCCGCCACCGGTCGAGGTCGTTCACGATCTCCTTCACAGGTCCTCCTGCACCGCGCCGGTCGTCTCGCGCCCGGTGGTCGTGCCACGCCGGACCCGGTCGTCCACGGCGACGAGGCGGGCCAGCTCCTCGAGCGAGTCGAGGGAGTGGCCCTCGACGAACTCGTCGACGAAGGGTAACGCCGCGGCCATCCCACGCGCGAGGGGCTGGTAGCCCGGTGACGCCTTCAACGGGTTCACCCACACGATGCGGTGGGCCACCCGGCGCAGGCGGGCCATCTGCTCGGCCAGCTCCTCGGGCTCACCCCGGTCCCAGCCGTCGGAGAGGATCACCACCACCGCGCCCCGGGCGATGCCCCGCACGCCCCACTCGTCGTTGAACCGCCGCAGGGCCTCCCCGAGGCGGGTGCCGCCCGACCAGTCGGGCACGGCCGCCGCCGCCCGGGCGAGGGCCCGGTCGGGGTCGCAGGTGGCCAGCTCCCGGGTGAGCCGGGTGAGCCGGGTGCCCAGGGTGAAGGCCTCCACCCGGGCCCGGGCCGCCACCGCGACGTGGGCGAAGCGGACGAGCGCCCGGCTGTAGGGCTCCATGGAGCCGCTGACGTCGGCGAGCAGCACCACCCGGCGGGGACGCGTCGACGGCTCGGTGGTGAGGCGCCGTACCGGCTCCCCTCCCGTCCGCAGCGACGCCCGCACCGTGCGCCGCAGGTCGGGCCGGCCCCGGGTGCGCCGCGACGGGCGGCGGCGGCGCGACGGCTGGAGGGCGCCGGCGAGGCGGAGATCGGCCATGAGCCGGTTCACCTCGGCCTGCTCCCCCGCGTCGAGGGTGGCGAAGTCCCGCTGGCGGAGCACCTCGGTGCGGCTGAAGCGCAGCACCACCTCCGGTCCCTGCTCCTCGTCGGCGTCGGCCTCCGGCGGCTCGGGGGCGTCGGGGTCGTCGGTGGCCAGGGTGACCGACTCCTCCGGCGGGGCCTCCTCCAGGCCGGCTCCGTCACCGGTGCGCAGCCACCAGCGCGAGAAGGCGAGGTCGTAGGGACCGATCTCCTCGAGCCGGTGCACCAGGGTGGCCCGCCCGGCCCAGTAGAGGGCATCGGGCGCGGGCTCCAGCCGGGCCAGCGCCTCCACGTAGAGCAGCGCCGAGCCGACCGGGACGGCCACGCCCTGGCGGCGCAGCTCCTCGAGGAAGCCGTGGACCGCCGGGCCGGGCCCGTCGGGGCCGGGGAGCGCGGGCGCCACGACCGGGCTCAACCCGCCCTGGTGCGGGCCGCGGCCACGAGCTCGTCGAGGCCGTGGCGGCGGACGCGCTCGGCGTCCTCGCGGTACTTGAGCACGGTGCCCAGGGTGGCGGAGACGACCTCGGCGTCGAGCCCGCCCCGACCGAGCACCGTGAGGGCCTGGGCCCAGTCGATGGTCTCGGCGACCCCGGGCGGCTTGTAGAGCTCGAGGCCCCGCAGCGCCTCGGTGAGGGCGGCGACCTGGCGGGCGAGGGCCTCGTCGACCTCGGGCACCCGCGCCCGCACGATGGCGACCTCCCGCTCCAGATCGGGGTGCTCGACCCAGTGGTAGAGGCAGCGGCGCTTCAGGGCGTCGTGGACGTCGCGGGTGGGGTTGGAGGTGATCACCACGATCGGCGGCACCGCCGCCTGGAAGGTGCCCAGCTCGGGGACGGTGATGGCGTTGTCCGCCAGCACCTCCAGCAGGAACGCCTCGAACTCGTCGTCGGCCCGGTCGACCTCGTCGACCAGCAGCACCGGCGGAGGCCCGTCGCCGTGGGCGATGGCCCGCAGCAGAGGCCGACGCACGAGGAACCGCTCGTCGTAGAGCTCGTCCTCGAGGGCGTCGAGGTCGGTGCCGGTGGCGCCGACGGCTTCGGCGGCCCGGAGGTGGAGCAGCTGGCGGGAGTAGTCCCACTCGTAGAGCGCCTGGGAGGCGTCGAGGCCCTCGTAGCACTGGAGCCGGATGAGCTCGCCGCCGGTCCAGCGGCTCAGCACCTTGGCCACCTCGGTCTTGCCGACGCCGGGCTCGCCCTCCAGCAGCAGGGGGCGGCGCAGGGCGAGGGCCAGGAAGATCGACGTCGCCAGCCCCTCGTCGGCCAGGTAGCCCTCGGCGGCGAGCGCGTCGGCCACCTCGGCGACGTCGGCGGGACGGCCGGGCACAGGGGCCCCGCCCGGTGCGGTGAGCTCGGTCACGGCGGCGAGGCTACCGGCGGGCGGTGCCGGCTCCGGTCACGCCCGTGTGAACGTGAGCTGCAGCTCGAGCTCGCCGGAGTCGGCGACGCTCACGATCGAGTTGGAGGGCGGGTCCATCTCGTAGTCGGCCATCACGATGGTGACCCCGCCCGCCAGATCGATGACCTTGCCGTCCCACTGGGCCTGGAGGGGGATCTCCACGGTCTTGGTGACACCGTGGAGGGTCAGCTCGCCGATCGCGGTGACCGAGATCTGCTGGCCCGCCGGCAGATCGGCGGGCAGGGCGATCGGCTGGGTCAGCGTGAACGTGGCGGTCGGGAAGTCGTCGGTCTCCAGCCCGGCGGTGCGGATGTAGTCGTCGCGGCGGGCCTGGTCGCTCTGGAGGCGGGTGAGGTCGGCCTCGACGGTGACCGCCGTGACCTGGCCGCCGGCGATGGTCATGGAGCCCTCGACGCCGATCGTGCGGCCGACGGCGGTCTTGGTGATGGTGTCGCCGGCGAACTGCTCCTGGACGCGGTAGCCCACGAAGATCCCCTCACCGGGGGTGACCCGCCACTCCCCGTCGGGCGAGCCGACCGGTGTGCCGGCGGCGACGGTGGTGCCGGTGCTGCGGGTGGGCAGGCGGGCCCGATCGGGCGTGTCGCCCTTCAGGAAGAGCCAGTAGAACCCCAGCCCGCCGACGACGCAGACGAGGATCACCGCCACGAGGGTCCATCGGGCCGAGCTCTGCCATCGCTGCTTCGCCATGGCGGAGGTTGTACCAGCGGGCGCGCTCCGAACCCGAAACGGCCCCTCCCCCACCGTGGCTCACGTGGTCAGGTGGTGCCTGACCACGTGAGCCAGGGTGGGGGCGTTGGCGGGTCAGAGGCCGTTGACGGCCCGCCACACCTTCTCGGCGGTGAGCGGCATGTCGAGGTGGTCGACCCCGTAGGGCGAGAGGGCGTCGATCACCGCGCTCTGCACGGCCGGGGTGGCGCCGATGGCGCCGGACTCCCCGATGCCCTTGGCACCGAGCGGGTTCACCGGCGTGGGGGTCTCGAGCGGCACGAGGTCGAAGCTGGGGAGCTCGGCCGCGGAGGGGAAGGCGTAGTCGGCGAGGCTGGCCGTCTGGGGGTTGCCGTCCTCGTCGTAGCGCACCTCCTCCCAGAGGGCCTGGGCCACGCCCTGGGCGATGCCGCCGTGGCGCTGTCCCTCGACGATGAGCGGGTTGAGGATGCGCCCGGCGTCGTCGCAGGTCACGATGCGGCGCAGCTCGGTGCGGCCCGTCTCGGTGTCGACCTCCACCACGGCCACGTGGGCGCCGAACGGGAAGGTGGCGTTGTCGGCGGTGAAGGTGAGCGCCGCCTCGATGGGCAGACCGGTGGGGGCCTCGCCGATGGGGCCGGAGATGTCGCCCGCCGCGCCGATCTCGGCCCAGGTCTTCGCCACCGACGGCGAGCCGGCCACATGGAAGGCACCGCGGTCGGTGTCGAGCACCACGTCGGCCGGGTTGGCCTCGAGCAGCTCGGCGGCGACCTGGCGGGCCTTCTCGACCACCTGCTCGGTGGCGGTCCACACCGCCGAGCCGCCCAGCTGGAGGGAGCGGGAGCCGAAGGTGCCGTGCCCCTCCGCCACCTTGTCGGTGTCGCCGGCCACCACCTCGATCTTCTCCATGGGGATGCCGGTGAGCTCGTGGGTGAGCATCGCCCACGCCGTGCTGTGGCCCTGCCCGTGGGCGGAGGAGCCGGTGTAGACGGTGACGCCGCCGTCGCGCTCGAGCACCACCTTGGCGTGCTCGCCCTGGTTGCCCGCCGGCCCGGCGGTGATCTCCACGTAGACGGCCACGCCGATGCCGAGCTGCACCGGATCGCCGGCGGCCCGTCGCGCCGCCTGCTCGGCCCGCAGCGCCTCGTAGCCGGCGGCCTCCAGGGCACGGTCGAGCGCCCCGGCGTAGTCGCCGACGTCGTAGACCGCACCGGTGGGCGTGGTGAACGGGAAGGCGTCGGCCGGGATGAGGTTGCGCCGTCGCACCTCGACCGGGTCCATGCCGATCTCGGCAGCGAACAGGTCGAGGGCCCGCTCCACCGCCGCGGTGGCCTCGGGGCGGCCGGCGCCCCGGTAGGCCTCCACCGGCGTGGTGTTGGTGAGCACCGCCTTGACGTTGCACTCGACCTTCGGGAACGCGTAGGTGCCGGGGGCCATGGTGCGGGTCATGAACGGCAGGAAGGCGCCCATGCTCGGATAGGCGCCGGCGTCCTGGAGGACGGTGAGGCGGTAGGCCTCGACGGTGCCGTCGCGCCGGCCCCCGATCTCGACCCGCAGCACCTGGCCCCGGCCGTGGGGCATGGAGAGCATGCTCTCACCCCGGGTCTCCACCCAGGTGACGGGCCGGCCCAGGCGCCGGGAGATCCACGGCAGGAGGGCCTCGTCGGACTGGAGGTTGATCTTGGCGCCGAACCCGCCGCCGACGGCCGGGGCGATGACCCGCACCTGGTCGGGCTCGAGCCCGTAGAGGCCGGCCAGCTTGCCCTTCGCGCCGTGCGGGGCCTGGGTGGAGGCCCACACGAGGAGGCGCCCGTCGACCCACGTGGCCGACAGGCCCCGGGGCTCGAGCGGGCACACGGCGAGACGCTGGTTGGTGATGGTGCGGTCGACGACGACCTCGCAGCCCTCGAACAGCTCGTCGCCGGAGTGGCCGAAGGGCACCTCGAGGGCGACGTTCGAGCCGTGCTCGGGGAACAGCAGGACCTCCCCGGCCTCGGCCGCCACCGGGTCGGTCACCGGCTCGAGGGGGTCGTAGTCGACGATCACCAGCTCGGCGGCGTCCTCGGCCTGCTCGCGGGTCTCGGCGACGACGACAGCCACCACGTCGCCCACGAACCGCACGACGTCGCCGGTGATCCAGGGCCGGGCCAGGCCGTCGGGGATCATGCCGGGGATGGCGACGCCGTAGGGCCCGAGGTCGTCGGCGCCGTCGGTGTCGGCGGCGGTGTAGACGGCCACGACGCCGGGGGCGGCGGCGGCCTCGCTCACGTCGACCTCGGTGAGGCGGGCGTGGGCCATCGTGGAGCGCACGAAGTGCACGTGCAGGGCACCCTCGAGGTGGGGATCGCGCAGATCCGCGAGGTACCGGTTGGCGCCGGTCAGGAACGCCGGGTCCTCCCGGCGCTGCACTCGGGTCCCCATCACGCTCATCCCGCTGCTCCCCTCGCAGATCCCCCCTCGGCAGGTGCCGAGGCAGCAGGAGGCTACCGGACCGCGATGTCAGGGCTCAGCGTTCGATGGTGGCGCCGAGGGCGTTGAACGGCCACGCGTCGGGCACCCGCACCGGGTCCTGCGGCGGCGGCAGCACGTGGTAGAGCTCCTCACCCGGCTTGGCCAGGCCGAACTCCGAGCGGGCGATCTGCTCCACCACCGCATCGGTGCGCAGGGCCTCGGCCTGCTCCCGGGCCGCGGCGTTGGCCGCCTCCAGCTCCTCCAGCCGAGCCTCGGCCTGGCTGGCGGTGCGGCGCTGGTCGAGCAGGGTGCGGGTGGGGAACGCACCGACCATCAGCACGCCGAGGGTGACGACGGCGAGCACCGCGGGGGCGAGGAGGCGGCGGACGCCCCGCGAGAGCCCCGACCGGCGCGGCGCGGCGTGACGCCCGCGGCTCCGCCCCCCGGCCGCGGCGCGGCGGGGCCGGGGCTCGTCGGCGTCGGGCGCCGTGCGCCGGTCGGAGCGGCGGGCCACGGTCAGGCGCCGGTCCGCTTCAGGGCGGCGTGGCCCCAGTAGGCAGCCGCCTCACCGAGGTCGTCCTCGATGCGCAGCAGCTGGTTGTACTTGGCGACGCGGTCGGAGCGGGCGGGGGCGCCGGTCTTGATCTGACCGCAGTTGGTGGCCACCGCGAGGTCGGCGATGGTGGTGTCCTCGGTCTCGCCCGAGCGGTGCGACATCACCGCGGTGTAGCCCGAGCGGGTGGCCAGGGCGACCGACTCGAGGGTCTCGGTGAGCGAGCCGATCTGGTTCACCTTCACCAGGATGGAGTTGGCCACGCCGGCCTCGATGCCCCGGCCGAGGCGCTCCACGTTGGTGACGAAGAGGTCGTCGCCGACGAGCTGCACCCGCCCGCCGAGGGTGTCGGTGAGCTGCTTCCAGCCGTCCCAGTCCTCCTCGGACATGCCGTCCTCGATGGAGACGATCGGGTACTTGCCGCACAGCTCGTCGAGGTAGCCGACCATCTCGGCCGGGCTGAGGGTGCGACCCTCACCGGCGAGGACGTAGTTGCCGTCGCGGTAGAACTCGGTGGAGGCGGCGTCGAGGGCGATGGCGATGTCGTCGCCCGGGGTGAAGCCGGCCTTCTCGATGGCGGCGATGAGCAGCTGCACGGCCTCCTCGTTGGAGCCGAGGTTGGGAGCGAAGCCACCCTCGTCGCCGATGGCGGTGGAGAGGCCCTTCTCCCCCAGCACCTTCTTGAGGACGTGGTAGGTCTCGGCGCCCCAGCGCAGCGCCTCCGAGAAGGAGGCGGCGCCGACCGGCATGATCATGAACTCCTGGATGTCCACGTTGTTGTCGGCGTGCTCGCCGCCGTTGAGGACGTTCATCATCGGCACGGGCAGGACGTGGGCGTTGACGCCACCGATGTAGCGGTAGAGCGGCACCGCCAGCTCGTCGGCGGCGGCCCGGGCGACGGCCAGCGACACGCCGAGGATGGCGTTGGCGCCGAGGCGGCCCTTGTTGTCGGTGCCGTCGAGGTCGACGAGCACGCGGTCGATGTCGCGCTGGTCGAGGGCGTCGAAGCCGACGAGGGCGTCGTAGATCTCGTCGTCGACGTGGGCGACGGCGTCGAGCACGCCCTTGCCGCCGTAGCGGGCCTCACCGTCGCGGAGCTCCACCGCCTCGAACTGGCCGGTGGAGGCGCCCGAGGGGACCATCGCCCGCCCGGTGGCTCCCGACTCGAGGATCACCTCGACCTCGACCGTCGGGTTGCCACGGGAGTCCAGGACCTCGCGGCCGGCGATGTGCTCGATGATGCTCATGGGACGGACGGCTCCTCGTCGTTGGGGGGCTGGTCGGAAATGCTTCCACGCCGCGCGCGCGTGGTGGCGCATGCCGCGCGAGGGCCTGTTGATGCTCGCCGCTCGCGCCGCCCGACACCAGTCGACGGACACCCTCGATCGACGCTCCGACCCGCCGACACGCGGCCGAAGGACCCGTTCTGGCATGCGTTGTGCACCCCTACGGGTGCACAACGCATGCCAGAAGCGAAGGGGCTCGGGGAAACTCAGGCGGGAGGGTCGGTGGCCAGCTCGGCGGCGCGAACGACGTCGCGGTAGCGGACGGCGGCGGCCCGCAGGGCCGTCTCGGGGTCGACGCCGGCGAGCCGGGCCTGGTCGACCACGGCGAAGAGCAGGGCACCGATGGTGGCGTCATCGGTGTGGTGGTGGGCCTCCGCCAACGCCTCGTCGGGAAGCGGCGGCTGCGCCACGGCGGCCACGTCGAGGCCGCCGTCGGCCAGGCTGGCCGCCTTCTTCTGCACCTTCAGGGCGTAGAGCAGCGCGGGGATGGCGTCGGGGACGCCGTCGAACACGCTCTCGCGGCCCTTCTCCGCCTTCTTGATCTGCTCCCAGTTGGCGACCACCGCGTCGGCGTCGTGGGCCTCGACCTCACCGAACACATGGGGGTGCCGGGAGACGAGTTTGTCGTGGACGGTGGTGGCGACGTCGGCGACGGTGAACTGGCCGGCCTCGCTGGCGAGGCGGGCGTGGAAGAGGACCTGGAACAGCAGGTCGCCCAGCTCCTCCTCGAGGTGCTCGTAGCCCTCCCCCTCCTCGACGTCGAGGTGGTCGATCGCCTCGAGCACCTCGTAGGCCTCCTCCAGCAGGTGGCGGCGGAGGCTGTCGTGGGTCTGCTCCCTGTCCCACGGGCACTGCTGCCGCAGGATGGCGACGAGCTCGACGAAGCGGGCCAGCTCCCGGGCGACCGGCGCGGCCAGCTCGGGGAGGTACACCGAGGTGAGGTGGTCGGCCTCGATGCGGTCGAGCTCGGCCCACGGCACCCGCTCGACGACCTCGTCGGGCAGGCCCAGGCGCTGGAGCACCACGACCTCGGCGTCGTCGGCGATGGCGGGCTCCGGGCCCGAGTCGAGCACGAGCTTCACGTCGGAGAGCACGTCGGGGTGGTCGCACTGGGCGACGAGCAGCGGCCCCCGCTCCCCCGCCGCCTCGACCGCGAACCGGTGGCCGTCGACCACCCGCACGCCGACTGCCACCGGGTCGACCCCGAGGCGCACCCAGGCGAGGTCGAGGAACGACAGGGCCGGCAGCACCTCCACGTCGACCCGCTCGTCGGCGAGGAGGAGCTCGACCGTGCGCTCGGCGACGAGCGGCGAGCCGGGGACGGCGTACAGCACGCCCTCCTCCCCCTCGGCCGACGCCGCCGCGACCAGCCGCTCCACGATGTCCGGGTAGACGGCCTCGATCGACGTGGCCTGCTCGTACACCTCGTCGAACGAGGCGGCCTCGGTGACCGCCTCCGCGGCGGGGTGCCGGCGGGTGCGCACGAACCGCGGCCGGCGGACGGCGAGGGCGGCGAGCGTGCCGGCGGTGAGGAGGTCGGCGCCTCCCGGCCCGAGCCCGACGACGGTGACGCGGGGACGGTGGGCCACGGCGCGGCCTACTGGCTGGAGCTGGCGGCGCCCGACGGCGCCGTGAGCGAGGCGAGGGTGGTGGACGGCTGCAGGGGCCCGGCCGGCACGGTGACCTCGGCGGCCTGCGGGTCCCACCGGCCCCAGCGACCGTCGACGGTGACGCCCAGCTCCTCGGCGAGGCGCTGGCGCTCGGCGGCCACCAGGTTGGCGGAGCTGTTCTCGACCTGGGCGGCGAGCTGGTCGCGCACCATGTCGAAGGTCACCTCGCCACGGGAACGCACGAGGATGACGTGGTAGCCGTACTCGGTGCGCACCGGCTGGCCGACCACGCCGACGGGCTGGTTCCACGCCGCCTCGTCGAAGGCCTCCACGAAGCTGCCCCGCGGGGAGCACCCGAGGTCGCCGCCGTCCTCCGCGCTGCCGTTGTCCTCGGAGCGGTCGCGGGCGACCTGCTCGAAGTTCTGAGCGGTGAGCCCGGCCCGGATCGCGTCGATCTCGGCGAGGGCCTCGGCGTACTCGGCGTCGGTCGGGGTGGTGCGGCCGTTGCCCTCGCCGGCGAACACCAGGATGTGGCTGGCGCAGACCATGTCCTCGGAGAACTGGGCGGACGACGACTCGAAGAGGTTGCGCAGAGCCTCCTCGGTGGTGGACGAGTCGACGACGTCGCGGCCCACGAGGGTCTCGGCGGCGATGCCGCGGAGGAGGGCGTCGGTGTAGCTGGACGGCAGTGTGTCGAAGTAGCTGGCGCCGGTGGAGCTGAGGAACTCCCCCTCGACGCGGTCGCGGGCGGCGGCCAGGTCGGCGTCGGTGATCTCGAGGCCCCGCTCGGCCGCGGCCTGCTGGTAGATCTGCGAGAGCGCCTGCACGTTGAGCAGGAACGACGTGTAGGCCGTGGTCCAGGTGCCGTCGTTCGGGGCGCCGTCGGTGCCGATGGCCCGCAGCCCCTGCACGCCGGCCTCGCCGGTGGCCTCCTTGGTGGCGTCGAACCAGTCGTTCAGCTGGTCCTGGAAGTCGCTGCTCGACAGCTGCCACTCGCCCACCTGGAGGGCGACGGGGTTGGTGCTCGAGCAGGACGAGCCCAGCAGGGCGACGGCCAGGACCAGGCCGAGCAGGGCGATCGGGGCGGTGCGGAGCGTCTTCACAAGGCCGCTCACACTACTCACCGCCCGTGACCGCTGACAGTTCAGGGCGGCCTCAGCCGGCCTCCTCCAGCGGGGGTGGCACCAGGTCGACGAGGGCGGCGACGAGATCGTCGGCGGCCCCCGCCGCCGTCTTCAGCGGCAGCTGGAGCTGGGCCTGGTCGGCCTTGTACACCGAGCCCTTGTAGATCCGCTGCAGCCGGATGGTCTTGGAGGTGGGCAGCGCGATGGGGCTGACGCGGGCGAGGTACTTCGGCCCGCCGAACCCGGTGCCCTTGGTGACGGTGACCTCGCGCACGCCGGTGCGAGCGCACTCGGCCCGCAGGCGGGCGACGGCGAGCAACGCGTCGGCCGCCTTGGGCACCGGGCCGTAGCGGTCCTCCCACTCGGCCCGGATGTCGTCGACCTCGCCCTGGGTGCGCACGGCGGCGAGGCGGCGGTAGGCCTCCAGCCGCAGCTCCTCCCGCTCCACGTAGGCGACGGGGAGGTTGGCGTCGAAGGGCAGCTCGATCTTGATCTCCGCCGGCTCCTCGGGGGTCTCCCCCTTCAGCTCGGCCACCGCCTCGGTGACCATCTGGCAGTAGAGGTCGTAGCCGACGGCGGCGATGTGGCCGCTCTGGCCGGTGCCGAGCAGGTTGCCCGCGCCGCGGATCTCGAGGTCGCGCATGGCGATGCGGAACCCGGACCCGAGCTCGGTGGCTTCCCCGATGGTCTTGAGCCGCTCGTAGGCCTCCTCGGTGAGGGCCCGGTCGGGCGGGAAGAAGAGGTAGGCGTAGGCCCGGCTGCCCGAGCGCCCGACCCGGCCCCGGAGCTGGTGGAGCTGCCCGAGCCCCAGCAGGTCGGCCCGGTCGACCACGAGGGTGTTCACGGTGGGCATGTCGATGCCCGACTCGATGATGGTGGTGCAGACGAGCACGTCGTACTCGCCCTCCCAGAACTCGAGCACGACCTTCTCGAGGCTGCCCTCGTCCATCTGACCGTGGGCCACGGCGATCCGCGCCTCGGGCACGAGCTCGCGCAGGTGGTTCGCCACCCGCTCGATGTCCTGCACCCGGTTGTGCACGAAGAACACCTGGCCCTCGCGCAGCAGCTCCCGCCGGATCGCCTCGGCGACGGCGCGGTCGTCCTGCTCGCCCACGTAGGTGAGGATGGGCTGGCGCTCGGCGGGCGGCGTGTTGAGGAGGGTGAGGTCGCGGATGCCGGTGAGGCTCATCTCGAGCGTGCGGGGGATCGGCGTGGCCGACAGGGTGAGCACGTCGACACCGACCTTGAGGCCCTTGATGGCCTCCTTGTGGTTGACGCCGAAGCGCTGCTCCTCGTCGACCACCAGCAGGCCGAGGTCCTTGAACGTCAGCTCGGGGGCGAGCAGGCGGTGGGTGCCGACCACCACGTCGACCTCACCGGCGGCCAGACCTTCGATCACCTTCTTCGCCTGGGCGTTGGTGAGGAACCGGCTGAGCACCTCGACCCGCACCGGGTAGCCGGCGAATCGCTCGCTGAAGGTGGTGAAGTGCTGCTGGGCCAGCAGCGTGGTGGGCACCAGCACGGCCACCTGCTTGCCGTCCTGCACCGCCTTGAACGCCGCCCGGATGGCCACCTCGGTCTTGCCGAACCCGACGTCGCCGCACACGAGGCGGTCCATCGGCGACTCGGACTCCATGTCGCCCTTCACCTCGGCGATGGCCTTGGCCTGGTCCGGGGTCGGTTCGAAGGGGAACGACTCCTCCATCTCCCGCTGCCACGGGGTGTCGGGGGCGAAGGCGTGTCCGGGCGTGTGCACCCGCTTCTGGTAGAGGACCACCAGCTCCTGGGCGATCTCGGTGACCGCGGCCCGCACCTTGGCCTTGCTCTTCTGCCACTCGCCGCCGCCCAGCCGGCTGAGGCTGGGGCTGTCGCCGCCGGTGTAGTGGCGCACCGCGTCGATCTGGTCCGACGGGACGTAGAGCTTGTCGTCACCCCGGTACTCGAGCAGCAGGTAGTCGCGTTCGACGCCCCCGATGGCGCGCTTCACCATGCCGCCGTAGCGGGCGACGCCGTGCTGGTGGTGCACGACGTAGTCACCGGCCTTGAGGTCGTCGAAGTAGCCCTGGGCCGCGGCCTTGCGGGGCCGGGCCCGGCGGTGGGCCCGGCGGCGGCCGGTGACGTCGCTCTCGGCGAGCACGGCCAACTTCACCGACGGGAGCAGGAACCCCCGCTCGAGCGGGGTCACCACCACGTGGCCGCCCGGAGCGGTGAGGTCGTCGGTGCCCCGCTCGTCGAGAGCGAGGTGCACCCCCTGCTCCCCGAGGAGCGAGACCAGCCGGTCGGCGGAGCCGCTGCCGTCGGCCGCCACCACCACGCGGTAGCCGTCGACCAGGAGCTTCTCGAGCTGGGTGATGAGGGTGGAGCCCTCCCCCACGACCGGGTCCCACCCCGCGGCGGCCACCGTGGCGACGTCGGGCCCCTCCGGCGCCACCGTCACGCTCCACGCCGGGGCGTCGGTGCGCACCAGGAGTCGGTCGAACGGGACGTGGAGCTGGGGGAACGGCCGGTCGTCGTCGGCGCCCCAGGTGCGGGAGAGGGTGCGGGCGAGGTCCTCCTCCTCGGCCAGGATGTCGGCCGCCCGGTCGCGCATGCGCCGGGGCTCGAAGAGCAGCACCTGGGCGTCGGCGTCGAGCAGGTCGAACAGCACCTCGGGGCTGCCGTCGGGCTCACCGGCCCCCTCCACCAGCCACGGCAGCCAGCTCTCCATGCCGTCGAAGGTCTGGCCCTCGGCGAGCCGCTCCCACTGCTCGCGGCCCCACGGCTCGGCGGCGATGAGGGCGGCGGCCCGCTCCCGCACCTCCTCGGTGGGCAGCAGCTCCCGGCACGGGAAGATCTCCACCTCGGCCCGGTCGACGGTCGTGCGCTGGTCGGCGACCGAGAACTCGCCCAGCCGATCGACCTCGTCGCCCCACAGGTCGATGCGCACGGGCGCATCGGCCGTGCTGGGGAAGACGTCGACGATGGAGCCCCGCACGGCCACCTCCCCGCGGTGCTCGACCTGGTACTCGCGCCGGTAGCCGTCGCGCACCAGACGGTCGACGAGCTCCGCCGGGTCGATCTGGTCGCCGACGCCCACCACCACGGGCTCGACCTCGGCGACGTGGGGGCCGAGCCGCTGCACGAGCGCCCGCACCGGCGCCACCACCACCCGAGGTGCCCGCTCCGGGTCCTGGAGGTGCCACAGGGTGCGCAGCCGGCTGCCCATCGTGTCGACGGCCGGGCTCACCCGCTCGAACGGCAGGGTCTCCCAGGCGGGGAACAGGTCGACCTCGTCGGGCCCGAGGTAGGCGCCGAGGTCGCGGGCCAGGCGCTCGGCCTCACCGGTGGTGGGCACGGCCACCACCAGCGGGTGGCGGTCGGACCGGGCCGCCAGCCCGGCGACCACGATGGCGCGGGCCGGTTCGGGCACGGCCAGCACCGCGTCGCGCCGGCCCAGCACGGCGGTGAGGCCGGGCTCGTCGGCGAGCAGGTCGGGCAGGTCGGTGAGCGGCATGGCACCTCGGCAGGAGCGGTGGGGACGCGCGCCACCCCGGCCGCGTCCGCGACCGGGGGGGGTGGGGTCGGTCAGCGTACCGGGACGGCGCGGCGAGCCCCCCGCCCTGTCCGTGCGATCGGTCGCCGCCGCCCCGATTGCACGGGGCCGGCCGGAGGTGTCAACTGTCGCTCCATATGGCCGCACCGACGCAGCACGCGCCCAGCCGTCAACCGTTGCCCCCCACCCCGAAGCTCGACATCCCCGAGAGCCTCTCCTACCGGTTGAAGAGCAAGCTGCTCGGCAAGCCCCTCCACACCGACCAGCTCCAGCACGAGCGGCTCGGCAAGCCGACGGCGCTGGCGGTGTTCGCCAGCGACAACCTCTCCTCGGCGGCGTACGCCACCCAGGAGATCCTCCACACCCTGCTCTTCGTCGGCATGGTCGGCGCCGTCGCCTTCGACTACATCCTGCCGATCACCTTCGCCATGCTGGCGGTGCTGTTCGTGCTGGTGCTCAGCTACCGCCAGACGATCAAGGCCTACCCGTCGGCCGGCGGCGCCTACATCGTCACCAAGGACAACCTCGGCGTGCTGCCCGCCCAGGTGGCCGGCGTGTCGCTGCTCATCGGCTACACGCTCACCGTGGCCGTGTCGGTGTCGGCCGCCTCCGCCGCCCTCTACTCCATGGTCGACGGGGCCTACGCCTACCGGGTGCCGATCGCGGTGGGGTTCATCGTCCTCATCGCCTTCGGCAACCTCCGCGGCGTGCGGGAGTCCGGGAAGATCTTCGCCGTCCCCACCTACGCCTTCGTGGTGGCCATGGCCCTGATGATCGGGTACGGCATCATCAAGGCCGTCTCCGGTGACCTCCACCAGATCGTGCCGAACCCCGAGCAGGCCCACGAGCTGGAGGCGGTCAAGGCCGTCACCCCGTTCCTCATCCTCCGGGCGTTCTCCGCCGGCGGCGCCGCCGTCACCGGCGTGGAGGCGATCTCCAACGGGGTGCCCGCGTTCAAGGAGCCGGCCTGGAAGAACGCCCGCACCACGCTCGCCATCATGGGGTCGATGCTCGGGGTGATGTTCCTGGGCATCTCGTGGCTGGCCTCCCGGGTGCACCCGGTCCCGCTCGACGACAAGACCGTGATCGCCCAGATCGCCGAGGCGGTGTACGGCACGAGCGGCTTCGGCACGGTGATGTTCACCTTCACCCTGATCGCCACCATGCTCATCCTGGTGCTGGCCGCCAACACCAGCTTCGCCGACTTCCCCCGGCTGGCCAGCTTCCAGGCCGAGGACGCCTTCCTGCCCCGGCAGCTCACCAAGCGGGGCCACCGCCTGGTGTTCTCCAACGGGATGCTCGCCCTCTCCGTGGGCGCCGGCGCCCTGGTGGTCGGCCTCGGCGCCGACGTCACCCGGCTGGTGCCGCTCTACGCCATCGGCGTGTTCACCGGGTTCACCCTCGCCCAGCTGGGCATGCTGGTGCACCATCTCCGTCTCCGGGAGCCCAAGTGGCGCACGGGCGTGCTCATCAACGGCACCGGCTCGATCGTGACGTTCGTGGTCACGCTGGTGGTCGGCGTCACCCAGTTCGCCAACGGGGCGTGGGTCATCGTGCTCGCCGTGCCGATCCTGGTGTGGATCGTGGTGCGGCTGAACCACCAGTACGAGACCGAGCGCGAGGAGCTCATGGGTGACGCGGAGGTCGCCGCCACCGCGCCGATCCTGCGCCGCCACACCGTGCTGGTGCTGATCGACCGCATCGACCGCACCGCCGCCCGGGCCATCCAGTACGCCCGCACCCTCACGCCCGACGATCTCCGGGCCGTGCACATCGCCGTCGAGGAGCGCCACGCCGCCGAGCTGGCCGACCAGTGGAGCCACCTGGCCCTCGCCCGGCTCCCCCTCGAGATCCGCGAGTGCCCCGACCGCCGCATCAACCGGGCGGTGCTCGAGCTCGTCGCCGAGGCCGCGGCCGACGGGCAGACCGAGGTCACCATCCTCATCCCCCGCCGTGAGTACCGCTCCGCGTGGCACCGACTCCTCCACGACCGCACCGCCGACTCCATCGCCAAGGCCATCGCCGACGTCCCCCACGCCAACGTCACCTTCGTGCCGTACCACCTCACCCAGAGCAGCAGGGGCCAGCACATCCACAAGGTCCCCCACGGCACGGCGACGGGCGTGGTCGGCGGTTCCGGTGCGGCACCGGTCAGCGGCGGCGCGGGCGGGAACGGCCGAACCGGCGACGGTGCCGGCTCGCGCTGATGGGCCTGTTCTCGCGGGACAAGCAGGCGGAGGCCAAGGCCGCGGCCGACGCGGCCGCGGCGTTCGAGGAGTTCGCCCGGCTCGCCTTCGCCGGTGTCATCCCCATCGGTGACGTGACCTGGCGCTCCCACGTGAAGGTCGCGGGCCGGGTGAAGGCGATGCGGGTGCAGCCGTGGTCGGAGAAGATCCAGAGCCTCGAGCTCACGCTCGTCGACGGGACTGGAGGCCTCACCGTGGTGTTCCTCGGGCGGCGACACATCGGCGGCATCGGGCTCGGTGCCCGGCTGGTGGTGGAAGGCACGGTGTCGGAGATCCGCAGCCAGCTCGCCCTGCTCAACCCGGCCTACCTGCTCGTCCCGCCCGAGGTGCCGCTGCCGTACTGAGCGGCATCGGACCGGCGACGAGCCACCTGTTGAACCCCAGGCCGGTCGCTCGCGACAGGAACGGGGACCCCTTGACCTCCAGCGGACTCGAGGTCCTACCCTCCCGTCAACGGTCCCTCACCCGGAGGCGAACATGCCCCTCACCACCGGCTTCAACCACGTGGCGACGCTCACCCCAGACCTCGACCGGTTCGCCGCGTTCTACGGCGAGGTGTTCGGCGCGGTCGTCGTCCACGAGATCGAGCGGCGCGACGACCATCCCCGGATGTTCATCATCGACATGGGGGGCGGCGCCGCCCTCAACGTGTTCGAGGTGCCGGGCGGGGGGATCATCGGTGAGCAGCGCACCATCGGGGCCCGGGGTCGCATCGACCACTTCGGCCTCGCCGTCGACGACCTCTCCGCCCTGGAGGAGGTGAAGGACCGCCTGGTCGCGGCCGGCGCCGACATCGGCGAGATCCAGCGGCTGGGTGACGAGTGGTCGCTGTTCTTCCGCGACGTCGACGGCACCGAGCTCGAGGTCTGCTGCAAGGCCGCCTGACAGCTGCCACCCATCGCCTTCCCCACCCCACCCCCCTCATCTCGAAAAACGGTGCGCTCCAGACGCGCTGGAACGCGCGAAAAGCGCACCGTTTCGCGAGGGAGGGTGGGACGTGGGAGAAACGGGTCAGTCGGGGCGGGCGTTGACCCGGGTCATGGCCGCCTCGACACCCTCGGCGACGATCTGCTCCACCGCGTCGGCGGCCACCTCGACCGCCACGTCGAGCAGCTCGCGGTCGGCCTTGCCGACCCGCTTGAGCACGTGGTCGGCCCCGTGCTCCTTGCTCGGCGGCTTGCCGACGCCGATGCGGACGCGCACGAAGGCGTCGGTGTGGAGGTGGGCCTTGATCGAGCGCAGGCCGTTGTGGCCGGCGAGACCCCCGCCGAGCTTCACCCGCACCCGCCCCGTGGGCAGGTCGAGCTCGTCCTGCACCACCACCAGCCGGGTCGGGTCCTCGATGCCGAAGCGTCGCACCAGCGGGGCCACCGACTCACCCGAGAGGTTCATGTAGGTGGTGGGTTCGGCCAAGGCGACGCGCGCCCCACCGATGCGCACCTCGTCGACGAGGGCGCGCTCCTTGCCGGCCTTCAGCCGACCGCCGTGGCGGCGCGCCAGCAGGTCGACCACCTCGAACCCGACGTTGTGGCGGGTCCCGGCGTAGTCCTTGCCGGGGTTGCCCAGACCGACGACCAGCCAGTCGGCAGGGGTGCCGCGGCGCGGCTCCCTGCCCCTCGAGCCGAACGCCACCGAGCCGTCGTCGACTACTCGGCGTCGGCCTCGGCGCTCTCCGCACCCTCGCTGGCGCCACCGGCGTCGCCGGTGCCGTCGTCGAGGTCGGCGGCGGAGACGCCGTGGTCGAGCTGCACCGTGAAGCGGGTGGCCACACCGAGCACGACCTGGGTCTCCGGTTCGACGTCGGTGGTGACGCCGTCGGGGAGGACCACGTCGGCCACGGTGACCGAGGTGCCGATGTCGAGGCCGTCGATGTTGGCCTCGAGCTGGGTCGGGATGTCGGCCGGCTTGGCCTTCACGGCCAGGGTCTTCAGGGGCTGGTCGACGATGCCACGACGGCTCTCGACGGCCCGGGCCTCACCGACGAGCACGATCGGCACGTCGACGGCCACGGGAGCGTCCGGGTCGACCCGCAGGAAGTCGACGTGCAGCACGGTGCGCTTCACCGGGTGGCGCTGCAGGTCCTTCACGATGGCGAGGTCGCGGGTGCCGTCGACGTCGAGGGTGATGAGGGCGTTGAGGCCGGCCTCGGTGGTGAGGGCGCGGCGCAGGTCCGACCACGGGACGGAGACCGCCACGGCGTCACGGCCCAGGCCGTACACCACGGCCGGCACCTTGCCCTCGGCGCGCAGGCGCGAGGACGAGCGGGAGCCGGCGGTGCGGCCGGTATCGGCGGTGAGGGTCAGGTCCATGGTGGGTGCTCCTGCGATCGCCGGCGAGGGCGCGCCTGGCGGGGACGGTCGTGCAAACGGCTGGCAATCCTACCGGTCGAGCCCCCCGGGTGCGAACCGGCCCCGGCGGGACCTCGTTCCCGATCGCCGATGGACCTTCGGCCCTGCCCTCGGCCGGGCGCCCCGGGTGACGCTCCTGCCACCACCATCGAGCACGGGAGCCACCGATGTCGTCCTCTGCCAGCACCCCGACCCACGCGACCGAGGCGCCTGCGGTGCCGCACGTGTCCGATGCCGCCGAGGCCCACGAGGCGACCAGCAACTCGGACCAGGCCGACCGCACCTACGGCAAGGCGATCATCATCGGCTCCATCGCCGGGATCGTGCTGTTCACGGTCGCTGCGTTCCTCGCCCTGCAGGCGCTCGCCCCGGACTGGTCCGGTGGCGCCAACGCCATCATCGCCGTCTGGATGGGCATCTGGGCCGGCCTCTTCCTCGGCGGCACCATCGCCGTGGGCCGGTGGTCGATGCGCCAGGGCCACTGACCCACCTGCGCCCGCGGCGCTGACTGCCCCAGCCGGACAGTCTGCGTCGGAGGGCGGGCGACGACCGGTCGTGGCCGCCGCGCTCCCCCGTGGCCGCTACGACTGGTTGTGCCCGTCGAAGATCTCGCTGACCGAGGTGTCCTCGAAGACGGCGTCGATGGCGTCGGCGATGATGCCCGCCACCGAGAGGACCTCGATCTTGTCGAGCTCCTTCTCGGGGGGCAGGGGCAGCGTGTTGGTGGTGACCACCTTGGAGATCACCGAGTTCTTCAGCCGGTCGATGGCCGGCCCCGAGAACACGCCGTGGGTGCACGCCGCGTAGATCTCCGACGCCCCGCGGGCCTTCAGCTGGTCGGCGGCGGCCACGATGGTGCCGCCGGTGTCGATCATGTCGTCGATCAGCACGCAGACCCGGCCGTCGACCTCGCCCACGACGTCGCGGGCCTCGACGGTGTTCTTCACGCCCTTGACCCGCCGCTTGTGCACGATGGCGAGGTCGGCGTGGAGCTGGTTCGCGTAGCGCTCGGCCACCTTCACCCGGCCGGCGTCGGGCGACACGACCACGAGGTCCTCGCCGAGGCCGGCCATGTACTCGACCAGCACCGGCATGGCGGTGAGATGGTCGACCGGTCCGTCGAAGAAGCCCTGGATCTGGCCCGAGTGGAGGTCGACGGAGATCAGCCGCTTGGCCCCGGCCGCCTTGAACATGTTGGCGACGAGCTTGGCGGTGATCGGCTCGCGCCCCTCGGACTTCCGGTCCTGACGGGCGTAGCCGTAGAAGGGGGCCACCGCGGTGATGCGCTTGGCCGACGCCCGCTTGGCGGCGTCGACCATGATCAGCTGCTCCATGATCGCGTCGTTCACCGACATGCCGTCGGTGCCGGCGTGGGTCTGGATGATGAACACGTCGGTGCCGCGGACGGACTCACCGAAGCGGGTGTGCAGCTCGCCGTTGGCGAACTCGGCGAGGTGGGCGTCACCGAGCGAGACGCCGAGGCGCTCGGCGATCTCCTCGGCGAGCGGCAGGTTCGCCCGACCCGACACGAGGTGCAGGCGCTTCTTGGTGACGAGCTCCATGTGAGTCCTCTGCTCGACCACCGCCCCGTGTGGGAAGGGACGGCTCAGCTGGAGACCGCAGTGTAGAACGGCCCGGGGCGGGCACCATCAGCGACGGTGCTGCCCGGCTCCAGCACGGCGAACGGACCGAGGTGCGCACCGGCACCGACCTCGGCGTCGCGGCCCACGGTGTTCTCCACCACCGCGCCCGCACCGACCACGCAGTCGACGAGGCGGGTGTTGGGGCCCAGCTCCGCGCCGGCGCCGATCACGCACGCGCCCTGGAGGATGGTGTCGGGGAAGAGGGTGACGTCGGGGGCCAGGGTGACCGTGGCGTCGACGTAGGTGCGGCCCGGGTCGACCATGGTGACGCCCTTGCGCATCCAGGCCTCGTTGGTGCGGCGGCGCAGCTCGGCCTCGGCTGCCGCCAGCTGGAGGCGGTCGTTCACCCCCTGGGTGTCGGCCGGATCCTGGGCCGCCACCGCCGACACGCGGTAGCCGGCCGCAGCGAGGACCTCGACCACGTCGGTGAGGTAGTACTCGCCCTGTGAGTTCTCGGGGCTGATGCGGCGCAGCGCCGGGCCCAGGACGCTCGTGCGGAAGCAGTAGATCGACGTGTTGACCTCGTCGATGGCCAGTTGCTCCTCGGTGGCGTCGCGGTGCTCGACGATCCGCTCAACCCGGTCGTCGCGGCCGCGGACGACCCGCCCGTAGCCGGTCGGGTCGTCGACCCGGGCGGTGAGGAGGGTGCAGGCGGCGTCGGTGGCGTGGTGCTCGGCGACCAGGGCGGCGACGGTCTCGGCCCGCAGCAGCGGCGTGTCGCCCGGTAGGACCAGCACGTCGGCGTCGGCGTCGTCGAGCTCGTCGGGGCTGAACGCGGTGAGGGCGACCCCGACGGCGTCGCCGGTGCCCCGCTGCACGGACTGCTCGACGAACTCGAGGTGCACGTCGGGAGACGCGTCGAGGAGCTTCTTGGTGACCCGCTCGGCGCCATGGCCGACCACGACCACCGCCCGCCCGACGTCGCAGCCGGTGAGCGAGTCGAGGACGTAGAGGACCATCGCCCGACCGCACAGCAGGTGGAGCGGCTTGGGTCGTGACGAGCGCATGCGGGTGCCCTCGCCGGCGGCCAGCACGATGGCGGAGAGGGGCCTCGGGGTCATGGGCCCTTTCTAGTACGGTCGGGCCCGCCCTTCGGGGGTGGTGTAATTGGCAACACGCCAGGTTTTGGTCCTGGTCTTCGGGGTTCGAGTCCCTGCCCCCGAGCTTCGCTCCAGCCCCCGTTTGGAACCTTCGGGGGCCACGCCGCTACAGTGCCCGGCGCCATGGGATCTCTCATCAAGAAGCGCCGCAAGCGCATGCGGAAGAAGAAGCACAAGAAGATGCTGAAGCGCACGCGCTTCCAGCGCCGCGCCGCGGGCAAGTAGCCCGGCCGGGCGCCGCGCCCGCAGCTTCCACCACGTTCGAACCGCACCCACCCGGCCCCTCGCGGGCCGGGTGGGTGCGCGTCCGGCCGCTGCCACCTACGCTCCGGGCCCCATGGGGGACTTCGCACCTGCGCGCCCGGACCTCGTCCGGCGCCTCAACGCCATGTCCGGGGGTGTCGGCGGCGCGGCTGCCGTCGTGCCCCTCGACGCCGACGAGCTGATCGAGCAGGCCAGGGCCGCCACCGGCCTCGACGACTTCGGGCCGCCCGAGTGGGAGGAGCCGTTCCGACGGCTGGTGGAGGCGTTCGACACCGAGGCCCGGCTCACCGTGGTGGGCCGCCTCATGTGCCGCCACGACGCCCTTCGCCACCTGTGCACCCGGCTCACCGTGCTCGACGCCCACCGGCGGGACCCCAGCCTGGCCACCACCCCCGTGCCGGCGCCGATCTTCATCACCGGCCCGGCCCGGTCGGGTACCAGCATCCTCCAGGAGCTGCTCGCCCTCGACCCGAACCTGCGCGCTCCCCTCGCCTACGAGATGGCCCACCCCGTGGTCGGGCCCGAGGTGGACGACGCCACCCGCGCGGCGTGGGCCGAGAGCGAGTTCGACCTCTGGGGCGACGTGCACGACGGGTTCCGGACCGTGCACGACCTCGACGCCCGCCTGCCCGAGGAGTGCATCTGGCTGATGGCGCCGGAGTTCGACCTCGGCTTCTGGGCGACGAACGTCGACACCCCGGGGTGGATGGGCTACCGGGCCTTCACCGATCCGATGCCGGCCTACGCCATGCACAAGGCGTTCGTGCAGGTCCTCCAGGGCGGTACCCCGGCGACGTGGTTGTTCAAGTCACCGGTGCACCTGAGCCGTCTGCCGGCGTTGTTCGCGACGTACCCGGACGCCCGCATCATCCGCACCCACCGCGACCCGCTGCGCACGGCGGCCTCGACGGTGAGCACCCTCGCCCACGGGCGCTACGTCCGCTCCGACGACGTGGACACGAAGGCGATCGCCGCGTCGTCGACCTTCGGGCTGACGATGATCCTCAACGGGCTCGCCGATCCCGCCGCCGCCCTGCCCGAGGGCCAGGTGGCGGAGCTCCGCTACGTCGATCTCATGGACGACCCGGTCGCCGCGGTCGAGCAGGTCTACGTCACGTTGGGCCTGCCGATGGCGGCGGAGCTGCCCGGGCTCATGACCGCCTACCTGGCCGAGCGCCCCCAGGGCCGATTCGGCGCCCACCGCTACTCGCTGGAGGAGTTCGGCCTCGACCCGGTGGCGCTGCGCGAGGAGTTCCTGCCCTACACCGACGCCTTCGACGTGCCCTACGAGGTCTGACGGATCCCGCTCCGGCGGCGGGTCACGAGGCGCCGGTCGGCCCCTCGGCGGGGGTCGTGTGCACCACCACGCGCCCCTCGCCCGGGAAGGCCCCCTCGACGAACCAAGTCGAGCCCGAGCCGGCCAACCGGGGGCGGGCCCCGGCGAGGGCGGCGAGGCGGTCTCGCCACTCGGCCAGCCGGGGCTCCACGGCGAGGGCGGCCGGTTCGAGGTCGTTGCCGTGGTCGCCCCGGGGACCGCCGAGCTCGTCCCACGCCCGGTAGACGGCCGGGGTGGAGCACCCGAACGGCGGGGTCCACAACGTGAGGGTGCGGGGCTCGAACGGCAGCGGCTCGACCACCTCGCCGATGCCCTCCACCCGGGCTCTGCCCCCGACCAGGCAGAACGCCACGTCGGCGCCGAGCCGTGCCGCCGTCTCGAGGTCGGTGTGGCCGGCCCAGCGCAGCACCGCGGCGGCGTCGGCCGACCCGCCGCCGAGCCCGGCCCCCGCAGGGATGCGCTTCTCCAGCCGCACGTGGGCCCGCCGGCCGATGAGGGCGAGCGCCCGGCGCACCAGGTTGTCGTCGCCGTCGCCCACGTCCAGGCCCTCGCCGGTGGTGCCGTCGACCAGCTCGAGGCCGTCACCGTCGGACAGGTGCAGGGTGTCGGCCAGGTCGAGGGTGACCATCTCGGCGTCGATGAGGTGGAAACCGTCGTCGCGCACCCCGGTGACCCGCAACGAGAGGGTGAGCTTGGCCGGGGCGACGAGGGTGACGGGTTCGATCACGGGCCCGATCATGCCCCCTGCCCGCCCGCGCCCCCGCCGCCGCGCCGCGCCGCCCCCTGGTTCCCGTGGAGGCCGCGGGCCTGCTCCGACCCGGGCGCGCCACGCGAACGCACGGTCGAGGGGTCGACGGCGGCCGTGAGGGCCGCCCATTCGGCGACGCCGAGCTGCTCGGGCCGGGCCTCGGGCGCCACCCCGGCGGCGGCGAAGGCCTCCGGGGACACCCGACCGGCCAGGGACCGGCGGAGCATCTTGCGGCGCTGGCCGAACGCCTGGCGCACCAGCGCCATCAGGGCGCCGTGGTCGACGTCGACCACCGGGGCCGGGTGCCGGGTGAGGCGCACCAGCACACTCTCGACCTTGGGTTGAGGGATGAACACCGTCGCCGGCACCCGTCCCACGACCTCGGCCCGGGCCGACAGGGCGGCCTTCACCGAGGGGATGCCGTAGGTGCCCGAGCCCGGGCCGGCCGCCAGCCGCTCCCCCACCTCGCGCTGCACCATCACCAGCATGCGGTCGATGGCGGGCACGTCGTCGAGGAGCTGGAGGACGATCGTGGTGCCCACGTTGTAGGGCAGGTTGGCCACCAGGGCCCAGCGGTCGTGGCCGGCGAGCAGCTCGCCCCAGTCGACCTCGAGGGCGTCGCCCTGCACGACCCGGACGCCCAGCGGTGCCACCACCTCTTCGAGCACCGGCACCAGGTGCCGGTCGAGCTCCACCGCGGTGACCTGGGCGCCGGTCTCCACCAGGGCGGTGGTGAGCGAGCCCACGCCGGGGCCGATCTCCACCACCGGGTCGCCCGGGCCGACACCGGCGAGCCGGGCGATGCGGCGCACGGTGTTCGGGTCGGCGACGAAGTTCTGGCCCAGCGCCCGGCTCGGGCTCAGCCCGTGGCGCTCCAGCAGCTCGACGACGTCGCGGCGGGTGAGGGTCACCGCCGGAGGCTACGACGTGTCAGCCGCAGGCCCCGCCCCACGGGCTGCGCCCGTACTGGCGGAGCATGGCCAGGGCGACGGTGTCCTGGTCGTAGGGGGCCGCCCGGTTGGGCTTCACCCCCACCAGGTCGTGGCGGCCGATGCTGCGGGCCACCGCGTCCCAGCCACCCTGGTAGATCTGGTAGGCGCCCATGAACTGCCCGGTGGGATCGGCCACCGTGTAGTCGCCCCGGGACTCCCGGTGGCGCACGCAGGCCAGGAACGCAGCCTCCGAGGCGGTGGGGTTGAACCCCGCCCCGCTGGCGGGGGGCGGCGCGGCGACGGCCGGAGCCGGGGGCGCGGTCGTGGTGGTGACCACCTTCGGCGCCGGCTTGGTGGTGGTCGTGGTGGCCGCGGGTGCCTTGACCGTCGTCGGGGTGGTGGTGGCCGGGGCCGCGGTGGTGGCCGGCGCCGCCGTGGTGGTGGTCGAGGAGCTCGTCGGCGCGGTGGTCGACGGGTCGACCGCCACGACCAGGCTGGGCTCGGGCACCGCGTCCGGCCCGGTGGCCGTGACCTCCGTGCTGTCCCCGCCGCTCCCGCCCATGAGGTCGAGCACGAGCAGCGGCAGGCAGGCGAGGGTGACCACGAGGGCCACGATCAGCCGGCGCTGCGTCGGGTGCAGGGAGGCGTTCAGAGCGGCGTCCTTCTCTCGGCGACAGGTCCCGACCCATGGCGGGACGTCGCCGAGCGCGATCGCGCTCGCCGTCCACTCCGCCCGGAGCCAGAGGCGACGCTACGCCCGTCCGCAACAGAATCGCAACTTTCGACACGCGGTCGAGACATCTGCAACACCGTCGTCCACGTCAACCCCCACCTGAGGCCGCGCGGAACCCTCGACCCGAGGTCGAGACCCTCGAGGAGTGGTCGAGGGTTCGAGGGGGACGGGCTCAGCCCGGGAGGCGGTACACCCGGGACGCGTTGGCCCAGGTCGCCTCGGCCACCTCTCCCAGACCGGCCCCGGTGGCGTCGGCCAGCGCCTCGCCCACGAGCGTGACGTAGGCGGGCTGGTTGGGGCGGCCCCGGTGGGGTGTGGGAGCAAGGAACGGCGAGTCGGTCTCCACCAGCAGGCGGTCGAGCGGGCACAGAGCGGCGGCCTCCCGCACCTCGGGGGCCCCCTTGAACGTGACGATCCCCGAGAACGAGAGGTGGGCCCCGAGGTCGAGGCACCGCCGGGCCTCGACCGGCCCGCCGGTGAAGCAGTGGATGACGGTGCGCTCGGGGACGCCCTCGGCCGCCAGGATCTCGAACGTGTCGTCCCAGGCCTCCCGGGTGTGCACCACCAGGGCGAGGTCGTGGGCGTGGGCCAGGGCGATCTGGGCGGCGAAGGACTCGCGCTGGACCGCCCGGGGCGAGTGGTCGTAGTGGTAGTCGAGGCCGCACTCCCCCACGGCCACCACCTCCGGCTCGACCAGGAGCGCCTCGAGCCCCTCCCAGCCGTCCTTGGCGTCGTGGGGGTGCACGCCGGCCGTGGCCCACACCCCCTCGTGGGTCCGGGCCACCTCCACCGCGACGCGCGACGAGGCGACGTCGGTGCCGACCGTGATCAGCCGCTCGACGCCGGCCGCCCGGGCGGCGGCCACCGCCTCGTCGGCCGACGGGCCGCGCTCCGCGGTGAGGTCGAGGTGGCAGTGGTCGTCGGTCCAGCGCAGGGCCATGGTGGGGCTCCGGACGGGGTCAGCTGGCGGGGGCCTGGATGCGCGGGAAGAGCGGCGCGCCCTTCTCGACCGTGAGACCACCCGGGTAGCCGCCCCAGGCGGCCGCCTCGGGCAAGCGCTGCTCGAGCGGCGTGCCGGGCAGGCCGATGCGTCGCCACACCTCCTCGCAGGTGGCGGGCACCGCGGGCGAGGCGAGCACGGCCACCAGGCGGAGGACCTCCAGGGCGTCGCCCATGACGGCGTCGACCTCGGGCCCCGGCTCCATCTTCCACGGCTCGTTGGCCTCGAGATGGGCGTTGGCGGCGCTGATGAGGGTCCAGGTGGCCTCGAGGGCGCGGCTGGGGGCGATGGCGTCCCACCCGGCGGCGGTGTCGGCGTAGGCCTGGGCGGCAACCGCGGCGAGGGGCGACTCCGGCGAGGGGGCGGGACCCACTCCTCCGCACTTCTTGCCGACGACGGTGGCCACCCGGGACAGCAGGTTGCCGAGGTTGTTGGCCAGGTCGGTGTTGAACCGGTTGACCATGCCCTCGTAGGAGAAGTCGCCGTCGGGGCCGAACGGGTTGTCGCGCAGGAACTGGTAGCGGAACCCGTCGACGCCGAAGTCGGCCACCAGGTCGGCTGGGAAGATCTGGTTGAGCCGGGTCTTCGACATCTTCTCGCCGCCCACCAGGAGGAAGCCGTGCACGGCGATCTTCGACGGCGGCTCGATGCCAGCCGCCATGCACATGGCCGGCCAGTACACGCAGTGGAAGCGCAGGATGTCCTTGCCGATGAGGTGGTGCACCACCGGCCACCACCGCTCGAAGCGGTCGGGGTCGGCGCCGTAGCCGACCGCGGTGGCGTAGTTGATGAGAGCGTCGTACCAGACGTAGAAGACGTGGCCCTCGTCCCACGGCACGGGCACGCCCCACTGGATGGAGGTGCGGGAGATCGACACGTCCTCCAGGCCCTGGCGGATGATGCCCAGGGCCTCGTTGCGCTTGCCCTCGGGCTGCACCGCGTCGGGGTGGGCCTCGTACCAGTCGAGGAGGGGCTGGGTGAACTTCGAGAGCTCGAAGAACCAGTTGTCCTCCTCCAGCCACTCCACCGGCCGGCCGTGGATCGGGCAGTTGCCGTCGACCAGGTCGGCCTCCGTGTAGTAGGCCTCGCAGGCCACGCAGTAGAGCCCTGCGTAGGTGCCCTTGCGGATCCACCCGTTGTCGTAGATGGCCTGCATGAAGGCCTGCACGGCGGTGGCGTGCCGGGGCTCGGTGGTGCGGATGAAGTCGTCGTTGCTGATGCCGAGGAGCTCCCAGACCTCCCGGAAGCGGGCGCTGGTGCGGTCGGCCTGCTCGAGCGGGGTGATGCCGTTCGCCTCCGCCGAGCGCTGCACCTTCAGGCCGTGCTCGTCAGTGCCGGTGAGGAAGAAGACCTCCTCCCCCAGCAGCCGGTGCCACCGGGCCAGGGCGTCGGCCGTGACGGTGGTGTAGGCGTGCCCGATGTGGGGCACGTCGTTCACGTAGTAGATCGGCGTCGTCACGTAGAAGCGCTCGGGCACGACGTTCAGGCTACGGGGCGGGGACAACCCCGACGAAACGACGTGGTGCCGGCGGCAGCAGCATGCGGACGATGGCTGCGGCCGGGCCCGGTGCGAACCAGACTCTCCCCATCGGCCGGTCGGAGCGGGAACGCTCCGGGCACGTCGAGGAACCGACCATGATCGTGAGGGGAGCGGTGTGAGGACGTCCACGCTGCAGGTGCGAGCGGGGCAGGACCGGCCGTGAAGTCGGTCGGTTTCATCATCGCCTACCTCGGTACCGGCCAGGCCCGCCGGAGCATGCGGATCCTCAGCTGGATGCTGGGCATCCTGCTGCTGTTCGTGGCCCTCTACAGCGTGCTCTTCCACGTGGTCATGGAGCGGGAGGGTCAGAGCCACAGCTGGCTCACCGCCATCTACTGGACGGTCGTCACCATGTCGACCCTCGGGTTCGGTGACATCACCTTCGAGTCCGACCTCGGCCGCAGCTTCTCGGTGCTCGTCCTGCTGTCAGGGTCGGTCTTCATCCTCGTCCTCCTCCCGTTCACGTTCATCCAGTTCGTGCTCGTCCCCTGGATCGAGCTGAACCAGCGCTCGCGAGCCCCTCGGCGGATCCCGCCCGACGTCCACGGCCACGTGCTCATCACCGGCGCCGGCCCCATCCAGTCCGCGCTCGTGCCCCGCCTCGTCCGTGCCGGCATCCCGTACTACGTGCTGGTCGGCGACGTCGACGAGGCCGTCAAGCGCCACGACGAGGGACTCGCCGTCATGGTCGGAGAGCTCGACGACCCCGACGTGCTCCGGGCGGCCGGCATCGAACGAGCCGCCCTGGTGGCAGCGACCGAGACCGACGCGAGGAACACGAACATCGCCTCCACCGTGCAGGAGATCGTCTCCGACACGGTCGCGGTGGTGGCGACGGCGAACTCGAAGGCGTCGGTCGACATCCTCACGCTCGCCGGGTGCGACCATGTGCTCCAGCTCGGCGAGATGCTGGGCGTCGCCCTGGCGAAGCGGGTGCTCCTGCCCGACGATCGTTGCCAGGTCATCGGCGAGTTCGGCGAGCTCCTCATCGCGGAGGCGCACGCCCCCGACCAGCTCGTCGGCAAGCCCCTCCTCGACTCGGGCCTGCGCCAGCGCACCGGGCTCACGGTCGCCGGCGTGTGGCACCGCGGCCAGCTCAGCGTGGCCCGACCCACCACCGTGCTCGGCCCGCAGAGCATCCTGGTGCTGGCCGGGTCCAGGTCGCAGCTCGACGCCTACGACCAGCTCTTCAGCGTCCCTCGGACCGTCGATGCGCCCGTCGTGATCATCGGGGGCGGTCGTGTGGGTCGGGCGGCCGGGCGGGCGCTCGCCGAGGCCGGGCTCGACTACCGGATCATCGAGCAGCAGCCCGACCGGATCCGCGACCCCGAGCGCTACGTCCTGGGCGACGCGGCCGACCTGAAGGTCCTCGAGCAGGCCGGCATCGGCGACGCCCCCACCGTGATGGTCACCACCCACGACGACGACGTGAACGTGTACCTCACCATCTACTGCCGTCGCCTCCGCCCGGACATCCAGATCATCGCCCGGGCGCGGCTCGACCGGAACGTGTCGACCCTCCATCGAGCCGGCGCCGACGCCGTGCTGTCCTACGCATCGACGGGCGCCAACGCCATCTGGAACGCCCTCACCTCCGACAACACCCTCCAGCTCGCCGAAGGGCTCGACGTGTTCCGCGTGCCGGTGCCGCCGGAGCTGGTGGGCCGAACCATCCGCGACGCCGAGATCCGCGAGGCGACGGGCTGCACCGTCGTGGCCATCGCCGATGGCGACGACTTCCGTGCCAACCCCGACGTGACGGTCCCGTTCCCGGCATCGGCCGAGCTCGTCCTCATTGGCGACGGCGACTCCGAGGACCGCTTCCTCCGGCGCTACCACCGCCGGCGATGGCGCGGCCGACCCCGCCGGTGAGCGGAGAGAGAGACGATCCGGCCCGTCGCTGCCGCGCTGCCGCGCTGGCGAGGGGTGACCTGGGAGATCAGGGCGCGGCAGCGACCTCCTGGTGTGCCGCCGGCTCGAAGTCGAAGCCCTCGTAGTTGCCGGCTGCGGCATCGGCGAGGCGCTGGTAGTAGAGGCTGCCGCCGAGGTACGCCGTGAACTGGCGGGGCTTCCCGGGGATGTTCGCCCCCGTCCACCAGGAGTCGGTACGCGGGAACAGGGTTGCGTTCGCGATGGCGGACACTTCGGCCCCCCACGCCGCTTCCATCTCGGGCTTGGGCTCGGCGGCTCCCAGGCGCCGTTCGCGCATGAACTGCACCAGCTCGGAGATCCAGTTGATCTGCCGTTCCGCGCCGAGCGGCATGTTGTAGAAGACGCCGGGAGAACCGGGCCCGTGGATCATGAACAGGTTCGGGAACTGCGCGATCGCGAGGCCGAGGTAGTTGGGGAACCCTTCGTTCCACCTCTGTCTCAGGCTCAGTCCGCGGCGCCCCTTGGGGTTCAGGCGCAACATCGAGCCGCTGATGGCGTCGAAGCCGGTCGCCAGCACGAGCATGTCGATGGGGTGCTCGCCGGAGCGCGTGACGACGCTCGTCGACGTGAAGCGCTCGATGGGGTCCTCGCGGAGGTCGACCAGCGTGACGTTGTCGCGGTTGAAGGTCTCGTAGTAGCCGTTCTCGAGGATCGGCCGCTTGGTCATCACGAAGTACTCAGGCATCAGCTTCCGAGCTGTCGCCGGATCGTGCACGATCTCGCGGATCTTGTCCCGGACGAACTCGGCCAGCGTGGCGTTCGCCTCCTCGTTCACCGCGATGTCGCTGTAGAGCTCGAGGAAGAACTTGAAGCTCCCCCGCTCCCAGAGCTCCTCGTAGAAGGCCCGTCGCTGTTCGGGAGTGTCGTCGAGAGCGCTCCGTGGCGCCCGCGGCGGGAGCGGGAAGCCTCCGCCGTGCGCGTACATCGCCTCGCGCAGGGCGTCGTAGTTCTCCCTGATCTCCGCCATCTCCTCGGCCGTGATGGCGCGGTTCCCGGCCGGGAAGGCGTACTGCGCGGTGCGCTGCAGCACCGTGACGTGATCCGCCTCGCGCGCGATCTCGGGGATCGACTGGACGCCTGAAGAACCCGTCCCGATGACGGCGACCCGCTTGCCCCGGAAGGACACGGGCTCGTGGGGCCACCGCCCCGTGTGGTGCACTTCCCCTGCGAAGTCGCCGATCCCGGGGATGTCGGGCATGTTCGGCGTCGAGAGCGCTCCCACCGCGCAGATCACGAAGTCCGCCGTGACCGACAGTCCGGTGCTCATGTCCAAGGTCCAACGCTGCGACGCCTCGTCGTAGCGGACGTCGTCGACCCACGTGTCGAACTGGATGTCGCGCCGCAGGTCGAACCGATCGGCGACGTGCTCCAGATACCCGAGGACCTCAGACTGCTCGGACTGGGTCTCGGCCCAGTCCCACTCCATCAGCTCGTTGGCGAACGTGTAGCCGTAGAAGGGGCTTCCCGGTCCGTCGACGCGTGCACCCGGGTAGCGGTTGTACCACCAGGTGCCGCCGACGTCGCTCGCACCGTCGAACGCGCGCACCGAGAGACCCATCTCCCGGATCCGGTGCACCGCGTACATCCCGCTCACACCGGCCCCGATGACGGCGACGTCATAGCTCTCGCTCGGTCCGCCCGCTCGCAGGCCCTGGCCCTTGCTCGTCATCTCTGCTCCCCCAGCACGAGTCATCACTGTTCAGCGCGAGGCACCACGGATTGCCGGGCCTGCGTCAGCACCCCCGCATCGATGTGTGGACGCCGGGCCGAGGACCGGCCTCAGAACCCCCTCGCCGACGAACTCTAGACCGAGGTTCCGACCATGCCTGACGGCGATCAGACTCCGGAGATCGCACGGGAGTGGGACGTGGAAGCGGTGTGGGGCGCCGCGACAGCGTGGCGCCGTTCCGTCGCGCTCCTGCACGACGCGCCCGGCGCTGACCTGGCGTCCGACGACACACGCCGGTGGAACACGGCCGTCGATCGCACGGCGCGCGCGTCCGCGATGCCCGCTGTGCAGACCGACTGCCACAGCCCTCCAGCGGGTGGTGACGACGCGCGTATCGTCATCTCCGTGAAGGAACTGGTGGTGTCCGTTGGCTGAGCACACTGGGTTGATCGAGACGCACGTCGGCAACGTCGCTCCCGCCGTCGACACGATCGCCGGCCGAGGGGTGCGGGCGCTGCGAGCGATCCGAGCGGGCCACGTCATCGAACGGTGCCCCGTCATCGTCATCCCGCCGGACGAGATGGAGACCATCGACGAGACGGCGCTCTACGGCTACGCCTACGAATGGGACGACGGCTACGCCTTCGCGCTCGGCTACGGCTCGCTCTACAACCACAGCAGCACACCGAACGCCGAGTGGCACCGGGTCGACGGCGACGACGTCATCGAGATCATCGCCACCACCGACATCGCCGCCGGCGACGAAGTCCGCTTCGACTACAGCCGCGGCACCGGCGAGGTCTGGTTCGACCCGCTCGACTGAGCCTGGTGCCGCTCGCCGGCCGACCGAGGGCGTGGTCCCATCGGCGACACGTCGCGGCGATCAGCTCAACCAGATCATCCTCCGGAGAGTCCGCGGATCTGCGGTGTGCTCTCGCCAGGATCGAGGCGGGCGGCGAACAGGGCTCGCACCCCTCCCTCTTCGTAGCCAACCGTCTCTCCGACCCACGCGTGGTACACCACCCAGTCCCGGCCGCGGTTGTCGGTGAACGTCTCGAGGCCACCGGGCCCGGAGGCGGTGCCGTGGTTCGACAGCCACGGGGCCGGATCCTTCTCGCACGGGCCCTCGGGCGACTCGCACCGGGCGATGCCCGTGGCGTAGTGCGGCGAGTTCCAGTCGTTGGCGGAGTAGAGCAGCCAGTGGTGGCCGTCGACCTCGACCATCGACGGACCCTCGACCAGAGGGCCCTCCCACTCCTCGCTGGTGGCGATCAGAGCGTGAGGCTCCCCCACGAGGGAGCGCCCGTCGGCGGAGAGCTCCTGGGACCAGATCGCGGTCGGGATGTCGCAGCAGTTCCCGTCGTTCTTGTAGAGCAGCCAGGTTCGGCCGTCAGCGGAGCGGTACGGGCTGGCGTCGATCGTCCCGCCCAGGTCGAGCTGGCAGACGAACGGCTCGTCACCGAGGGGGACGTACGGGCCCTGAGGCTTCTCCGAGGCCGCCACACCGACGCACTGGAGACCGGAGTCGTCGTGCCGGCTCGTGTAGTAGAGGACGTACCCACCGTCGACCGCGAGGACCGACGGTGCCCACACCATCCCCGGTGAGGTCCACGCCGGCAACCTGGGGAGGGCGTCGCCGATGGTGACCGCGCTCTGCCCCGCTTCGGCCCCGAGCACAGGGACGTTGAGGATCAGCGTGTTGGTCGAATAGAGGTAGATGTCGTCGCCGACCGTGAGGACGAACGGGTCCGCGTAGTCACCCACGAACAGCGGCGAGTCCGGGTCAGGCGCCAGCCCGGCGGCGAGGCGCTGCTCCTGGGGCGGGGGGCTCTTGGTGAAGCCCGCCGTCCCCAGGCTCCGGATCCGGTCGGCGACGTCGTCACCGGACGCCTCGACCACCACGCCGTCGATCCGGATCTCCGGCACGGCGCGGGTCTCCGCACCGTCGGAGGTCCCGCAGCCCACGAGCAGGGCGAGGACGACGAGCGGGGCCAGGAACGGAAGAGCGCGCGCCGTTCGGGCGCTCACCATCCGCGGTCGGCGAGCTTGGTGTCGAGCGTGCCGATCTCCAGGCCCGGCATCGCCGCACCCAGACCACGACTCACCTTCGCCAAGATCTCCGGATCACGGAAGTTCGTCGTCGCC
>Ga0164243_10001327_pt1 | contig 42191 bp, 35 predicted proteins | sample OricompcompostOP_FD_108781 | JGI IMG/M metagenome (GOLD analysis project Ga0164243, IMG submission 108781) | Organic Plus compost microbial communities from Emeryville, California, USA - Original compost - Organic plus compost (OP) | ecosystem: Engineered > Solid waste > Mixed feedstock >... | reverse complement strand
GTGTTACTCACCCGTTCGCCACTAATCCACCTAGCAAGCTAGGCTTCATCGTTCGACTTGCATGTGTTAAGCACGCCGCCAGCGTTCATCCTGAGCCAGGATCAAACTCTCCAAAAAGAAAAAATGCATACCCACACGGGAAAACGTGTAAGCAGCGAGTTTGAAACTGACCAAAAGTAATGTCAACTGACATCAAATTGATCCAAAGGAATCTCTCAAAACTGAAGAAAACTTCAGTCCGAGGACATATTGGCATTTGACAAGTGCACGCTGTTGAGTTCTCAAGGATCAGACGCACCCAGCCCTCACCAACCAAGGTGAGCCCTCCGGGGCAACTTCACTAGTTTATCGCCGTCAGAACCTCTGTCAAGTCCGACACGCCGTATCCGTTAACCGGACTGGCTGTCAGACCCAAAAAGCGCTTCAGGCGACAAGCGACTAACTTACTGACTCAGTCTGAGTGAAACCTGAGAGCGAGGATTCCGAGAATCCGACGCTTCAGACCAGCAAGCTCCGGATCAATTCGATCCAGTTAGTAGCTTTGTCGCCGTCTTGGGATGGGAGCCTGTCGGCTCAACCGCACCGCTTGGCGGCGACAGGGGATTACATTACGCGGATCGCGGGAGCCGGGCAAACCGTAGCGATATTCGGGCGTGTCGGATAGACCGCACCCGCTGAACGCCAGGAGGGGCCGGTTCCGAAGAACCGGCCCCTCCTGCGCGAAGGCTTACGCGCCGCGGAGGCGCTCCGCGAGGTATCCGTAGAGCTTGTCGAGCGAGACGCGCTCCTGGCCCATGGTGTCGCGGTCGCGGATCGTCACCGCGTTGTCCTCGAGCGAGTCGAAGTCGATCGTGACGCAGAACGGCGTGCCGATCTCGTCCTGGCGGCGGTAGCGGCGACCGATGGCACCCGCGTCGTCGAAGTCGACGTTCCAGGATCCGCGCAGCTCTTCGGCGACCTTGCGGGCCATCGGCGAAAGCTTCTCATTGCGGCTCAGCGGCAGCACGGCGACCTTGTTCGGAGCCAGGCGCGGGTCGAGGCGCAACACCGTGCGAGTGTCGGTGCCGCCCTTGGCGTTCGGCACCTCCTCCTCTTCGTACGCGTCGACGAGGAACGCCATCATCGAACGGGTCAGACCGAACGACGGCTCGATCACATACGGCACGTACTTCTCGTTCGAGGCCTGGTCGAAGAACGCCAGATTCGAGCCCGAGTGCTCGATGTGGTTCTTCAGGTCGAAGTCGGTGCGGTTGGCGACTCCCATGAGCTCGCCCCAGCCCTTGCCCTGGAACCCGAAGTTGTACTCGAAGTCGATCGTGCGGTCGGAGTAGTGCGCGCGCTCGTCCTCCGGCACGTCGAAGCGACGCATGTTGTCGGGGTTCACGCCGAGGTCGACGAACCAGTTCCAGCAGGCCTCGACCCAGTGGTCGAACCACTCGGCTGCTTCCGCCGGCGGCACGAAGAACTCGATCTCCATCTGCTCGAACTCGCGCGTGCGGAAGATGAAGTTACCCGGCGTGATCTCGTTGCGGAACGCCTTGCCGACCTGGCCGATGCCGAACGGCGGCTTCTTGCGGGCCGCCGTGACGACATTCGCGAAGTTGGTGAAGATGCCCTGCGCGGTCTCGGGGCGCAGATAGTGCAGGCCCGACTCATCGTCAACGACGCCGAGGTAGCTCTTGACGAGACCAGAGAAGGACTTCGGCTCGGTCCACTGACCGCGGGTGCCGCAGTCGGGGCAGGCGATGTCGGCCATGCCGTTCTCGGGCTTGCGGCCCTTCTTCTCCTCGAACGCCTCGATGAGGTGGTCCTCACGGTGACGCTTGTGGCACTGCAGGCACTCGACCAGCGGGTCCGTGAAGGTGGCGACGTGGCCCGAGGCCTCCCACACCTTCGAGGGCAGGATCACCGAGCTGTCGAGGCCGACCATGTCGCCGCGACCGCGCACGAACGTCTGCCACCACTGGCGACGGATGTTCTCCTTGAGCTCCGTGCCGAGGGGGCCGTAGTCCCATGCCGAACGAGAGCCGCCGTAGATCTCACCCGCTTGGAACACGAACCCGCGGTGACGGGCGAGGGCGATGACTTTGTCGAGGCGAGACTGCTCGGCCACGGTGGCTCCAATGGTCGTCGGGAACGTCGTACGGCCAGACCGGCCGTCGCTACGCGTCACATCCTATCGGGGACGCCTGCGTGGCGGCCCGGGTTCTACCGCCACGGAAGGTTCCTATCCGACTCGGTGAGCGGGCGGAGCTCCGCAGGCGGCGGCCACGGGAGGTCGAACAGCTCGTAGGGCACGTCGATCGCGCCGAAGTCATCCGTCTTCACGACGATGCGGCCGGGATGGCCGTCGAGATCCGGCCGGAACTCCACGAGCCGCACGCGTATCCCGCGGCCATCGCGTTCAAGGATCCACGGTTCGGCCATCCACGACAGGCTCGTGGATTCCAGAGTCTCCTCCGCGACGTCCCACTCGACCGGATCGGTGAGGGGTGTGGCGAAGAGCGACATCGCCTGCCACCCGTCGCCGACCGGGCGGATCCACCCGACGAGCTCGTTGTCCGAGCTCCTCCGGTGAGGGATCCAGTCGTCGCCGATGGTCGTCATGATGCCGCCTCACGCGCCGCGGCGGACGCGCGCGCCAACCAGGCGGGCGTCTTCCCCGCTCGTGCAAGGGGAATCAGCTCGCCCGCCTCGCAGCACTCCACGAGCTGACGGACGCGGCGCTCCCGCGTCGCGTCCTGCTTCGCGGAGGAGATCCAGTGGCGCACCGTCTTGCGGTAGCCGGGCGTCGCCTCCGCGAGAAAGGCGACCGCCGCGGGCGAGGCATCGATGATCGCCTGCATCTCCGGGGCGAGCGGGGCGTCCGCGTTCTCGAACGAATAGACGCCGGAGTTGTCGCTCGTGCGGCGCTCGTACGCCGCGATCCCGGCGGGATGCATACGCCCCTCCGCCAGCAACCGCTCGACGTGAGCGATATTGATCTTCGACCAGGTGCTCCGGGCCTTTCGGGGCGTCCACCGCTGACGGCGAGCGCCCTGGCCGTGGGGGTACGACACCGAATCGATCCACCCGAAGCACAGCGCCTCCGGCACCGCCTCGGCCCACGTCAGGCCCCGATCCGGCGAGCCCTTGCCGCGAAACTCGATCCACAGCTCGGTCTCCGACGCGTGGTGCTCCTCGAGCCATGCCCGGAACTCCCCTGCGTCGCGGAAGAACACCGTTGCGATGTCGCCGCCCATGTGAGACCTACTCCTCCGTGCCGAGCGGGTCGCGACGCGCCGGCACGGGCTCCGTGTGCTCGCGGCCCACGAGGCGAGCGCCGCGCAGGCGCTTCGCGAGGGCTCCCCCACCGGCGACGGCCCATTCGCCGACGCGCACGTTGCCGTCGTGCCCCTCGGTCGCGACGCCCGACACCGTGAAGATCCCGTAGGGGACCTGCTCGATGTCGACCGACACGAGGTCGCCGTGCGCGAACGCCAGCGGGTCCGCGATCTCACCGTGCAGCTGGGCCGGATCAGCGACGAGCGTGCGCAGCTCCGAGATCGGCGCGCGGGCGGCGGATCCGTCCTTCGCCTTCGTCTGCGGGCCGGCGATCAGGCGACCGCCGAGCCACAGGTCACCCGTCGGCGAGCCGAACACGCGGCCGCTCACCTCGATCGCGCCGTACCGCGACGTGAGCAGCACGACCGTCACGTGGTCGCCGTCCTCGAGAGCGCCCAGCGCGGACTTGAGGCCGGCGACGTCGCGGCGAGCGGGGAAGGTGAGAAACGATTCCATGCCTCCGAGCGTACCCACGGCCGCCACGGATGCGCACGACGATTCGGCGCCTCAGGCGCTGAATCGGTACCGGGCCCCCACATGGTCGTCGGCGAGGTGCGTGCCCTTGCCGCCGATGCGCTCGCGCAGCGTGACGGCCTCCGCATCGTCGACGAGCAGACCGCGACGGCGCAGCTCGGGCGAGACGAAGCGGGCGAACCGCTCCAGATCGGCGGGGCGCACGGCCGCCGAGATGTTGAACCCGTCGACCCCGGACTCCTCCACCCAGCGTTCGAGCTCGTCGACGACCGTCTCCGGGGAACCGACGATGACCGGGCCGCGGCCGCCGATCGCGACGAACTCGGCGAGATCGCGCACCGTCCACTTCTTACCGTCGGCCAGGGTCGTGAACGACGCCAGCGCCGACTGATTGGCGTCGGTGACGATGTGCTCGAGCTCCTGCTCGGGGCGCGCCCCCGCGAAGTCGACGCCCGTCCATCCGCTGAACAGCGCCAGCGCCGACTCGGTGTCGACGTACGAGGTGTACTCCGCGAGACGCGCCTCGGCCGCCTCGTCGGTCTCGTCGACGATGACCGTCGCGAGCGTGAAGATCTTGATCGCGTCGCGCGGACGACCCGCCGACTCGAGGCCGCCGCGCACGCCGTCGACCCACTTCCTGACCAGCTGCGGCGTGCCGCCCGAGAAGAAGATCGCCTCGGCGTGGTCCACCGCGAACTGCTGTCCCCGCTTGGAGGCGCCCGCCTGGAAGAGGAAGGGCGTGCGTTGCGGCCCCGGGGCCGCGAGCGCCTCGCCGGGGACGCGGAAGTAGGTGCCGTCGTGCGCGATCGGGCGGACCCGTTCCGGATCCACGAAGACGTTCGCGTCGCGGTCGGCGACAACCGCTCCCTCCGCGAACGATCCCTCCCACAGCTTGTACATGACCTCCATGTACTCGTCGGCGCGGTCGTAGCGCTCGTCGTGCGGGATCTGGGCCTCCGTGCCGACGATGTTGCGCGCCGCGGAGTCCTGATAGCTCGTGACGATGTTCCACGCCACGCGGCCGTTCGTGAAGTGATCGAGCGTCGTCAGCGTGCGCGCGAGCAGGTAGGGGCGTTCGTACGACACCGACGCGGTGACGCCGAAGCCGAGGCGTTCGGTGACGGCCGCCATCGCCGGTACCGCGACGATCGGATCCAGCAGCGGGTACTGCACGCCGCCGCGAGCCGTCTGCGCGATGTCGCCGCCGTACACGTCGTAGGCGCCGACGATGTCGGCGAGGAACAGCGACGCGAAGCCACCCTCCTCGAGCGTCTGCGCGAGCGATGTCCAGTAGTCGAGCCGCTGGAAGTCGGCGACCCCCGAGTCGGGGTGGCGCCAGAGGCCCGGCGACTGGTGCACGGGCACCAGCATGTCGAACGCGTTGAGAAGGATCGGACGGGTCATTGGGGTCTCCTCCGCTGTCAGGCTGCGCGCTCGGCGCGGATCTCGGCACCGCGCGGATCCTTGGCGATGATCGTCGCCGTCAGCGAGATCGCCGCGATGAAGGTGAGGTATCCGCAGATGAGCCACGGGGTGTTGCCACCGAGCTCGAACAGTAGCGCGGCAATCATCGGCATGATTCCGCCGCCGATCACGGATCCGAGCTGGTAGCCCAGGTTCACGCCCGAGTACCGCACCTCGACGGGGAACTGCTCGGCGAACCACGCCGCCTGCGGGCCGTAGACCGCGTCGTGGGCGACGTTCATGCCGAGGATCATGAGTAGAGGAAGGAGAACGAGCGAGCCCGTCGACAGGTAGCCGAAGAAGATCCACCCGAACACCGCGATACCGACGAACCCGAAGATCGTGACGGGCTTGCGGCCGACGCGGTCGGAGAGCCATCCCCAGAACGGGGTCGTCACGAGCCCGACCGCGGATCCGATCATCACGGCATTGACGCCGGCCTCTTTATCGCCGTGCGTATCCGCGAGGTAGCTCAGCACATAGACGGTGATGAGGAAGTACACGCTGTTCTGCGCGATGCGCTGGGCGATCGTGACGAGCAGCGGGCGCCAGTGCGAGCGGAACACGGTGACGACCGGAACGCGATCGGTCGCGCCCGAGTCCTTCAACTGCTGGAACTCCGGCGCGTCGCGGGCACCGAGGCGAATCCACAGACCGAGGACGACGAGGAACGCCGACAACAGGAACGGGATGCGCCAACCGAACGCCTCGAACTGCTCGTCGGTCGTGAGCGCCTGGACGATCACGAACATGCCCGTCGCGAGCAGCATGCCCGCGGCAGAACCGATCTGCGTGAAGGATCCGAAGAAGCCGCGCCGGCTCGACGGCGCGTGCTCGACTGACAGCAGCGCGGATCCGCCCCACTCGGCGCCCGCGGCGAGCCCCTGCACGAGTCGCAGGGCGACGAGGGCCGCGGCCGCCCACCAGCCGATCGCGTCGAAGTTCGGCACGAGGCCGATCAAGGTGGATCCGATACCCATCAACAACAGCGACGCGACGAGGAGCGACTTGCGGCCGATGCGGTCGCCCAGGTGGCCGGCGATGATGCCGCCGATCGGGCGCGCGAGGAAGCCGACTGCGAGCGAGGCGAACGATGCCATCGTGCTCGCGAACGCGCTGTGCGTCGGGAAGTACTGCTGGTTGAAGATGAGCGCGGCGGCGGTGCCGTAGAGGTAGAAGTCGTACCACTCGATCGTGGTGCCCGACAGTGCGGCGAGGAGAACCCGCCGCTTCTCGCGCGTGCTGGAGGCCGGCACGGTAGCGACTGCGGTCATGCCTTCGATCCCTTCGTGGCGTCGCCGATGGCGTTGAGACCCTCGGGCAGCGTTCCGTTGATCCAGTAGTCGCCGATCGCCCGCGCACGGAACGAGATCGGGTTGTGCGTCGCGACCGTCTGCGCGTTGCGCCAGTGCCGGTCGAGGTTCTTCGAGGTGCTCGTCGCCGAGGCGCCCACCGTGAGGAAGAGGTCTTGAGCGGCGCCCAGCGCGAGCTCCGGCACGCTGATCTGCGCGTGTTCGACGGCGATCTCGGACTGCAGGATCTCGTCGGTCGCCGGGCCATTACCCCCGACCGACGCGATGCCGGCATCGAGCACCCGCGCCGTGTGCAGCACGACGGCTTCGGCGCTATACGCCTTTGCGGCGATCCGGCCGACGGCCTCCTGGATCAGAGGATCCTCGCGGAACGGCAGACCGGATCCGGTATTGAAGGTGCGGGCACGACCCGCGACGAGCGCGGCCGCGTCGCGACGGGCGGCGTGCGCGATGCCCGCGAGGACGGCGAGCAGGATCAGCTGGAAGTAGGCGGCCTCGTGCACGGCGTCGCTGGATCCGGAGATCCGGTCGATGAGCCCCGCGGGCTCGATCGCCACGTCCTCGAAGATCGTCGTGCCGGTTCCGGTGAGCTTCTGCCCGAATCCGTCCCAATCGTCTTCGATCGTGACGCCCTCGGCATCGGTCGCGACGACCGCGAAGCAGCGGCCGTCCTCCCCCTCGAGGCCGGCCGAGACGCGCGTGTAGTCGGCGAAGATGGTGCCGGTCGAGTAGTACTTGCGTCCCGTCAGCACCGCTCCCTCCGCGGTGCGCGAGATGACGGTGTTGAGGCGTCCGAGGGCGTTGCCGCCCTTCTCGGTCGACGCGTTCCCGACCGTCGCGCCCGCGAGGATTCGCGGATACCAGACGTCCTGGATCTCGCGAGGCTGGAAGCGCAGCGAGTCGAGGAAGCCGAAGTGCGACCGATACTGGTGGGCGATGCTCGGATCCGCCTGGGCGAGATCGATCAGCAACCGCGTGAACGTCTCAATACTGACGCCGGGGCCCCCGTGCTCGCGGGGCACGCGCAGCGTGCCGAAACCCGCCTCGTTGAGGCGCCGGATCTCGTCGAACGGCATGATCCGCCGCTGCTCGCGCATCGACGATTCCTCGGCCAGCTCGTCGAAGAGCGGCTGGAATCGGGCGCTGAGCGACGCGTAGTCGTTGGAGGCGATATCGATCTGGGTATGGTGCGGCATTGCGGATCCTTCCACGGATTCCGTCAATTGTTGCGAGATGCGACGTATGTGACGACTCGAATCGTCACGAGCCGTCACGCTCCGTCACACGGCGTCACACGGCGTCCGCCGGGCGCCGCCCGGGCATCGGCTATCCTGCTCGGAGATGAGTAACTCGCCCGGGTCCCGTGACAGACTGACCCGACGCATGCCCGGATGGGTGATCGTCGCGGCGCTCGCGTTCGCCGGCCTGAGCTCGGCATTCATGTTCACGCTCGTCGTGCCGTTGCAGGCCGAGCTTCCGGCCCTGCTCGACGCACCGCGCGAGGACACGACGTGGGTCGTGACCATCACGCTGCTCGTGGCGGCCGTCGCGACGCCGATCTCGGGGCGGCTCGGCGACATGTACGGCAAGCGCCGCATCATCCTGGCGCTGCTGATCGCCCTGATCGTCGGGTCCCTCGTCGCGGCGCTCTCGCACTCGATCGTCGGCCTCATCATCGGTCGCGGACTGCAGGGCCTGACGACGGGCGTGATCCCTCTGGGCATCGCGATCATGCGCGACGTGCTGAACCCCGCGCGCCTCGGCACCGCCGTCGCGTTCATGAGCGCGACGATGGGCGTCGGCGGCGCCATCGGCATGCCGGCCGCTGCCTACGTCGCCGAGAACTTCGACTGGCACATGCTGTTCTGGCTCGCGCTGGCGCTCGGCGTGCTCGGCCTCATCGGCATCTGGTTCCTCGTGCCGGGAGACACCCTGCTCTCGCCGGGACGCCTCGACATCCCGGGCGTCATCGGCCTCGCGGTAGGCCTCACGGGCCTGCTGCTGTTCGTCTCCCGCGGCGCCGATTGGGGCTGGGCCTCACCCGCCGCGCTGGGATCCGCGATCGGTGGCGTGATCGCGCTGGGCCTGTGGGCCTGGTACCAGCTGAAGACCACGGATCCGCTCGTCGACCTGCGGGTCGCCTCGCGCCCCGCGGTGCTCCTCACGAACCTCGCCGCCATCGGCATGGGTTTCGCGCTGTTCGGATCCAATGTGTCGTTCCCGCAGATGCTCGAACTTCCCGCCTCGACCGGGCACGGCTTCGGGCTCACCATGATGCAGGCGGCGCTCGTGATCATGCCGTCGGGCCTGATCATGATGTTCCTCTCGCCGCTCTCGGGCCAGCTCGAGAAGATCTTCGGCCCGCGGCCGCTGTTCTCGATCGGCACGGCGTCGATCGTCGTCGCGTATGTGTTCGTGCTGATCTTCTCGACCGAGGTGTGGCACATCGTCGTCGTCAACTGCATCATCGGCGTGGGCATCGCGTTCTCGTTCGCGGCCATGCCCATGATCATCATGCAGGCGGTGCCCGCGAACGAGACGGGCGTTTCGAACGGCCTCAACGCGCTGTTCCGCTCCGTCGGCACGTCGAGCGCCTCGGCGGTCATGGGCGGTGTTCTCGCGGCCATGAGCGTCGAGGTCGACGGGAAGGCGCTCCCCACGGCGAGCGCCTTCCAGGTGTGCTTCTGGATCGCGATCGTCGCGGCCGTCGCCGCCACGATCCTGACCTTCTTCATCCCGCGGTCGACGCCCGAGGCGCACGCGTCGATTCCGCCGAAGACGGACTAGCGCCCACGCACGTCGTTGCCGGCTGCCGAGGCGCGGCGGCGTTCGGCGGCGACGAGCGACAGGGCGAGCATGCCGGGAGCGATGACGATCAGGGGCGCGAACATCCACGTGACCGTCACCGACACCGCCAGGCCGAGGAGGACGAAGACGGATCCGATCGGGTCGGACAGCGCGAGGGCCCGCCCGTCGCGCAGCAGCTCCGGCCAGCGCGCCCCGGGAGACCAGAGTGCGGCGGCGCGGCAGGTGACGATCGCGACGGCCGCGGCCAGGACCGCGCTGACCGCGGCGAGCGCTCCTCCTCCCGGAACGAGCCCGCGGATCCCGAGGCTCACATTGACGATGAGAAACGCGATGGCGGCGACCGGGACGAGCGTCGCGACCCATACCCCGCGGAACGCGGCGCTCATCGTCGCGAACAGCTCACGCAGCGCGTCGCTGCGCCCCGACAGGTGCCGCTCGATGTGCTGCGTGCCCGCGGCGAGAGCCGGGACCACCGTGACGACCGCGAGCGAGACGCCCGCGACCGCGATCCCGGCCACGAGCATCTCGCCGAACAGCGCGACGGGCCCCTCGCCGAGGCGGCGCACGGGCTCCGCCGGCCGCCGACGGACCGGGCGCCGTGTCATCCCTTCAGCCCCTGGGTCGCCACTCCGCCGACGAGGTACCGCTGGAACGCGAGGAAGAACAGCAGCACCGGGAGCAGGGCGAGGATCGCCATGGCCATCTGTGCCCCGTAGTCGCTCGTCGTCGTCTGATCCACATAGAGCCGCAGCGCGAGCGGCATCGTGTAGGTGCTCGGGGTCTTGAGGTAGAGCAGCGGGCCGAAGAAGTCGTTCCACGACCAGATGAAGGCGAAGATCGAGCTCGTCACGAGCGCCGGCTTCATGAGAGGCAGGATCACCGAGAAGAAGATCCGCCCGTGGCCGGCGCCATCGATCGTCGCCGCTTCGTCGAGCTCACGCGGCAGGCCACGGATGAACTGGATCATGAGGAACACGAAGAACGCGTCCGCCGCGAGGAACTTCCCCAGCAGCAGCGGCCAGTAGGTGTTGATCATGCCGAGCTGGTTGAACACGATGTACTGCGGGATGATCACGACATGGAACGGCAACAGCATCGTCGCGATCATGCAGGCGAACATCACCCGGCGGCCGGGGAAATCGGTGCGGGCGAACGCGTACGCCGTGATCGAGCACGAGACGACGACGCCGAGCACCGACGCCAGGGCGAGCACGAGCGAGTTGGCCGCGAACGTCCAGAAGGAGATCCCGCCGATCCCCTTCAGCGCGGTGAGGTAGTTGTCGAAGCTCCCGTTCGTCGGGATCAGGCTGACCGACCCGATGATGTCGGCGCTCGGCTTGAACGACGACATCAGCATCCACAGCGCGGGGTAGAGGATGACGGCGAGAACGAGAAGCGAGAAAGCATGGAACAGGATCGATCTCAGCCGCCCGCGGCGCCGCGCCTGCGACCGCAACTTCGCCGACGTCGCGCGATCCGTCGGCTCCGGTCCCTGTGTGGTGAGCGTCCGCTCGGTGGGCCTCTGCGTCGTGGGGGTATGCGTGGCGGTCATCGTTCATCTCCCGAATAGTGCACCCACGCGTTCGAGGTGCGGAACATTATCACCGTGACGATTCCCACGACGACGACGAGCACCCACGCCATGGCCGATGCATACCCCATCTGGAAGTCGCGGAAGCCGCGCAGGTAGAGGTAGAGCGTGTAGAACAGCGTCGACCCCGCGGGACCGCCGCTACCGTTCGAGATGATGAATGCCGAGTTGAAGATCTGGAAGGCGTGGATCGTCTCGAGCAGCAGGTTGAAGAAGAGCACGGGAGAGAGCATCGGGATCGTGATTGACAGGAACCGCCGTACGGGCCCTGCGCCGTCGACTTCGGCTGCCTCGTAGAGCTCCGCCGGGACCTGCTTGAGGCCCGCGAGGAAGATCACCATCGGCGCTCCGAACTGCCACACCGTCAGAAGGATCAGCATGGGCAGCGTACGGTCCGGGTCGCCGACCCAGCCGCCGGCCGCTGCCGGCGGCCCGCCGAAGAAGGATCCGATCTGGGCGACGATGCCGTTGTCGATGAACATCGCCTTCCACACGATCGCGATCGACACGCTGCCGCCGATGAGCGACGGCAGGTAGAAGGCCGAACGGTAGAAGCCCTGCCCGCGCCGCGAGTTGTTCAGCAGCATCGCGACGGCGAGGGCCGAGACGAGCTTCACGGGCGTGCCAATCAGCACATACAGGCCCGTGACCTTCGCCGCCTGCAGGAAGTTCGGGTCGCTGAGGAGGCGCGAGTAGTTCTCGATCCCGACGAGGCGCGGGGCCGAGAAGAGGTTGTAGTCGGTGAACGAAAGGTAGAGGGACGCGACCATCGGGCCGGCTGTGAGGACAACGAATCCCACGAGCCAGGGGCTGACGAAGGCGTAGCCCGCGCGCCGCTCCTGCCGCGCGCGCGGACTACCGGGCGTCCGGCGGACTCTTCCGCCGGACGCGACGATGGTTTCGGTTGCGGTCGACATCAGGCTCCGAGCGACAGCGACATCTCGCTGAACAGCTCCGTCGCAAACTGCTCGGGGGTGATGTCACCGTAGCGGAGCTGCTCCTGCAGCTCACCCCACTTCGCCTCAATCGTGCCGTAGCCCGGCGGGAGGATCGGGTAGCTCGCGGTGAGCTCGTCCTGCACAGACTCGAGGTACCCGAGGTCGGCGTCGCTCGAGGGCGACGACGCCACGGCCGCGCGGCCGTCTGCCGTGGGCGGGGCACCCAGCGAGGTGCCGAAGATCTTCGACACCTCAGGTGACGTCGCCATGAATTCCACGAACGCCGCGGCGGCGGCCGGCTGCTCGCTGTTCTGCGCGATGCTCAGCAGCATGCTGGGCTTCGGCGCAAGGACGCGCGTGTCGGCTCCATTGACCTTCGGCGGCGCGACGAGTCCGATGTTGTCGGTGCCGGCGTCACTCATCGCCTGCGCAACCGTCGTCGAAAAGTTGAACCAGAGGGCCGTCTCACCCGAGAGGAATCCGCCCACGGGATCGAGGGCGACAGACCGCTCGACGGGATAGAGCTGGCCGCTGTCGCGCAGGTCCGCCGTCTCATCGAGATAGTCGATGACATCCTGCTCCGTGAAGGCGGGTCCGCCGTCGTCGTCGAAGACTCTGTCGCCGGTCTGCATGCGGTAGTAGATGAAGCTCGGCAGGCCGCCATGCGGATCATCGGCACCGTAGATCTTCGGGTCGAGCGATCCGCCCGCCGCCGTCACCTCGCGAATGTACGCGTCGAGGTCATCGGCGTCCATGTCGCCGGTCGGGTAGTCGATGCCGAGCTTGTCAAGGACATCCTTGTTGTACATCATCGACCAGGCGTTGGTGCCGAGCGGGATGCCGACGAGCTGGTCGTCGATCTGTCCCGATCCCAGAACCGCGTCATCGAAGCCGTCGAGCGGCAGGAGCGAGTCGCGCAGGGTCGACATGTCGAAGAACAGGCCCTTGTCGGCGTACTCGGCGAGATATCCGGCGTCCATCATCACGACATCGGGCAGCGATCGACCGGCGGCCTCGGTGTTGCGCGCAGTCCAGTAGTCACCCCACGACGTGAAGTTCCGGACGACCTCGACGTTCGGGTACTCCTCATTGAACAGATCGATCGCCTGCTCGAAGCGATCGGCTCGGTCGTCGTTCCCCCACCACGAAAACGAGATCTCGGCGGTCGAGTCAGCGTCAAACTCGGTGTCGATGGACGCGCCGCCCCCGCCTGAGCACGCGCTGAGCGCGACGCTCCCGATAATGCCTACGGCTGCGGCCGCCGTGATGCGGATGGTCCTGCGATGCATTTTCTTCCTCCTCATTGAGACGGGCCTCTCGGCCCCGTATGGGACGCCCCGCTCTCCGGCGGGTGCCCTGTTCATCAGGCGACCGAGGCGCCCGTGATGAGCGCGCGCAGGCGCTCGATCGGTAGCTTCGGCTCGCGATGTTCCGTGACTAGGCCGTTGCGCTCCTGGAGCGTGTCGGTCAGCTGGGTCCAGCACCATCCCGCGAGCCCCGCGCTCCGGCCGGTGTGTCCGATCGACGCCGACTGCACGGGCTCGAAGATGTCCGCGACGCGGCGGTCGAAGTCCTCGGCACCGTCGGCCTCGGAGTAGCCCCACGAGCCGTCGACGTCGCGGTCGGCCGACCATTTCACGCCGCCGAACTCCGTCAGCATGATCGGCTGGCCGCGCTCGGGGGCGCCGTCGAGACGCACGCGCCGACCCGCCGGGCCGATCCCGTCGATCCACGCGCGCAGAGCGGTTTCGTCAACGCCGTACCGAGCGTCGAGGACGCCACGATCGGACTCGTAGTCGTGCAGGGTCCAGAGATCGGTCGTGCCGTGCTCCCACCCGTCGTTCGAAATCACGGGTCGGGTCTGGTCGAGTGCTTTCGTCAGGTGATACATGGCCTCGGCGAAAGCCCGCTGATCGGGGCGCGACGCGATGTGTTGCACGCCCCAGCTCTCATTGAGCGGAACCCAGGTAACGATCGACGGGTGGCCGCGGTCGCGGCGAACAGCCTCCGTCCACTCGGCGGTCGTGCGCGCGACGGATGCCGCCGAGAACTCGTACGTCGCCGCCATCTCACCCCACACGAGCAGGCCGAGGCGGTCGGCGTGGAAGAGGAACCGCGGATCTTCGATCTTCTGATGCACGCGGACGGCATTGAACCCGAGGTCAGCGATCAGCTCGGCTTCGCGACGTAGGTCATCGCCCGTCGCCGCGAGGTGGGAATCCGGCCAGTATCCCTGGCTGAGCACGGATCGCATGAACACGGGTCGGTCGTTGAGCAGCAGTTGCCCCGCGTCGACCCGCACCGCGCGGATCCCGAGATAGCTCGCAACGGCGTCGGTCTCGACCCCGTCAACAGCGACCGTCGCCCACGCATCGAGCAGCGTCGGCGAGCCCGGGCGCCAGAGCAGCTGTTCGTAGGCTTGACCGTTGCGCTGCCCCGCGACCGGAATGGTGATCTCGGCCGCACCCTCGCTCGTGACGATGCCCGCCGCGCCGAGCTCCTCACCATCGTGGGCGATCTTGACGCTGACCGTGGCACGCGAACGCGTGCTGAGCTCGACGTGCGCCGTGACGGTGCCGCGGGCCAGGTCGGAGGTCCACCACAGTGCGGTGATGTGATCGGCTGCGACGGACTCGAGCCACACGGGCTGCCAGATCCCCGTCGTGCGGTGGTACCAGATCGCGTGCGGAGACTCGAGCCAGTCCTGCTTGCCACGAGGCTGGGCGAGGTCGTGGGGATCGTCCTCGGCGCGCACGACGAGCGTGTGGGTCGCGCCGTCGGCGAGCGCGTCGGTCAGGTCGACCGCGAACGGAGTGTGTCCGCCCTCGTGCTCGCCGACCTGGAGTCCGTCGACCCAGACGCGGGCGCGGTAATCGACCGCCCCGAAGTGCGCGACGAGCCGGCTTTCGGGGGCGTGCCCCACGCCGGCGAGATCGGCGGCCGTCAGGACCCGGCGGTACCAGACGACGGGATGGAATCCCGGCTCGCCGATGCCCGATGCCGGCGACTCCGGCGGGAAAGGGACGGTGATCGTGCGGGGGAACTCGCGGCCGTCGAACCATCGCTCGGCGAGCCCGCGGTCGGCGTCGTCATACGCGAACCCCCAGATGCCGTCGAGCTCGAGGAAGGACGTACGCAGCAGCTGCGGCCGAGGCCGCGGGTCGTCCTGACGGCTGGCTCGCACACCGTGGATCACCGAATGGTCTGTCATGTCGTGCTGATGCTCTCTCGTTCGTCGGACGCGGCATGCGTCGTCCGGATCAGAAAGTTCAACGTTGAACTATCGCGATCGCAGATCCGAGGTGATGCATCATCGGATGCTGTCGGGGGCGTAGTTCCACGTTGAACTAAGGTCTACACTGGAAGGTAACACAGGTCGGTCGGTGCGCAAAAGGCGCGGTCGACAACGAACCACGAAGAGGCTGGATCCGGCCGCACCACGAACCGAGGAGTTCCCCGATGCGCAAGGTCACGCTCGCCGACGTCGCCGCGCGCGTCGGAGTGAGCGCTAAATCCGTGTCAAACGTGGTCAACGGCACCGGATGGGTCGGCGACGAGGTGCGCGCGAAGATCGAGCAGGCGATCGCCGACCTCGGGTACCGCCCGAACCTCGCTGCACGACAACTACGCAACGGGCGAAGCGGTCTGATCGCGCTCGTCCTCCCGGATCTACGCGAGCCCTACTTCGCGGAGTTCGCGTCGCAGTTCGTGGCCCGCGCCCAGAACCGATCGCTCACCGTGCTCATCGCGCAGACGAACGGGGATCGCGCGGCGGAGCAGCGCATGATGGAGGGCGAGGGTCTGCCGGCGCTCGACGGCATCGTGCTCAGCCCGCTGCGGCTCACGGCGGCCGACCTGGACAAGCGACGTTCCGGGACCCCGCTCGTCCTCATCGGCGAGGAAGCGGAGGGCCTCGCAAGCGCTGGCATGCAGCACGTCGGCATCGACAACGCCGAGGCCGCGGAGGCCGCGACGGCGCACCTGATCGGGCGCGGGCGTCGGCGCATCGCCGCCGTGGGCCGCCAGAACACGGGTGCCACCGCGACCGCGCGGCTGCGTTTCGAGGGGTACCGGCGCGCGCTCGAGGCCCACGGGATCCCCCTCGACGAACGTCTCGTCGCGACCGTCCCGCGGTTCGGCCGCGCGGAGGGATCCCAGGCCGTCCAGCAACTGCTGGACGACGGCGCCGACTTCGACGCACTCTTCTGCTTTAGCGACTCGCTCGCCCTCGGCGCGCTGTACACCCTCGGCGCGAACGGAATCGATGTACCGGGTCGGGTCGAAGTCATGGGGTTCGACGGCATCGAAGAGGGGCGATTCATGATTCCGGCGTTCTCAACCGTGAACCCGGGCGTGCAGGAGGCCGCGGACACGATCCTCGACAACCTGACCTCACCGGATCCGGCCCCCGACGGACACCATCGCGTCCCGTACACGCTCGTGATCCGCTGACCACGCGCCAACATTTTCGCCGACGCCGCGATCGCCCGGTGCCACCCCCGACCGAGCGAGATGCCCTAAACCTCTGTGAAGAGATAACCCCGCTCGGCGTCGAAGCCGGCGATCGTGAGGCCGCGGTTCATCAGCACCGCCATCTCGCGACGCAGGTTCATGCGCCAGGCGTGAGCCTCGCGCGGGTCGTCGAGGCGCATCTGCTCGACATCCGCGGGGATCCGCAGCGTCTCGACGATCTCGTCGTCGGCCGGGTGAGCGGCCAGGTCCGCGAGCGCCCACTTGACGTCGAGGCGGTCGGACTCATCGCCCGCATCTCCGCCGCCGAAGATGCCGTACTGATTCACGGCATAGCTCGTGACGCGCGCGCCCAACACCGTCAGGAAGAAGTGCGCGTTGCGCGCGACGAGCGGGTCGAAGGTCCACGTGATGTTGCCCACGCCGCGCGACAGCGCCCACTGGCGCTGGTGCTCCTTCAGCTCGCGGCCCCAGCCGCGTCCGCGAAACTCGGGCAGTAGCGCCGTGATGTGCGAGTGCATCGACCGCGTTGCCGGGGCGCCGAAGAACGCGACCGAGGCGCCGACCATGCGGCCCTCGTCGAAGAAACCGACCGCGTAATTGCCGGATTGCTGCAGCGCGCGCAGGGTTCCCGCGTCGACGACCCGCTGGGATCCGCGGATCGCATCGAGCACCCCCTGTGCCTCGAGGATCAGTTCAACGCTGTCTAGGTCGCGGATCTCACGCATGAATCCCAGCGTAGACCCCGTGGGCGCTTGCGCGCCTCGCGAGGCGGCCCTCTGCGCCCAATAGACTGAGTCGGGAGCGCCCACGAGAGGACCCCCATGACCGCTTCCACGATCCCCCACCTCGTCGACCACGCCAGCATCATCGTGCATGGACCCGACCAGCCGGGCATCGTCGGCGAGGTCGCCGCGCTCGTGGCGCGAGGCGGCGGCAACATCATCTCGCTCGACCAGTACTCGTCGAACGAATCCGGTGGCGACTTCTTCCAGCGCATCGTGATGCACCGAGACGGCCTCGCCGGTGCGCTGCCCGATATCGAGGCCGACCTGGCACGCACCCTCGAACCCATGGGCCTGTCCTGGCGCATGCGCGACATGTCGCAGCCGCTGCGCATGGCCGTCCTCGCCTCGAAGAGCGATCACTGCCTGCTCGATCTGCTGTGGCGCCACCGCCGCGGCGAACTGCCCGTCTCGATCCCGATGACGATCTCGAACCACACCGACGTCGCCGATGACGTGCGTTCGTTCGGGATCCCGTTCTTCCACGTGCCCTCGCAGGTCGGCCCCGACAAGTCGAAGTCCGAGAGCGAGATCCTCGCGCTACTGAAGGGCAACGTCGATTTCGTCGTGCTCGCCCGCTACATGCAGGTCATCTCGAGCGACTTCCTCGAGAAGCTCGGCGTTCCCGTCATCAACATCCACCACTCCTTCCTGCCCGCTTTCATCGGCGCCGCCCCCTATCGCAAGGCGAAGGAGCGCGGCGTGAAGCTCATCGGCGCCACGGCGCACTACGTGACCGAGGATCTCGACGAGGGCCCGATCATCGAGCAGGACGTCGTGCGCGTCACCCACGCCGACACGGCCGCCACCCTGCAGCGCCGCGGCGCCGACGTGGAGCGCGCTGTGCTGAGCCGGGCCGTCACCTGGCACGCGGAGGACCGCGTGATCCGCCACGGAAACCACACGATCGTGTTCAACTAGGCCCAATGAAGGGATATCCGATGGACCTACATGGATATCCCTTCATCGGGTGGCCGTCAGTGCTTGACGACCAGGTCGTTGGCGGTGCGGAGCACGGGTGCCGTCGTAAGCTCGGCTTCGCGCCCCTCAGGCACTCCCCTGACACGGATCGTTGCGGACTCCCCGGGCAGGAGCATGATCAGGGCGTCGTCCGCCTCGGCCGCCGGATCCACGCGGTCCGCCAGGATCACGAGGTCGCGCACGAGAACCATCGCACGGATGTCGACGTCCACCGACGATCCTTCTCTCCTTGTCACCACCTCGATCTCAGGCGTCGAGTAGGCGAGATCGCGATCCTCCGCATAGAACCACAACGCTCGGATGCCGCTAGCCGTCGTCACCTCGAGGAGCTCGCGGGAGGCGTCAGTTGCCATGGCGACGTCGACGGGCAGGGTAATGTCTTGCCCCCCGAACCGGTCAACGGCGAACCTTCCCGAGAATGTCGCGAGGGTCACGCCATCGAACGAGAGGCGCCGCGCGATGAAGCTCTCGCGCCAGCTCTCCCCGCGATCGTTCACGGCGCTCACGACGAGCCCGGCACCGCGCGGCTGAACGCTCAGCAGCCGCTCCGCGTACGAGCGCCTCATGCCGTACCAGAGGGGCTTCTTCCGGCCATAGCCATCGACCGCAGCCCAGGAGGTCACAGGCCAGCAATCGTTAAGTTGCCAGACGATCGTGCCGAAGTTCCTCGGACGCAGCGAGCGATAGTACTCGATCCCCAATGAGACCGCCCTCGCCTGGTTGAGCTGCATGGCGAAGTGCCAGTCCGCGAGGTCCTCGGGTACCACGAAGTGCGGCTCCAGCCCGCGCTCGAGTTTGCCATTGCCATCGCTCGCCTTCTGATGATGGAGCATCCCAGGAGAGGCCTGGGTCAGAGGGCGGTCGCGGATCGATTCGACGATGGTCGACCACGTCGGCGGAGCCTGCCAGCCGAATTCCGAGGCAAACCTCGGGCGATAATCCCGATAGGCCACGTAATCGACCTCATTCCACACATCCCAGATGTGCCTCAGCCCGTGATCATCATCATTCGGATGAATATCCATCGTTCCCGAATACGGGCTGCCCGCCCAATAGGGCCGAGAAGGATCTGCATCCTCGACGATCCTCGGGAGCATGCTCAAATAGTAATGCTCTCCCCACGCGCGCCCGTCGAGCTGCGGTTTCCATTCCCAATCGAAGAATCCCCAGATGTTCTCGTTGTTCCCGTTCCAGAGAACAAGGCTCGGATGGGGCATGAGACGCCGCACATTGTCGATAGCCTCCGCCTCGACCTCCGCAGCGGTCTGCTCGTCCTCGGGGTATGCAGCGCACGCGAAGAGGAAATCCTGCCAGACCAGGATCCCAAGCTCGTCGCACAGCCGGTAAAAGGATCCGCTCTCGTAGACCCCGCCGCCCCATACACGCAGGAGGTTGATGTTGGCATCGCGCGCCTGGGTCAGCCGACGCCGCAGCCGCTCCTCGTCCACCCGTGTCAGGAAGACGTCGTCAGGGATCCAGTTCGCCCCGCGCGCAGGCACGGTTGCACCGTTGATCTCGAAGACGAAGGGCGTTCCCTCCGCGTCAGGCTCCGTATTGAGCCGTAGGCCGCGGAAGCCGATGCGTTCACTCCATTCATCGCGGACCGCTCCAGCCTCGTCCTCGAGACGCACGACGAGGTTCGAGAGCGGCTGCCCTCCGAGGCCGTGAGGCCACCACAATTCGAGGTCGTCGACGACGACCGAGACCTGAGCACGAGTGCCCCCTGTCGGGACCGCACAAGCAGATTCCGAGCCGTCTACCGATGCGCGAACGACGAGATCCGCGGGTGCAGGCTCGGCCAGTTCCACGTTGACTTCCACGATTCCTCGCGGCCCTTCCAACGTCACTCGCGGCCCGACATGGACGAACCGCGGCCCCGTCACGACCAGCAATCGTGCCTCGCGCCAGATACCCGCAGTCACGAGGCTCGGCCCCCAATCCCAACCGAAGTTGCACGCGCTCTTGCGCACCTGATTGAACGCGGCGGGGTAGGCCCGGGGAAGGGTCCCGTTCACAGCTTCCCGCTCCTCGATGACGTCCCACACGCTGTCGAAGCGCACCTCGAGAAGATGCGGCCCCTCCCCGGCGAGCGCCTCGCCGAGGGGGAACTCGTAACGGCGGTGCTGATTCGCTGTACGCCCGATCTCAAACCCGTCGATCGACAGCCGCGCGATGGTGTCCAGGCCATCGAACGCCAGAACGGGTTCGCCGCTGTCGGGAGCGACCACAGGAAGCTCGCGCGAATAGACCCATGTCGTCTTCCCGATCCAGTCGAGCGTCAGCTCGTTTTGATCGACATACGGATCCGGGATGAGCCCGGCACCGAGTAGATCGGTATGGACCGTGCCCGGCACAGTCGCGGGAATCGGCATCGCCTCACGCACATGAAGCGGCACGCCTTCCTGAAAGCCGTCTGGCGCGATACGCAGCGACCATCCATCGTGAAGACTATCGACCTGGTTCATCAGATTCCTTCTTTCAGATTTCCGCCGCATCGAGGTGCGGCAAAGGGCTAAGTTAAGATCTCGATGCCGCTAAGTGCGCAGCCCGCGATGGGTATCGAGGAGGATTTCATGAGTGACGGACGCGCGCACGAACCACGATCGGCGGGAGCCGAGCGGCGGCAGGAAGAGCTTCTCGCCCTCGTGCGGCGAGACGGACGGCTCGACGTCGGTCCCACCGCCGCGCGACTCGGTGTCACGCAGGAGACTTTGCGCCGCGATCTCCGTACGTTGGAGGCTGCCGGCCTCGTCCGACGCAGTTACGGCGCCGCCTTCCCCGTCGAGGCAGGACGCTTCGAGACGACGTTCGAGGCCCGGCGATCGTCCAACTCCGCAGAGAAGTCTCGGATCGCCCGAGCCGCCGCCGCACAGCTGGGGCGCGCTCAGACGGTGTATCTCGATGAGGGCTTCCTCCCGCTTCTGGTCGGCCGCATGCTACCCGCCGACCGTTCTCTGACCGTGGTCACGTCGTCGCTGCCCGCGGCGAGAGAGCTGGCAGAGAAGGACGGCATCGAGGTCATCATCGTGGGAGGCCGCGTCCGCCCCGCCACCTATGCGACAGTCGATCACGGTCATGACTCGATGTTGCATCGGCTGGCCATCGACCTCGCATACATGGGTGCCAACGGGATCGACCCCGAGCGGGGCCTGACGACGCCCCATCCGGTAGTGGCCACCGTCAAGCAGGCAGCGATGGCGGCCGCGAAGCGCCGGATCTTCGTGGGCAGCCATACGAAATTTGGAGCATCGAGCTTCGTCCGATTCGCGAATGTCGGAGATTTCGAGATGCTCATCACGGGTGAGGAGCTCCCCTCTCGCCACACGATCGCGTTCGCGCATCTCGGCCCCAAGCTCGTCCGCGTCTGATCTCAGCGCACGGGCCAGGCGATCGCATCGAGATCGATCGTCGTTGACGCGCCGGTGCCCCAAGCGATCGTTACAACGCTTCCCTCGACACCGGCGCCCACGAGCTCGGTGAGATCCGGGGCTCCCGGATCCGCTCTGAGACGTGCGGCCGCCACGACCGTCGTCGTGGAAAGGGCGCCGCCGGTGGTCTCGCCGCGCAGTTCGGGGACCATCGCCCATCGTCCGTACGCCGTCCCGCTCGGCGCACGCGAGGAAAGCGCCTTCGTCAGCCCGACGAGGCCCACCAGATCGGACACGAGAGGCTCCTCGCCGACACGCTCGACGGTCACGCTGCCGTCGGCGGCCACCGAGGAGACGTCCTCGATACGAGCCGCAGCGATGGACCATCCCGAGACTCGGATGGGCGTCCTCGGAGGCACGTCCACGAAACGGTGGATCCTCACCTCAATAGAGCCCCGCGCCACGGTGACGCTCTCGATGCGCGCCGAGGGCAACACGGGCCCGTTCACTCCGGATTCGCTCGCATCGAACGGGCCATAGACAGTGAAACGCGGAGCGTGCCAGGACGCGACCCAGTCGGGTCCGGCTCCTGCCGCGTGGATGCGACGGCGTGAGCTCCAGACGCCCCGCGTCTCGAGCTGGACGTCATTGTCCGACGGGTTGTGGACGACCGTCGGCCCGGTACGCGTCGAGTACGCGAATCGCGCGTAGAGGGGATCCGGCACGCCGGCATCCGCATCATGCGGTTTCAGGTGGTCCGAACCGTGGTTGTGGACCCGCACGATGCCGTCCGCGGCCGTCGCCTGCACGATCCAGCCGATCGGCCCGATGACGTCCACGTAGTCCTCGGCGTCACCGTCGAGAGGCAGCTCTGCCGACTGCCAGAGCGGATGCGCCGCCGGCAGCATGAGTGCGGCGAACCCCTTCGAGGCCCAATAGGGCGAGCCCGGGCCGGAGTAGCGCTGGATCGTGGGCCGATGAACACCATGCCATCCGAGCGTGAGCAGCCCGTCCTCCGTCGCTCCCCTCTCCAGGAAGTAGCGCAGGTTCGCTGACAGAATGCGGCGCGACTGCCCGTGTTCAAGCGGCGTGCACCCTTCGACTTCGCCCATCGCAACCGATGCGAGGGTCGCCATGCGGTAAGTGAGGGAGCGTCCCTGATGAAGTGGGGCGCCGTTCCGGTCGAAGGTCCGGGAGAAGGTCCGCAGAAACTCTCGGAGACGCGGCCGCAAGCGGTTCCCAAGGTCCTCGTCGCCGCTCAGCCGAACGTGCAGTAACGGGTAGAAGTGCAGGGCCCACCCGATGTAGTGATCAAAAGCCTGCGCCTCTCCGTCGCTGTACCAGCCGTCTCCTCGGTACCAGCGCTCGATCAGCTCGAGCCCACGCTCGATCACGTAGGTGGTCTGCTCGTCCCCGCGCCCTACCGCCTCGAGGAAGCTCGCGATCGTGAAGGGGAAGAGGTACCAGTTGTTCGACGAGGGCTCTCGATCGATCGCAGCACGGAGCCAGGCCGCCACGCGGTCCTGTTCATCGGCCGACAGCCGATCCCACGTCGCGGATTGCGTGAGATTGAGGCTGAGCGCGATCGACGCGGCCTCCACGTGCGGTTGCCCGTCACGACCGATGTGTCCGATGACGGGCCAGGACTCGGGATCGGAGGAACCGACGGCGCGCGTTCCCGCACGGACGCCCTGAAGGTAGCGCTCGAGGTGTCCGTGCGGGTCGCGGCCCTCGTTGCCGGTCCAGAGGAAGGCCGCCAGCAGAAACGTGCGCGCGAAGGCCTCGATCCCGTCGGTCGGGATGCCCTGTTGCGAGACCTCACCAGGGAGGTCGATACGGGACCCGCCAGGGCTCCTATAGCGCGCTACCGACAGCAGCAGGTCGTCTGCGACCGCCACCCAGTGCTCGCGCGTCAGGCCGGTGTATGGGCTGAGCTCTCGGTCTTCTGGCGGGAGTGCAACTCGCGTGATCGCCGCCGCGAATCGCTCGCTATCGCCGATGATGGGGGACTTCGACATGGTGTCTCTCCTGAATGTATCGATGACGAGAAGGATCGGTCAGACCGAGCCGACGTTCAGTGCGCGCGCCCAGCGCGGGTACACGCTGAGCGCGACGCGGAGCGGCTCAAGTTCGGGATGCCAGGCACGTTCCCACTCCAGGCTCGCCCAGCCGTGCCAGCCCCGCTGGGCGAGCACCTCGCCGAGTTCGTCGATCGGGAACTCACCCGCGCCCAGCGAGACGGGCACGGGATCCGTGCGCCGACGCACGTCCTTGACCTGCAGGTGGGCGATGTCGGCCCCGAGGATGTCGAGACTCTCGATCAGCTCCTCTCCCGAGGCCCAGGTGTGGGCGGTGTCCCAGAGCACTCCCACATGAGGCCGTATCCCGGGTGCCGACGCTTCGAGAGCATCGAGGAAGCGTCGGAGCCGGCCCGCGGACGAATGCGAGTCGTGGGTTTCGATCAGGACGCGCACCCCGCTCTCGGCGAGCACCGGAGCGGATGCGGCGAGGCGCTCGATCGCAAGCCGCTCCCCCGCGGTGAGGCCTATCGCCGATTCCACCTCGGAGACGGCGTCCTTCATGAACACGCGGATTCCGGGGAACCCCGCGGCGCGCGCCAGCCGAGCCGCGCCACCCAGTTCCGCCGCGCCGGACCGTACCGGGTCGGTCCCGGCTGCGTCGGCGAGTCCGATGTACGTGGCGAGCACCAGCGGGTGTGCGCCCTCGAGCGCGTTCCGGATCCCGACTGCCGTCGATGGGGCGGAATCCGCCGTCAGTGGCTCCCCCTCCGCAATGCGCATCTCGAGCCCACGGATCCCGGTGTCCTCGATGAGTTCCGCGATCGTTTGCGTCGGCATTCGCGGCTCGCCGAGCGTGGAGAAGCCGAGTTGGATGGTCATCCCTTCAGCCCTGAGCTCGCCAGGCCGGCGATGAAGTAGCGCTGTCCCAAGATGAACAGCAGGATCATCGGCAACACGGCGAGCGCCGAGATCGCCATGAGGAACGGCCACTGGGGCTGCCCGGAGCTCGATTGTGCGAACGCGGCCAGACCGAACTGAAGCGGTCGGATGTTCTCCGAGCTCGTCGCGACCAGGGGCCACACGAAGCCGTTCCACGCGGATTCGATGTTGAACAACGCAATCGTAATAAAGGCGGGCTTCGCGAGCGGTGCCATGATGCGGAAGAAGATCCCGATCTCGCTCACCCCGTCCACGCGCGCCGCGTCGGCGAGCTCCGTCGGCAGGCCCACGAAGAACTGCCGTGCGAGGAACACGTACAGGGGCGCGGACACGAAAGGTACGATCAGCGCCCACCAGCTGTCGATCCATCCGGTCCCGCCCTGACCGAAGATGTCGTTGCCGCCCGCCAGCGGTATACTGCGAACGACGATAAACAGGGGCACGATCAGCACCTGGAACGGCACGCCGAGCAGGACGACGAAATATGTCAGGATCGGCGACCGGCCGCGGATCGGGAGCTGCGCGAGTGCATACCCTGCAGCCGTCGCGATGACGAGCAGCGGGATCGTCTGACCGACAACCACGATCAGACTGTTCCGGAAATACATGAGGAACGGCGCCACGTTGAACGCGTCGACATAGTTCTCCCAGTGCAGCGACTTCGGCAGCCAGGAGAAGGAGTTGACCTCGTTCAGCGTCTTAAAGGACGTGAGGATCATCCAGATGAACGGCACGACCATGAGGAAGCCGCCGATGCCCAGCAGGACGTACAGGAGCACGCGGCTGAGCTGACCGCTACGTCGCACGGACGCGCGGCGTGAGACCTCTCGAGGACTGACCTTGGGTAGCGTGGCAGTCATCACTTCTCCTCCTTCTGCGCGAGGCGCCCCAAGGCGATCATCACGCCGACGAAAACGAACATGATCACGGTCTCGGCCGACGCATACCCGATGTGAAGACGCGCAAAGGCATTGGTGAAGATGTCGAAGGTCAGGACGTTGGTCGCGTTCGCGGGCCCGCCCTGCGTCATCACGTAGACGAGGTCGAACACCTGGAACGAGGAGGCGATCGATGTGACGAGCACGAAGAACTGCACGGGAGCGAGAGCCGGCCACGTGACATTCGCGAATACCTGCCAGCGGTTCGCCCCGTCGAGCTTGGCCGCCTCGATGAGTTCAGGGGAAACGCCTTGCAGCGCGGCGAGATAGATGATCATCTTCGACCCGAGACCCTGCCAGATTCCCACGACCATCAGCGTGGGAAGAGCGATGTGCGGGTCGGTGAGCCAACCGGATCGTGAAAGTCCGAAGAAGGCGAGCACCTCGTTCGCGAGTCCGGCACCGGGGTTGAAGATCCACAGCCAGACAGCGGAGACTGCGACTGCAGAGGTGACCACCGGGACGTAGAAGAGCGTGCGAAACAAGCCACGCGCTCGGATCTGCTGGTTCAGGCCGACGGCGATCGCGAGCGCAATTGCCATACCCAGCGGCACAACGACGATCGTGTACAGCAGCGTGCTGACGAACGAACGACGGAACTTGTCGTCCTGGATCAGGTCGACATAGTTCTGGATCCCGACGAAGTCGCCCTGACCGGCGATACGCGCATCCGTGAATCCCAGCCAGACGACGATGATCGTCGGAACGGCGAGAAAGATAACGGAATGCAGCAGCGCGGGAAGGAGCAGGATCCATCCCGCACGGGCCTTCGCCCGCTCGATGCCCCGGGCCCTCGGCCCGAATGCCGTGCTTCCTCTCCGCGGATGACCGCGAAGAACGATTGATTCGGTGGCAGTCACCTTGTTCCTCCTTGAACGAAGACGTGCGCCGCGCGCCCTCGGCTCAGGCCTCGGGCACCCGGCCGTTCGTCAATCTCGTGCGATGTCTGCGAGGCGGTCAAGGGTTTCCTTCGCGTCGGCCTGGCCGAGTATCACCTGATCGAGCGACGGCCCGAACTCCGCCCGGAAGTCGAGGAACGTCGCACCGCCGTACTCGAAGACTCCCTTGTCGAGGTTCTGCCAGGCGAACGTTGTCGCGGGATTCGAATTCACGAAATCGGAGTCGCCCGCATCGATTCCGACGGGCACGCCAACATCCATCTTCGAAATGTCGATCTGGACGTCGGGGTCCTGGAAAGCCTCAGCCATGGCGAGCGCGGCGTCGGGGAACGCGGACCCGTCGCCCACGGCCGCGATGCGGCCACCGACGTACTCGACCTCTCGCTCGTCCTTCAGGTTGAAGTACACGAGGTCATCGCACTTGTCGCCGATGCCGTCCGCCGAGCAGTCGACGTACGGGCTGGCAAAGCCCATCGCTGCCTCCCCCGACTCCACGAGCGCGGTCTTCGCCGAGTTCTGATAGCCGTATGTCGACGACTTATCAACAGTGATCATGTCATGCATGAGCTGAAGCGCCTCGATGCCACCCGGCTCGTTGAACGTTGGTTCGCCGTCCGTGAACGGATTGAGACCCGCCGCTCCCAGGAACGTGACGAACTGCTGGCGATAGTTGCTCGGCGGCGCCCAGAAATCGAAACCGGTCTGCGTGATGTCGCCCTGGTCGTTGCGGATCGTGAGTTTTTTCGCGTCCTCGCGAAGCTGATCAAAGGACTGCGGCGCCTTGTCGGGGTCGAGTCCAGCCGCCTCAAAGGCGCTCTTGCTGTACGCGAGGACACGCGGGTTCGCGACAACGGGGAGCGCATAGACCTCGTCGTCCCAGAGCATCGGTGCAACGAACGAGGGGTATACCGTCTTCTCGAGCGTGTCCTCTGTCACGCCGAACGGGGCGAGGCTCTGGATGGCACCCAGATCGGCGAGAGGCTGGACCCATCCGATACCCGCGCTGATCACGTCGTAGTTGTCGCCTGCGGCGAGCGCCGTCGAGATCTTCTGGTTGAGCGCGTCGTAGGGCACGAAGTCGGACTCGACGTCGATATTGGGGTACGACTTGTGGAAAATGTCGACGATCTTGTCGAATGCGGCCTGGCCGGTCTTGTCCGCGGAGAAGTTCGCCACCAGAACGCGGATGGTGCCCTTCGCGTCGGTCGATGTGTCCGCGGGCTCGTCGCCGCCCGACGAGCATCCGGTGAGCGCGAGCGCGGTGAGCGCCCCGACGGCTACCAGCTGAAGAATCTTCTTGCTACGGCTCATGCTGTGACCTCCTCATTGAGATAGCGCCGGCGAAAGCAAGCGCTTTCCTCAATAGAAGTTCGCAGACCGGGCATCCACAACACGCGTTGTCTGCGACCTCGCATCCGCTTCGTTTCCGGTTCCGATTCGCCCTTCGTGCGGGACCCGCGACCGCATAGTCTGAACCTCGGACAAGGAGGCGAGATGCGGATTTCCCGGCTCATCGACACGGTGGGCAGCGCGCTAGCGCTGCAGCTTCTCTTTGTGCTGACGGCGCTGCCTCTCATCACTGCTCTGCCCGCGGCACTTGCTCTTCAGAACGAATGGGAACGATTCCGGTTGGGAGAGAGGACGACGGTCGCATCGTTCTTCGCTGCCTTCGCCGCTGCGTGGCGGGCGCGATGGCTACCTGGCGTGCTGGCGCCCGTGTTCTGCGCCATGCTTTTCGTCACCTATACGTTCTGGGCGGCCGTACCCGGCTGGCCCGGCGTGCTGGCGATGGGCCTGCTCGCGGGGCTCGCCTTCGTCGCGCTCTGCTGTTGGCTCTCGATACTCGCAACAGCGACCGCCGCACAGATGCGCGGAGACGGTCTGCTTCCGTGGATGCGGAACGCGAGCGGCGAACTGCTGATGCGCTTCCCCCGATATCTGCTCGGGCTCGCGGTCATGATTACCTGGTTCTGCGCGTTGCGTTTCTCCTTCCCGCTAGCTCTCGTAGGATCCGGGATCCTACCGGCCCTGCTCGCCCATTGGGCGGCGAACCCGAAAACCGCGATGACGGCAGACTGAGGGCCCACCCGCGCGGAGCGTGTGGGCCCTCAGTCTGCCGTCGGTAGTCAGGCGAGGTGGTCGTAGTTGTCCGCGTTCACCTCGAAAACGAGCGACGATTCGCTGAGGAAACGATCGATCTCGTCGATCACAACATCGGCCTGAGTTCGACGCGAGTGGCGCGTGTAGGCGCCGATGTGCGGCGTCATGATGACGTTCGGCAGATCCCAGATCGCATGGTCCTCCGGGAGTGGCTCGATGTCGAACACGTCCAGAGCGGCGCTCAGCCGGCCCCTCTGTAGCTCAGCCAGCAGCGCGTCGTTGTCGACGATGACCGAGCGGGCGGTATTGACGAACACCCCGCCGTCCGGAATCATCGCCAGGCGTTCGGCGCTGAGCATCCCACGGGTTTCATCAGTCACCGGCGCATGGAGTGCGACGACCTCGGACGTGCGCAGGAGGTCGTCGAGCCCCATCAGCTCCACTCCCATCTCATCCGCATCTCGCCTCGCAAGGTAGGGGTCGCTCACCACGACGTCGGCCCCCATGGCGGTGAGGTGCTCGATGTATGCCCGTCCGACCCGGCTCGCGCCGATCACGCCGATCTGCGCACCAGCGACCGTGCGGCCGAGCGGCAGGTCGTGCGCGCCCCGCCAATCGTGCGCTCGCATCCGCCGGTCGACGGTGTGGAGGTTTCGGAGGAGCGCCTGCGTCAGGTAGAGCGCCAGTTCTGCGACCGATACCGCCATTCCCGATGCAGCCTGTGACACCCGCACCCCGTCGGCCATCAGCGACCGAGGCACCATCGATCGGATCGTGCCCGCGCTGTGGGCGATGAGCTGGAGCCTGTCGCCGGACAGCCGACGTCCGGGGAAGGTCGCGGATCCCCAACCGGTCACGACGACCTCGTAGCCGAAGCGCTCCTCGGCGGTCGCCGCACGGAAGCACTCAACGTCCCCGAGCTCGGCCAGCCTGTCGAGCCGTTCCTCATCGAAGAGCTCGGCTCTGAGCTCCGGCGTGAGATCCAGCAAAATACGGGGACGAGTCATCAGGTTCGGTCCTTCTCATCTAAATCGGGGGTTCGTCCACAGCCCGTGGAGGTATGGAACGCCGAAGCGCCCTCGCTCCGCTGAACACAATTATCGTTGTTTCCCACAAGACCGAGCAGAACCGTTTTCGTGGGTTCGTCTTCCGTTTCATCTGCGTTATGACCGCATGGTGAACCTGCTCAGCGACCACCGCCCTCATAGACTCGAGACACCGGCGACGGGAGGGTGTGTGACGACACGTGCATGGTTCGGCATCACGAGGCTCGTGATGGCCGTGGCGTGTGCGGTGTCGCTCGTGCATCGTCAGCTGTGGGGCCTCAGCTCGCAGACCATCGCCGGGCAGAACTTCTTCGCGTACCTCACGATCCAGTCGAACATCGCCTTCCTCGCACTCGCGCTCGTCGGCGGCGTGGTCGCGCTGCGGCGCGACGAGGATCCCGGATGGCTCACCGACATCCGTACAGCCGTGCTCAGCTGGACGATCACGGCGGGGCTCGTCTTCGCGTTGCTCGTCTGGCAGGCGGGCGTCCGGGGCGTGCCCATGACGGTCCCGTGGTCCGATGTGGTGCTGCACTTCGTCCTGCCCGTGTTCAGCATCGCGGGCTGGATCGTCGGCCCCGGCCGGCACCGCGCGCGCTGGCGCCTCATCGCGCTCGTCGTCGCCTACCCGATCGTGTGGGGGCTCTTCACGCTCTGGCGGGGCTCCCGCATCGGCTGGTATCCGTACTACTTCCTCGACCCCCGCCAAGTGTCGGGCTTCGCGGAGTTCGCCCTGACGTGCGCCTTCGCGCTCGCCGTCTTCGCGGGCGTCGCGAGCGGCCTCATCGCGCTCAGCCGCTTCCACACCGTGAAGCCGCGCGAGCCGATCCACCTGAGCCCGCGCGGCGTGAACATGTAGGCCTATTCGGCCGAGGCGTTCGGATCCGCGAACGGGGCGAGCGACGCCCTGGCGAGCTCGTGCAGCTCGTCGTCCGCGAGGTCCGCGATCGCGGCGGCGTCGGGCCCGCCGACGAGGCCGACGAGGATCGGCTGCCCCGTCGAGGGCAGCAGATTGATCCAGGTGCGGATCACCGGCGGTACGGCGTCGCTCGGCTCGCCCTCGTCGGGCTCGGCGTCGCCCGGTTCCTCGGTCTGCTCCCCGATCGGCCCCGTGAGCTGCCAGACGCCCGCGGTCGTGTCCCAGAACGGCGCCTCATAGCGTAGCCAGACCGACTCCATCTGCCCCATCTCGAGGGCGGCGATGGATCCGCGGTGCTCGAACGGCAGCGGAGGGTCGAACTCGATCGCATCGGCCTGCAGCACGCCCAGCGGAACCGTCAGGACAACTCGGTCGACCGTGATGGCCTCGCCCGACGCGAAGCGCACGCTCACGCCCTCGTCGTCGTAGCTGACGTTCGACACGACCGTCGACAGCGTCACCTCGACGTCGCCCAGCGCGTCGTCGATGAACGGCGTCACATCGCTCACGAGGGCCGTCAGCTGCTCGACGGGCGGCGCGGGGGCGTACCAGGACGAGGCGGTCTCGGGATCGATTCCGCTGAACGCCACGACGCCCGCGAGGGCCGCGAGCAGTTCGTCCGACGGATCCTCTCCCAGCGCCTCGGCGAGCGGCACATCGGTGCTCGCGCCGCGCGCCTCCGCGACGGCCTTCGAGATGGGATCCGCGCTCGGCGCTTCCCCCTCGCCCTCGGTGGAGATCCCCGAGCGGCCGGAGACGTCGACGGATCCGACGCCCACGAGCGCGAGCTTCGCGGCCGCCTGGTCGTCGGGCGCGAAGAGCCACGCGCCCAGCTGCGGCGGCACGGCCCAGTCCTCGTCTGTCGCGGTCGCGACCCGGCCCCCGACCCGGTCGCGCGCCTCGACCACTGTCACGTCAAAACCTGCCTCGGCGAGCACGCCCGCCGCCGCGGATCCGGCGATGCCCGCGCCGATGACCGCGATGCGCTCTCCCTCGTCCGCGAGCTCGGCGAGCCGCGTTCCGACGCGCCGCCCCTCGTCCGCGGCGCCCGCAACCGTGCCGGGCTTGTCGGCGCTCGTGGCCTCCCCCGCGAAGAACACGCGGTCGATCAGCGGCATCGCGAGCGCGGTGCGCTCGACGCTCGTCACGCCCGCGGGGGTGACGCTGCGCGCGCCGAATGCGTACGGATCCGCGGCCCAGGCCGTGCGGAACATCGCGGCCGCCTCGGGGATCTCGCCGACCGGAGTCGGATCGACGGTCGGCTCGGGCGTGGTCGGGGGCACGACCGGAACCGGCTCGGGCTCGTCGGGCGTGCACGACGCGAGCAGGAGGGCGAGGGCGCCGGCTCCGGCACCCGCGAAGAGCGTGCGGCGTGTGATCCTCATCGCTCGCAAGGTTACCCGCGCCGCGCTCGGCGCGCGCGGACAATGTCACCGAGCGGCCGGACATCGGATCCTTCACGGATCCGGATCCGAGAAACAGGCCGATCCACCCGATTGACGCGCGAGACATCGGATGTCTACGCTGGAGTCAGAGAACCTCAAGGAGCGCACGTGAGCACCATTGTCAGCGTCGACACGATCGACATCCGCTTCCCCACGTCGGAGCACCTCGACGGCTCGGACGCGATGAACCCCGACCCCGACTACTCGGCGGCGTACCTGCGGGTGACGACCGACGCCGACGACGGCCACGAGGGCCACGGCTTCGTGTTCACGATCGGGCGCGGAAACGACGTGCAGACCGCCGCGATCCGCGCGCTGACGCCCTATCTGCTGGGCCGAGACGTCGAGCCGATCCTCGACGACATGGGCGGCTTCTGGCGCGAGCTGGTGTGGGACTCGCAGCTGCGCTGGCTCGGCCCGGAGAAGGGCGTCATGCACATGGCGATCGGCGCCGCCGTCAACGCGATGTGGGATCTCAAGGCCAAGCGCGCCGGCCTCCCCCTGTGGCAGCTCCTCGGCCGGATGACCCCGGAGGAGATCGTCGACCTCGTCGATTTCCGCTACCTCACCGACGCTCTCACGCGCGAGGACGCCCTCGAGATCCTCCGCGCCGGCGAGGCCGGTCGCGCCGAGCGCGAGGAACACCTGCTCGCGAACGGATACCCCGCCTACACGACCACGCCCGGCTGGCTCGGCTACTCCGACGAGAAGCTCGTGCGCCTCTGCCGCGAGGCCGTCGAAGACGGCTTCGGCATGATCAAGCTCAAGGTCGGCGGCGACGTCGAGGACGATGTGCGCCGCATGCGCCTGGCCCGCGAGGCCGTCGGCCCCGACATCCGCATCGGCACCGACGCGAACCAGCGCTGGGACGTCGCCGAGGCCATCGAGTGGATGAACCGGCTGCAGGAGTTCGACGTCGCCTGGATCGAGGAGCCCACGAGCCCCGACGACGTGCTCGGTCACGCCGTCATCGCCCGCGGCGTCGCGCCCATCCCCGTCGCCACCGGCGAGCACTCGGGCGGCCGCGTCATGTTCAAGCAGATGCTGCAGGCCGGATCCCTCAGCGTGCTGCAGATCGACGCGTCGCGCGTCGCGGGCGTCAACGAGAACATCGCCATCCTGCTCCTCGCCGCCAAGTTCGGCGTGCCGGTGTGCCCGCACGCCGGCGGCGTCGGCCTGTGCGAGGCTGTTCAGCACCTCTCGATGTTCGACTTCGTCGCCGTCAGCGGCACGACCGAAGGCCGCGTCATCGAGTACGTCGACCACCTGCACGAGCACTTCGTGACCCCCACGAACGTGTCCGGCGGCGTCTATCACGCCCCCACCACCCCCGGAAACGGCATGGAGATGCTTGCCTCCAGCCGAGAGGAGTACACATTCCATGGCTGACACCATTTCGCAGCGCAGCGACCTGGTCCTTCCGACGCTCGGCTACGGAGCCGCGAACCTCGGCAACCTGCATCGCGAGCTCACGGACGACGAAGCGCACGAGGTTCTCGAGGCCGCCTGGGACGCCGGGATCCGCTACTACGACACGGCCCCGCACTACGGCATTGGCACGTCGGAGCGTCGCCTCGGCGCGTTCCTCGCGACGAAGCCGCGCGACGAGTACGTCGTCTCGACGAAGGCGGGGCGCCTGCTCGTCCCGAACGAGGAGTACGCGGGCGAGCTCGACACGGCGCACGACTTCTTCGTGCCCGCGACGGTGCGCCGCCACTGGGACGCCTCGGCCGACGGCATCCGCCGCTCGCTCGAGGAATCCCTCGAACGCATGGGCCTCGACAGCATCGACCTGCTGTACCTGCACGACCCCGACCGCACCGAGGATCCGGATCGCGAGCTGCGCTCGGGCACCGACGGCATCAACGCGCTCAAGGCCGAGGGCCTCGTGCGCGCTTCGGGCCTCGGATCCATGTCGGCCGCGACGCTCGCACGCGGCGCGGAGTCGGGCGAGCTCGACGTGCTCATGGTCGCGGGCCGCCTGACCCTGCTCGAGCAGCCGGCGCTCGCCGACACGATCCCGGCCTGCGAGAGGACCGGAACGGGTATCGTCACGGCGTCGGTGTTCAACTCGGGCCTCCTCGCCCGCGAGAACCCCGCCGACAACCCGCGCTACGAGTACGGCGAGGCGCCGACCGAGATCCTCGCGAAGGCGACCCGCATCGCGGAGATCAGCCGCTCGCACGGGATCCCCCTGCCGGCCGCCGCGCTGCAGTACACGCTGCGCTTCGCGCCCGTCGGGGCCGTCGTCGCCGGTTCCAGCCGGCCCGAGCAGATCCGCCAGAACGCCGAGTGGATGAGCCTCGACATCCCCGAGGACCTCTGGGCCGAGCTCGCCGCCGAGGGCCTGATCCCGTAAGGTACGCGCGAAGGGGCCCGGATCCTCTCACGAGGTTCCCGGGCCCCTTTCGTCACGTCAACAAATCTCCCACAATTCCTCCATCGTCGACGGAGGAATTGTGGGAGAAAAGTGGAATTGCTAGTCGCCAACGGGGCGCAGGCGCAGGCCCTGCATGCCGCCGTCGACGGCGAGCGAGGTGCCGGTCGTGGATCCGGCGCGGGGGCTCGCGAGGTACGCGACCGCGTCGGCGACCTCTTCGGCCTTCACGAGGCGGCCGTGGGGCTGGCGCGCGTTGAGCGCGGCGCGCTCCGCGGCGGGATCCTCGGCCGAGTCGAGCAGACGTCCGACCCACGGGGTATCGGCGGTGCCGGGGTTCACGCAGTTGACGCGGATGCCCTCGCGCAGATGATCGGCGGCCATCTGCAGCGTCAGCGACAGCACGGCGCCCTTCGTCGCGCCGTAGATCGCGCGCGCGGGGAGGCCCGCCGTCGCGGCGACGGAGCAGGTGTTGACGATCGCGGCGGCGTTCGACTCCCGCAGGAACGGCAACGCGGCGCGCGAGACCCGCACCGCGCCCACGACGTTCACGTCGAAGACGCGGTGCCACTCCTCGTCGTCGCCGTCCTCGATCGTGCCCTGGGCACCGATGCCGGCGTTGTTGACGACGATGTCGAGGCCGCCGAAGTCGGCGGCGGCCGCCGCGACGCCGGCGCGCACGCTCGCGTCGTCGGTGACGTCGACCTGGTAGGCGTCGACGAGATCGTCCGTGATCGCGCGGTCGAAGATCGCCACGCGGGCTCCGTCCTCGCGCAGGCGCTGGGCGATCGCCGCGCCGATGCCGCTCGCGCCGCCCGTGACGACCGCCTTCAGCCCCGCGAAGACGTCGCTCATGCGAAAACCTGCTTCTGGGCGCCGAGGCCCTCGATGTCGAGCTCGACGACGTCGCCCGCCTTCAGGTACGGGAAGCGGCCCGACAGCGCGACACCCTCTGGGGTGCCCGTCATGATGACGTCGCCCGGCTCCAGCACGAGGAACTGCGACAGGTGCCAGACGATGTAGGGCACGTCGAAGATGAGGTCGGAGGTCGACGAGTCCTGGCGCGGCTCGCCGTTGACGGAGCTGCGCAGCCGCAGGTTCGAGGCGTCGACCTCGTCGGGCGTGACGAGCCACGGGCCGAGGGGCGAGAAGCCCGGGCCCGACTTGCCCTTGCACCACTGACCGCCCGAGATCTCGATCTGCCACTCGCGCTCCGAGAGGTCGTTGGCGATCGTGAAGCCCGCGATGTGGTCGATCGACTGCTCGGGACCGTCGAGGTAGCTGGCGCGCTTGCCGATGACGATCGCGAGCTCGACCTCCCAATCGGTCTTCGTGCTGTTCCGGGGGATCTTGACCTCATCGTGCGGACCCACGACGGTGTTGGGCGCCTTCATGAACATGACGAGGTTCTTCGGCGGCTCGGATCCGGACTCCGCCGCGTGCGCGGCGTAGTTCATCCCGACGCAGTAGATCGCGCTCGGGCGGACGACCGGGGCGCCGAAGCGCTCGTCGCCCGGCGACACGGCGGGCAAGGATCCGGCCTCGATCGCCTCCGAGACGCGCGCGCGGAAGTCCGACTCGAGGAAGGATCCGTCGATGTCCGCCGTGAGGGGGCTCAGGTCGTAGGTGGTCTCATCGACGACGACAACGGGCTTCTCCGCGCCCGCCGCGCCACGTCGCGCAAATCGCATGGGTTCTCCGAACATCCGAGGTTTCGATCCGCTTTCCGCGGTTCACCCCGAGGTTACCACCACACGAGCCTTAAACGTCAGATGTATTGATGCCATAGAAGGCTCGGGCCGTGGCGCCGGTCAGGTGCGACCACTCGGCCTCGCTCACCGCGGCGCGCAGGGCATCGACGGCGCGGGCGACCGGCAGCCCGAAGCCCGCCTCGCCCGAGACGGGCCAGTCGCTGCCGAACATCGCCCGCTCGGATCCGAAGGCATCGAGCGCAACCCGATCGAAGACGCCGGCGACCTCGTCGAAGGCGTCCCCGGCCTCGGCCGGGACGCCGGAGCACTTCACGAACACGTTCGGCAGGGCCGCGAGGTGCTCGATACCGCGCCGCCAGGCGGATCCCTGCGCGCTCTCAAGCCCTTCGAGCACGGGCGGCTTGCCCAGATGGTCGAGCACGATCCGCGTCTCGGGGGCGCGCGAGGCCGCCTCGACGAGTGCATCGAGCTGATGCCAGCGCACGCACGCGTCGAACGCGAGGCCGCGCGACGCGATCTCGCGCAGGTCGGCCGCGAACTCGGACGACGCGATGATGTCGGCGGGGCCGTTCTGCAACGACGGGCGCACACCCACGAGAAGCCGCGCCCCCTGGAGCTCGTCGAGCTGCAGCTCGACGTCGCCGCGCGCCATCTCGACGTGTGCGACCACGCCGCGAAGGCCTGGCCAGTCGAGGCTCGCGACCCAGTCGGCCTCGGCGCGGGCGAAGGCCGGGATCGCGTCGGTCTCGACGAAGACCCACTCGCCGATGCGACCGCCGGCGGTGTCGATGTTGCCGGGCAGGAAGGCGCGGTTCAGAGCCGGCGCCTCCTCGAGCCAGGGGTGGGGAATCTGCTCCGGGTCCCACACGTGCACGTGCGAGTCGAGAATCGTCATGCCTTGGCTCCTCTCAGCCATGCCTCCACGCCGGCGACGTGGGCGACGGTCAGCGCGTGCGCGAGCTTCGCGTCGCGATCGCGCAGCGCCCGTGCGATCGCGCGGTGCTCTCCGATCGTGCGGGCGACGGCGCCCGACTCCGTGGCGCCGCGCCAGAAGCGGGCCCGCACGGTCGGGCCCGACATCGACTCGAGCAGGCCCGCGAGGTACGCGTTGCCGGTCGCGCTCGCGATCCGGCTGTGGAACTCGAGGTCGTGCTCGACGAGCGCGTCGATGTCCGGATCCGCCGGAACGGCGTCGATCAGCGCGTCGAGCTCGGCGATCTGCTCGTCGCTCGCCGCATATGCGGCCTGCTCGGTCGCCGCGGGCTCGAGGATCCGGCGCACCGCGAAGATCTCGAGCACCGAGTCGTCCTGGTGCAGGTCGACGACGAAGCTCATCGCCTCGAGCAGCAGGTTGGGCTCGAGGCTCGTCACGTACGTGCCGTCACCCCGCCGCACGTCGAGCACGCGGATCACCTCGAGCGCCTTGACGGCCTCGCGGAGCGAGCTGCGCGAGAGCCCCAGCTCGTCGCTGAGCTCCTTCTCGGGCGGGAGCCGATCGCCGGGCGCGAGCCTGCCCGACATGATCATGTCCTTGATGCCCGCGATCGCCTGGTCCGTCACCGCCATGCAGGCGAGTCTAACCAGAGATCGGATGTCTCCGGGGTGCCCGCAGCCGAGGAGTCGATTTCCGCTCCGCACGCAATGCCGCTATCCTCGAACGCCTGGTGTCCGATTGTTTCATTGTCAACAATCACCGTGATGCTGACCGACACAGACGATACGAAACGGGAGATGGTCGATGAACCGCTCAAGCCGAGCAGAGAAGAACACGACGAGGGGCGCCAACGAGCCGCGGCGCCTGCGCGTCGGCGATGTCCTGGTCGTGAAGCGCTCGCGAATCCGTAGCGCCGTGTCGGGCACGGTCGTCGGCAACTTCATGGAGTGGTTCGACTTCGGCATCTACGGGTATCTGGCCGTCACGATGACCGCCGTGTTCACCGAGGGCCTTCCCCGCGAGGCCGGACTGCTCGTGACGCTGCTCGGCTTCGCCGTGTCGTTCCTCGTCCGCCCGCTCGGCGGCATCGTCCTGGGGCCCATCGGTGACCGCATCGGCCGGCAGAAGGTGCTCTTCTTCACGATGGCGATGATGGCAGCGGCGACCGCCCTCATCGGCGTGCTTCCCACCTCGGCGCAGATCGGGCTGTGGGCCATCATCCCGCTCTACCTGCTGAAGATGATCCAGGGCTTCTCGACGGGTGGAGAGTACGCGGGCGCGACGACCTACGTCGCGGAGTTCTCCTCCGACCGCCGGCGCGGCTTCTGGTCGTCGCTGCTCGATCTCGGCTCCTATGTGGGCTTCGCCGCCGGTGCCGCGACCGTGGCGCTCACGACGCTGATCACCGAGTCGATCTCCGGACCGGGCGCGATGCTCGACTACGGATGGCGGATCCCGTTCCTCCTTGCCCTGCCGCTCGGCATCGTCGCCATCTGGTTCCGCATGCGCATCCCCGAGACGCCCGCGTACGAGGTCGCCGAGCGCACGGGCGAGACGAGCGCGCGCGACGATGCGGATCCCCTCGCACGCCACGGCATCATCGGCATCGCGCGCCACTACTGGCGCGAGATCCTCATCGCCATGGCGATCGTCGCGGCGACCAACACGTCGAGCTACGCCCTCACGAGCTACATGCCCGCGTACCTCGAGAACACGGTCGGGGTGACCAACCTCATGGCGGCGATGGCCACCGTGCCGGTGCTGCTGGTGCTCGCCGTCTGCATCCCGCTCGTCGGGCGCCTGTCGGACCGCGTCGGGCGCAAGCCCGTCTACCTCGCGGCATCGGCCACGACGCTGCTCGTCATGGTGCCCGCCTTCGCCATCATGCAGATCGGCCAGGAGTGGGCCATCTTCATCGCCCTTGCGCTCAACGCGATCCCCCTCGCGCTGTGGGTCGGCCCCTCGGCATCCGCGCTCCCGGCCCTGTTCCCGACCGCATCCCGGTTCGGCGCCATGGCGATCGCCTACAACCTCTCGGTGTCGCTGTTCGGCGGCACGACGCCGCTGTTCAGCGAGTGGCTGATCCAGGTCACGGGCAACACCTTCATGCCCGCGTTCTACGTGATGTTCTTCGCCCTCGTCGGCGGCATCGCCGTGATCGGCATGACCGAGTCGGCCCGGCGTCCGCTCGTGGGATCGGTGCCCAGCGTCGAGACGAAGGAGGAGGCGATCGCCCTCGTCGCCGGGCAGGACGACAACCCGCTTCTCGACACCAGCACGATGCCGCTCGACCTCGTGCCTGTCGACACCGCGAGCGAGGACGAACTCGCGAGGGCCTAGGCGTGCGCGAAGCACGCTCGGTTAGCGTGGACGTCATGAGCGAATACCAGGTCACCGATATCGGCAGCATCGACAGCTGGGTCGGCAAGAACTTCATCCAGGGCGAGATCGGGGCCGACACGATCGGGCTCTCGATCAACGCGACCGAGCCGGGTGACGGATCGCCGTTCTGGCACTCGCACGCCGAGACCGAGGAGATCTACATCGTGCTCGACGGTGAGGGCGAGATCGTCGTGGACGGAGACGCTGTCGCGCTGAAGGCCGGCACCGTCGTCCGCGTCGCACCGAACAGCATGCTCGCGCTGCACGCCCTGCCCGGCAGCGCGACGGCCCTCAAGTGGATCTGCATCCGCTCGGGCGCGAACACGATCGCGGCCATCGGCAACGACGCGACGCTCGACCAGGAGACGCCGTTCCCCTGGGCCGAGTAAGACGCTTACACGTGGCGGGCGCGGATTCCTTCAGCGCCCGCCACGTGTAATGGTGATGTCTCAGCTCACCCGGAAAGTAGCTCCGTAGCGGAAGGTTCCCGGCAGAAGACGCGCGGATGGCAACGCGCCGGGACCGCAGGATCCGGATCCGAGGCCAGACTGACCGGCGTCGAGATTCAGCCACACGTTACTTGATCTCACGAGATCGTAAGGATGCCGCGCAGCATCAAGCGCCTCGGTCGCCCAACGACGCACCGTGAAATCGAACGTGGAATGCGCGTCAATCTGGATGGATCGGTTGCCGCCAGCAAGAGTCACTCGACGGGCCGCCATACGGTTGCCGTTCTCCTGCGGCATGAGGTAAGGCGTCTGCATGTCGTCGATGGTTCTATGCCATACACCGAAGCGTGTAGCCGAGTGACTATCGCTGTATGCCTCACCCGGTCCAGGACCGTACCACTCGACATCGGAGAACGACGCCGGTAGTGCCATGCGCACGCCGAAGCGCGGCAGTGGCACATCCCAGTCACCGATAGGGTTTGCCTCAATCACCACGCTCAAGGCGTCAGCGGAGGCCGTCCAGCGCATACGCGTCGCATAGCCCAGATCGGAGCCGGCGAAGCCCAGTCGTCCTTCGACCGTGATCGCCTCATCATCAGCGACGACCGATCGCACAGCGTGATGCGGTCTGTCTAGGCCGATCTCACGCCAGCGCGGCTCGTTCGGTTCCCAGGAGAAAGCACGATCGTTGTCGATCACAGCTCGCCAGGTGTCGAACGTCGGGGACGTCACAGGGATGCCGCTGAGCGAGCGCAGAGCACCATCACGACCGAAGCGTGCAGGCCCCAGCAGGATCTCGTCGGCCTCTGTACTCGGCTTCGCCCCGGTGGCAGGCGCGAGCGGCTCTACCTCCGCAACCACGAACTGGTCCCATGCGACCTCGTGCCCAGCCTCGGCCCACGGGGAATCGGCCGCAAGAACCGCTCGCAGAGTCAGCACCCGCTCGCCGGGCCCCTCGGGAAGGTCCGGCAGCGTGAGGAGCGCGGACTCGCCTGCGAGCACAGTGCCGAAGTCGATGGGCCCGCCGTCGATTGCTACGCCATCGACGAGGAGCTCCCACTCGAGGCGCAGGTACGAAAGGTCGCGGTGATCGTGCTTGTTGCAGATTCGATAACCGGCGGTGGTGTGCACGAACGATACAGGCTGGAAGACCTTCTTCAGTTCGTGCAGCGCCGGGCTGGGAGTTCCATCAGGGAAGACGATCCCATCGGCGATGAAGTTTCCATCGTGCCGTACTTCGCCGAAGTCTCCTCCGTAGGCGAAGTACTCCTCACCGTTTTCGCGTCGCTGACGCAGGCCGTGATCAAACCATTCCCAGGTGAAACCGCCTGCGAGCCGCGGGTACCGTTCGAAGATCTCCTGGTACTCAGCCAGACCACCGGGACCATTCCCCATGGAGTGCGCATACTCGCACAGGATGAAGGGCATGTTGCGCCGACGAGCATCAAGATCCGCGTCGGGAAATGGAGCCTCTTGCCCCTGACCGATCATCTCCAGCTCACGGTGCGTCGAGTACATACGACTGTAGATATCGACGTGCTGACACGACCAGTCCCGTTCGTAATGCAGCAGACGCGAGGGATCACGTCGCTTCGCCCATTGCGCCATCGCACCCAGGTTGTCGCCCGTACCGCACTCGTTTCCAAGCGACCAGATGATGACGCTGGGACGATTCTTGTCGCGTTCAACCAGCCGCTGCATGCGGTCGACGAGTGCCCTCTCCCACCGCGGATCCTCGGTCGGGTTACCCGGGAGCTTATGGAACCAATCGACAGGAAAGAAGCCGTGCGTTTCAAAGTCGCACTCGTCGATGACCCATAGGCCCAGCTCGTCGCATAGTTCGAGAAAACGCGCCGACGGTGGGTAGTGACTTGTGCGGACCGCGTTGATGTTGTGGCGCTTCATCATCACGATATCGGAGCGCATTCGCTCCTCGCTGACGACGCGACCTGTGTCGGGGTCATAGTCGTGGCGATTCGTACCGCGAAACAGCACTGGGGCTCCGTTAACTCGGATCTCCGAGTTGACCACCTCGACGCGGCGGAAGCCGATGCGCAACTTGACACTCTCGCCGCTCGAAACGAGACGGCCGGAGTAAAGGCGAGGGTTCTCAGCCGACCAGGGTTCGACGGCCACTCGGACGGTCTCTCCCGCGGCAATATCGATGTTGAGTTCCGGCACGATGACACGTGACGCGGCGGACGCGTCGACCCGCAGAATCCCCTCCCCATTAACCGCGTCAAAGTCGGCATGCACGAAGTGATCATCGATCGCCCCGGCGGGGCGCCCCAACAGCGTGACGCTCCGGAAAATACCCGACAGCCACCACATATCCTGATCCTCAAGATAGCTGCCCGAAGACCACTGGTGCACGCGCACTGCGAGCAGATTCTCCTGGCCGCGCCGGATAAGGTCCGTCACATCGAACTCATGCCGTAGGCGGCTTCCCGACGCGATCCCGACTTCGATGCCGTTCACCCAGATGCGCCCGATCGAATCGATGCCGTCGAAGCG
>Ga0164243_10001326_pt1 | contig 42220 bp, 39 predicted proteins | sample OricompcompostOP_FD_108781 | JGI IMG/M metagenome (GOLD analysis project Ga0164243, IMG submission 108781) | Organic Plus compost microbial communities from Emeryville, California, USA - Original compost - Organic plus compost (OP) | ecosystem: Engineered > Solid waste > Mixed feedstock >... | reverse complement strand
GACTCGGAGGTGGACAAGGTGGTCGGGCTGGAACTCGGTGCCGACGACTACGTCACCAAACCGTTCAGTCACCGGGAACTCGTCGCCCGGATCCGCGCGGTGTTGCGCCGCGGACAGGATGTCGAACTGCTTCCCGACGTGATCGAGTCCGGCGGCGTCCGGATGGATGTCGAGCGGCATGAGGTGTCGGTCAACGGTGACCGGGTGAAGTTGGCGCTCAAGGAGTTCGAACTGCTGGAAATGCTGCTGCGCAACGCCGGACGAGTGATGACCCGGGGGCAGTTGATCGACCGTATCTGGGGCGCCGACTACGTCGGCGACACCAAGACGCTCGACGTCCACGTCAAGAGGCTGCGGGCCAAGATCGAATCGGATCCGGCGAATCCCGAACTGCTGGTCACCGTACGCGGTCTGGGCTACAAGTTCGAAGGCTGAGGTCCGCAGCCTTCCGTACAGAAACGAACCGGACGGCCGACCACCGATCTGGGTGGCCGCCGCCCGGTTGATCGCGTTCGGTTGATCACGTTCCGGTTGACCAGCTTTCGGTTTGATCACCTTCCGGCTGATCCGGTCAACTGACGCTGTGGCGGATCAGGCAGCTTCGCGCACGGGCTTCAGCGCCGCGGCCCAGGCCTCGAGCTGATCGAAGAGCACCTTGGCCGACTCCTCGTGCTGCGCACCCGGTTTGAACTCGGAGAAGTTCTCGAAATCGGTGAACAGGGAGAAGGACAGCTGCTGGCGGACGTGAGCGATCTGCAACTCCGAAGCGACCCCGCGCAGGTGCTCGATGGCGCGGGCGCCACCCAGCGAGCCGTAGCTGACGAAGGCAGCGGCCTTGTTGTTCCACTCACCGTAGAGGTAGTCGATGGCGTTCTTCAGCACGGCCGAGGTGGAGTGGTTGTACTCCGGGGTGACGAAGATGAAGCCGTCGTAACCGGCGATCTTCTCCGCCCAGGCCAGGGTGTGCTCGTTCTGGTACTGCCCGAGCGACGGCGGCATGACCTCATCCAGGTGGGGGAGCGGGTAATCGGCGAGATCGACCAGTTCGTACTGGGCGCCGTTCCGCTCGGCTGCCTTGGCCAGCACCCAGTCTGCGACGGCCTTGCCGTTGCGGCCCGGGCGGGTGCTGCCGAGGATGATGGCGATCTTCAGATCACTCACGGGTGATTCCTTCCGGCCTGGTGGGGCCTTGTGCAGAGGATAGACTTGAATATTCAAGTGACAGAGTAGGACTATTTTCATGAAGCTTCAAGTGACTGTGCCGGATGCACAGAACGGGCTTGCCCGGACCTGCTCAGACCCTAGGGTTGGTGACATGTCCGAGCCGCGCTGGCTTTCCGAGTCCGAACTCCGGGTCTGGCGCGCCTTCACGCTGTTGATCGCGCGCCTTCCCACGGCACTCGGGTCGCAACTGCAGCGTGACTCGGGGCTGAGCTTCGTCGAGTACTACGTGCTGGCCGGGTTGGCGGATGCGCCGCAGCGGACGATGCGGATGAGCCAGCTGGCCGTCTTCACCTACTCCGAACTCTCCCGGTTGTCCCATGTGATGACCCGGCTGGAGCGACGCGGACTGGTCCGCCGCGAGCCGGATCCCGAGGATGGTCGGTGCACCAACGCGATCCTGACCGATGAGGGCTACGAGCTGCTGGTCTCGGCCGCGCCCGGCCATGTCACGACCGCCCGCGAGCTGGTCGTCGACGCTCTTGATCCTGATCAACTCCAGGAGCTGGGGCGGATCAGCGAGCGGATCGTCGCCAGCATCGACGCGCGTCTGGAACGCGAGGAGCGGGAACGGCCGGCCCGCTGCCGGCCGGCCGCGGCAGATTCACCGATGCGGGCGGAATGATAGAGCGCCGATAGAGTGACTGTCGTGCTGAGCGACGGCTTGCAGAACGACATAACGCTTCGCGACATCACGGTCTTCTCGGGATCGGCACATCCCGAGTTCGCCCAGGAAATGTGTGACATTCTCGGGATCGAGCTGTCGCCCCATCGCACGACTCGGTTCAGCAACGACTGCCTGCAGGTACAGCTGCGGGCCAACTGCCGGCAGCGGGACGTGTTCATCGTCCAGCCGCTGGTTCCGCCGGTGCAGGAGAACCTCGTCGAGCTGTGCCTGATGCTTGATGCGGCCCGCGGCGCCTCGGCGGCCCACATCACCGCGGTGATCCCGCATTACGCCTACGCCCGGTCGGACAAGAAGGACGCACCCCGGATCTCGATCGGCGGGCGGCTGGTTGCCGACATGATCGCCACGGCCGGAGCGACCAGGGTCGTCACCATGGCGCTGCATGCGCCGCAGGTGCACGGGTTCTTCTCCATCCCGGTCGACCATCTCAACGCCGTCCACGAGCTCGCTGATCACTTCAAGCAGACCGATCTCACCGACACGGTGGTCGTCTCGCCGGACCTCGGCAACGCCAAGGTCGCCACCCAGCTCGCCCGAAAGCTGGGCCTGCCGGTAGCGGCCGGCTCCAAGCGGCGGCTGGCCGACGACAAGGTGGTGATCGACACCATCGTCGGTGACGTCGTCGGCAAGAACGTGATCGTCTTCGACGACGAGGTGGCCAACGCCGGAACGATCGTCGAGCTGCTCGCCAGGCTGCGTGACCGGAACGTCGGCCGGATCTCGTTGGCGTGTACCCATGCGCTGCTGACCGGCAAGGCGATCGACCGACTGAAGGGCGAGGCCGGCATCGAGGAGATCGTGATCACCAACACGGTGCCGCTGGCCCCGGAGAAACGGCTGCCCAATATCGTCACCCGGTCGGTGGCGCCGCTGTTCGCCGAAGCCGTACGCCGGATCAGCTCCGGTCAGTCGGTGAGCAGCCTGTTCAGCGACGAGCCGACCTACGGCTGAAGCCGGGCGGCTCGGCTGTGAACTCAGCCGTTGTCAGCGGGCGCGCTGGGCTGCACCGTTGCATAGGTGGAGTTGTTGCCGTCGACGATCGGGACGGTGACCTGCTGCGAGCCCGCCTTGGCGAATGTCAGAGTCAGGCTGGCGTTCAAGCCGGCCGGCAGCGAGGCCGCCTTGACGGTGATCGGCGCCTGGTCGACAAGGATCACCGGCTCGCTGCCACCTACGCTGATCGGATTCGCCAGCTCGACGGTCAGTGCGTCGCCGGTGCTGCCGTCGGGTTTGAGAACGTTGCCCGTCACCGAGGTCAACGAGTCGTCGTCCTGGGCGTTCAGGGTGGCCGACAGGAAGCCGGAGGTCGGCGTCTTCGCAATGATCATCAGGCCGCCGACCTTGATGGTGGAGGAGACCGGCTTGCCGTTCGGGCCGGCGCCGACATAGATGTCCACGCCGTCGGAGGGCTGGTACGGCTGCAGGGTCTGGACGTTGAAACCGCATGCCGACAGTGCGAGCAGCAGGATGCCCAGGGCCGCCGCCGCGCCGATCCGGCCACGCTTCCCGGCCGTCCTCGAGATCTGCGAAATCTGCTTCACCGTGGTCCTACTCCTACTGCTCGGCCCGTCGCCTTCACCAGTTGATCGGATCGTCGACCCACCGCCGGCCGGACAGCCTGCGGAGAGTTCCTCCGACGATCTACTACAGACGATCGTGGTCAGCCTAGCGACTGGCCGACCGGGCGTGTAGCCAAGGTCGCCCGACAGGCCGGCCCGATCGCCCCGACCGGACTTTTGGAGCGCCGAGCTACCGTGGAAATGCTGCCGAATCAGCCCGCAAACGGCATCTCCCAGAACCCGTCCCTCGCCATCGGTATACCGCGTGCGAGTGGGCGCTGGCGGCTGTCCGAATCTGAGATGGTTAGCAGCGCGAAGCACATCCGACCGTGGTTTGTCAACCTCTCGTCTGCGCCAATTGTGGCTCTGGCTAGCACAAACGCTGGCTACCGGACCCTGAGAGCGTGCTAAACTGGAAGTCGCGAAAGGGGTAGGTAGACAAATATGACCTTCACAGTCGGCGAAACGGTGGTTTACCCCAATCACGGGGCGGCCGTCATCGAGGACATCGAAACTCGCAAGATCAAAGGCGAGGACCAGCTCTATCTCGTACTACGCATCGTCGGCCAGAACGACCTCGTCGTGAGGGTTCCGGCCTGCAATCTCGATCTCGTCGGAGTACGGGATGTGGTGGGATCGGAGGACCTCGAGAGGGTCTTCAGCATTCTCCGGGCCCCACGGACCGTTGAGCCGACCAACTGGTCGCGGCGCTACAAGGCCAACATCGAGAAGCTTCATTCCGGCAACGTGATGCGGGTGGCCGAGGTCGTGCGCGATCTCTGGGGCCGGGAGCGGGAGCGTGGCCTCTCGGCCGGCGAGAAGCGGATCCTCGCCAAGGCGCGCCACATCCTCGTCTCGGAGCTGGCCCTGGCCGAGAAGATCGAGGAGGACAAGGCCGAGGAGCTGCTCGAAGAGGTTCTTGCCTCCTGAGCTGGTAGCTTTCCGAGGTTCTTACAACACACGTCACGGGCGGGCATCCGATCGGGTGCCCGCCCTTCACGTTGCCCGATGGGTGGGAGGGGGCAGGCGATGGCAGCGGATTTCCGGACCGGCATCGGCGTCGATGTGCACCGCTTGGTGCCCGGTCGGCCGATGTGGATGGCGGCACTCCACTTCCCGGACGAGGAACGCGGACCCGAAGGTCACTCCGACGGCGATGTCGCCTGTCATGCGATCTGTGATGCCCTGCTGAGTGCCGCGGGACTGGGCGATCTCGGCACAAACTTCGGCACCGACCGTCCGGAATGGTCGGCGGCAGCCGGAACCGCGTTCGTCGCCGAGACGGTACGTCTGGTCGCCCGCGCCGGGTACGACGTGGGCAACGTGACGGTGCAGGTGATCGGCAACCGTCCGAAACTCAACGCCCGGCGTCAGGAGGCGGAGTCGACACTCTCCGCCGTTGTCGGGGCGCCGGTCTCGGTCGCCGCAACAACGACCGACGGTCTCGGCCTCACCGGTCGCGGCGAGGGCGTGGCGGCGATAGCTTCGGCGCTGCTGGTCCGGTCGCCCATGGAGCGGGCCGGCTCGATCGGATCCGACGACCAGGACGCGTCTACTTGACCTTGCCCGACGGCGCCACGAACGTGTTGCACTTGCCGACCTGGGAGGTCCCCAGACCCTGCCGCGCCCAGTAGAGCCGGTTGTCACCGTGGCCGTGGGTCGACTCGATCCCTGGGTTCTGGCTCAGGGTGTCGTCGCCGATCGCGACGAAGATCACTTCCATCGCCGGCACGTCGCTCTGCTTGATGCCAAGCGACTGGGAGGTCGCCCGCAGGAACAACCCGGAGAAGCAGTCCGCCTGGGTCTCCACCCGGCGGCTCAACTCCAGGCCCTCCGGCGTCTTCATGCCGGCCTGTTGCTCGAGTCCGTTGGCCGAGATCAGGATCCCGGTCCGGGCCTGGATGGCATGGCCGAACTCGTGGGCCAACACCAGATCGGGTCCCCACTGGGAACCCTTGAGGTCGGCGACGACGTCGGGCAGCGTACGGCTGTAATAGACCTGCTGATCGGCGGGGCAGTAGAACGCGTTGCCGCCGCCGGCCTTGCCGCACTTGGTGGTGATCGAGTCGCCGTAGATGGTCACGCTGGGCCGGACGATCTGGTAGCCGGCGGCGGTGACCGGCGGCTCCCAGGCCCGCACCAGGCAGGCCATCAGGTCATTGAGGTGGGTCTTCAATTCCGCGTCGGTCGACTGATCGGTGATCGGCTTCAGCTCGCAGCGGATCGGCAGCGGGACGGACTGGTTGTAGATCTTGTTCGCCGTGGTCCACTGCGTTGCCTCGTCGTACGTGTCCGGCACCGGCAGTGGCGGCGGATGCTCATCGGGCGGCGGGACCTTGTAGCTGTCGTTCTGGTAGGCCACCGCGGAGCTGGAGCCGACGGTCATGTTGACCACGACCAGGGCGAGCAGCGCGATCCCGACCAAAGCCATGACCGCCATCAGAACCTTCCGCAGCGGGTGGTTCTGTCGCGTCGGTTGGTGGAATGTCCCCGGAGGCGCCGGCCACGGCTGGTGCCTGCCCGGGCCTGTCGGGGCGCCGGGACCCCAGCCGGGCGCACCGGGCGGTTGCGGCCAGCCCTGGGGCGCCCTGCCGAACTGCCTCCCGGGCACGTTGCCCGGCGCATTGCCCGGCGCATTGCCCGGCAGGTTGCCCGGCTGTTGGCGTCCCCACTGCTGCTGCGTCACGATCACCAACCCTAATGGCGACGCGGTGCACGGTCGTTGTGCCCTCGCTGTGGGATAGTTTCCACCGGACAGGGCCGGTATCGACCGAGAAGGGGCGCTTGGGTGCACCAGAGAGTTCAGCGACGTTTCGTGGCGAGGCGGGTCCTGACGGCGGCGGCAGCCCTGGCCGGACTGCTCCTCGCCGGACAGATCGCGTCCGGCGTCCTGCCGGCGGCGCACGCCGAAGGCTCCGCGAGCGCCGTGGACGTCTCGGCGGCCTTGGATCGCAGTGGCGTCCTGACGGTGCAGCAGAAGATCACCTTCTCGGGGAACGCGCCGGCCGAGATCCGGCAGACCTTCGAGACCGGCGAGACGTTGGTCGGCAACCGGACCCGCGAGTTCGATCTCGGCGATATCACCGTGACCGCAGACGGCAAGAACCTGACTCCCACCACCGATCACGACGGCGACCTGACCACGGTGACCCTCAAACCCGGTGGCGCGAGCAGCGTCACCCTCGATTACACGGTCACCGGCGCGGTGATCAGCAACGGCGGCAACCCGGCGCTGCACTGGCGTTTCCTGCAGGGGTTGTCGCTGAACGTCCGCGATTTCACCGCCCAGGTCAGCATCCCGACCACCCTGAGCTACGTCGACTGCACGTCCGGCCCGCCCAACGCCCAGACCCCGTGTTCGGACTACTCGGCGGTCGCCTCGCAGGACCCGACCTTCCATGACGGACCGCGCGGCGAGGGCGAGGTCGTCGCCGTCGAGATCGGCTTCCCGGCGAATGCGGTCCCGATCACCGAGCAGATCGTCGAGCACTGGTCGGTGGCCCGTGCTTTCTCGGTCAAGCCGCTGCCGTTGGGGATCGCCATCGGGCTGCTGGTGCTCGGCGGGCTCGGCCTGCTCGCGGCGCACCGCCGGATCGGTAGGGACAGCACGCCGGGAGCCGAGATCCGCAAGCCGGCCGAATTCGTACCGGTCGCCGAGGGACAGTCGGAGTTCCGCGTCGTCGGCGACATCCGCCCCGGGCACGTCGGTACCGTCGTCGACGAACGGGTCGACCCGATCGACATCACCGCAAGCCTGCTCGACCTGGCCGTCCGCGGGCATGTCTTGATCACCGAACTACCACCGACCAGCAAGTATGCGCGGGCGGACTGGCGGCTCACCCGGGTCGATGCCCATCGGGCCCCGGATGATCTTCGGCCGTTCGAGCGGGCGCTGCTGGACGCCGTCGCGCCGGCCGGCGAGGGCACGCTGGTTTCCGAACTGGGCAGTCGGATCCGGGAGTCCGCGGCACAGGTCCAGTCGGAGTTGTACGACGAGATGGTCGCCAACGGCTGGTTCCAACGGAGGCCGGACGCCACCCGCAACACCTGGACCCGGGCCGGACTGGCCGGGGTGATCGCCGCGGTGGTGATCACGGCGCTGCTGGCGGTCTTCACCGAGTTCGGTCTGGTCGGTATCGCCCTCATCCTGTTGGCCCTTGGGTTGATGTTCATCGGTCAGGAGATGCCGGCACGGACCGCTCAGGGATCGGCGTTGCTGGCCGGTCTCACCGCGTTGCGGTCGGATCTGCTCAGCACCCCGACGGACCGGATTCCGCCCGGACGGGAATTGTCGGAGTTGTCCGAGGTTCTGCCGTACGCCGTCGTGCTGGGCGGCGCCGAACGCTGGCTGGATGCGATCGTCGCGGCCGATGATGACGACGAGCCCGATCCGGAGGATCTCAGCTGGTACCACGGCCCCGACGACTGGCAGCTGGCTGATCTTCCGCACTCGTTGCGGAACTTCATCATCACGGTGAACGGGACGCTGTTCAGCCGCTGACCACGGCGCGCGTCAGGTCGATGCGCGCGGCACCAACTCCATCGGGGTGAGCTCGATGCCGTGGTGCGGCCGGCCTCCGATCGCATCGAGCAACAGTTCGGCCGCCCGCCTGCCGAGGTCCTCCAACAACAGATCGATGGTCGTCAGCGGCGGCCTGCTGGCCAGTGCCATCACTTCCCAGTTGTCGAAGCCGGTGACCGCGATCCGTTCCGGTACGCCGATTCCGAGCTCCCGCAGCCGGTCGGTGACACCCCGGGCGATCTGATCGCTCCCGCAGGTGATGGCGTCGACGCCAAGATCATCCTGATCAGTCCGGCGGTCGGGCCCGGTCGTCCGGGCGCCGAGGCCGGCGAGAAGTTGATCAACAGCCCGCCGACCCCATTCCTCGCTCCACTCGCCGAAGAGCGGCGGGGCGGCCAGGGTCAGACCGCGTTCCTTGAGCACGGAGACCGCAGTGTCGGCCCGGACCTCTGAGGCGTGCTTGTGCGGCCGCCCGCCGATGTGCGCGATCCGCCGCCGGCCGCGGTCCAGCAGGTGATCGATGATCTTCGCCATCCCGTCGGCGTCGTCGGGAACGACCGAGGCGTCGGACGTGTCGGTGGACGGGGCGAAGGCGTACACCACCGGGATGTCGGTACGGATCGGCGGTCGGGGATCGGTGGTCCGCCCGGTGACGATGATGCCGTCCACCCGGCGTGCCCGGAACGTCTTCAGGTGGTACGCCTCCCGCACCGGGTCGTACCGGGTGGTGGCCATCAGTGCCGACATCTCGCCGGCGGCCAGGGCGTTCTCGGCACCGAGCATGACCGGAATGCTGAACCGGCCGGCAGCATCGACGCTGAGCAGTCCAACCGTGTAGCTGCGCCGGGCGGCAAGCCAGCGGGCATCGGGGTCGGGGACGAAGCCGAGTTGTTCCGCGGCCGCCTTGATCCGTTGCCTGGTGCTCTCCTTGAGCGACCCGGTGTTGTTCAACGCCTTGGAAACAGTGCCGGGGGAGACACCGGCCAGCGCTGCCACGTCAGTGATCCGAACCGGCCGCTGCAGGTTGGTCATCTCCACCCCCTGGTTTCCTGTCGTTTCCGGCGCCGTTTTCCCGGTAAGTGCTGAAATGCTACGCGATTCCGAGCTGAGGCGTTGACGGCACCGGCTGATCGGTAATAGCTTCTCGGAAAACGCCTTTCCTATGTTTCTTGATTTCCTCGAAGGAGACCGCTCGATGACCACTGGTGGACCGGCACAGCCAACAGCTGACGCGTGGTCGGCTTTCCGCCCACTCGAACCCGGTGCTGTTCGGATCACCGACGGCCTCTGGGCAACCCGTGCAGACCGCAATCGCCGGGCCGCAATCCCGACCGGCCTGGAGCAACTCCGCAAGTTCAAGAACCTTGGGAACCTGGAGATCGCTGCCGGCCGGGTGAAGGGCGAGCCCGCCGGGCCGATCTTCGCCGACTCCGATGTCTACAAGTGGTTGGAGGGCGCGGCCTGGGAGTACGGCCGGCAACCCGATGACGATCTGCTCAAGGACATTCTCGGCATCGTCAGCCTGCTGGCCGACGCCCAGGAGTCGGACGGTTATCTCAATTCGGTCGTCCCGGTCCGGGATGGTGGGCGCTATGTCGATCTTCCCCATCATCACGAGCTGTACTGTTACGGCCACCTGATCCAGGCGGCGGTTGCTCTCAATCGGGCTGCGGGCCGACGGGAACTGCTCGACATCGCCATCAAGGTCGCCGATCACCTCGTTGCCACGTTCGGTCCCGATCTTCGCCACGACGTCGACGGCCATCCGGTGATCGAGATGGCGTTGGTCGAGCTGTATCGCGAGACCGGCCGGCGCAGCTATCTGGATCTCGCGCAGTACTTCGTCGATGCCCGCGGAACCGGTCTGATCGCGGCCTACGGGATCGCACCGGCGTACTTCTCCGACCGCGTCCGGGTCCGTGAACAGACCACGGTCGAAGGGCACGCCGTACGCGCGGTCTACCTGGCGGCAGGCGCCACGGATGTCGCTGTGGAGACTCATGATCAGGAACTGCTCGACGCCCTCGAGGTCCAGTTCGATTCGATGGCGAACGAGAAGGAGTACTTGACCGGCGGACTCGGATCCCGCTGGGAGGGCGAAGCGTTCGGCGACCCGTACGAGTTGCCCTCGGACCGCGCCTACGCAGAGACCTGCGCCGCCATCGGTGGAGTCCAATGGGCCTGGCGACTGCTTCTTGCGACCGGTCAGCCGAAGTACGCGGACCAGATCGAAAGAATGCTCTACAACGGTGTGCTCGCCGGGGTGTCATTGTCCGGGGACCAGTACTTCTACGTGAATCCGCTGCAATTGCGCGACAACGCGTTGGCCGACACGGAGCGCAGTCCTGCGAACGGGCGGCTGGGCTGGTTCGGTTGCGCCTGCTGCCCGCCCAATGTGATGCGGACGTTCGCCAGCCTCGAGGGATACGTCGCCAGCAGCGCCGGTGACGGCGTTCAGGTTCACCAGTACGTACCCGGCAGGATCAGCGGTGCGGACCTTGAGCTGACGGTCCACACGCAGTACCCGTGGAAGGGGACGGTGACGATCACCGTCGACTCTGCTCCGGCCGCGGACAGGACGATCAGTCTGCGGATCCCGGCCTGGGCCGAGGGTGCCACGCTCGCCGGCGAGCCTGCCGAGCCCGGAACCTATGCCAGCATCAGCAGGACGTTCCGTCCGCATGACCAGGTGGTCCTGGAACTGCCACTGCAACCGCGCCTGACGGTCGCTGATCCGCGGGTCGATGCCATCCGTGGGTGTCTGGCGATCGAGCGCGGGCCGCTGGTCTATGCGCTGGAGCACGAAGACCAGCCCGATGGGGCAGTCCCCGATGATCTTTTCCTCGATCCTTCCGGCCCGATTTCCGAAGAGGAATCGGCATTGTTGGAAGGCGTCGTGATCATCAGGGCCAAAGGTGCCGTCGTCGACCGGTCCGCACTGTCGCCCGGGTACGCCGACCACCCCGGCCCCAAGCTCTCGCTCCGAAGCACCGAGCTGGTCGCCATCCCTTACCACCTGTGGGCCAATCGCGGCCCGCAGCCGATGAGGGTCTGGATCCCGTCGATCTGAGACCGGAGCGCCTGGCCCGCACCAACCTCTCCCATCCCCGGGGGACGTAGCTCGTATTCAAAGGAGAATGACATGAGTTCACCCACCTGGAGGCCGAACCGTCGAGAGCTGCTCCGGTTCGCCGGGCTCGGCGCCGCCGCAGCAGCGGTTCCCGGTCTTGCTGCCTGCGGCGGAGAGAGCGTCACCGGCGGATCGACGAGCGAGTTGCAGTTCATGTACTGGGGGTCGTCGTTCGAGAAGACGGCCATCGAAGCCATGCTCACCAGCTTCCAGGACTCGCACAAGAACGTTACGACGAAGCCGCTTTACACCCCCGATGACTACACGACGAAGCTGAACACGCTTGTGGCGAGCCATCGGGCACCCGATCTCGCCTATCTGGGAGCTCCCGACTGCTTCCGGTTCGGCACCGCAGGGAACCTGCTCAACCTGTACGACTACATCGACAAGTATCCCGGCCTGAAGGACCGATTGCCCTACACCTACTTCTGGTACGGAGAGGACAAGCTTGCCGGTATCCAGACCGCCAACGAGGTCCAGCTTCTGTGGTACAACCGCACCGCCTTCAAGGACGCCGGACTCGACGTTCCGCCGGCCGATGCGGCGAAGGCCTGGACCTGGGACACCTTTGTCGAGATGGCCCACAAGCTGACGCTCGACCAGAACGGCAAGAGCGCCGATCAGTCGGGTTTCGATCCGACCAAGATCCGCCAGTTCGGCTGCTCGATCGGCACGGTTCTCGGCCTCAACGCCGAGGCGCTGGTTCGCAGCAACGGCGGCTCCTTCTTCAGCGAGGACGGCACGCAGTGTGCCTTGGATTCCGCTGCGACCGTCAAGGTCTTCCAGGACATCGCCGATCTTGCCTACAAGTATCACGTCGCCCCGACGACGACGCAGCTGGGCAACAATGCGCCGACGACGACCGTGCAACTCAAGACGCGTCGGATCGCCATGGTCGCCGACGGCCAGTGGGACCTGCTGGACATGGCACAGAGTGATCTTGATTTCGGCATGGGCGTGTTGCCCCGATACACCAAGCCGGTCACCATCGGGCAGGGCGGTGCCACATCGATCTTCAGCCAGACCAAGAACAAGGACATGGCCCTGGAGCTTTACCTGTACCACAACGATCCGGCCAAGGTGAAGCTCTTCTCCGACGGCCTCTGGATGCCGCTGGAGAAGAAGTACTACACCGATCCGAAGCTGATCGACCTGTGGACCAAGAACAAGGCTCATCCGGCCGAGTTCAAGTCCGCGGTGATCGACTACGCGCTGAACAACGCCGTGGCCACCTGGACCCAGAGCATCAAGAACAGTGCAGCCATATCGGAGCTCATCACGCCGCCACTGCAGCAGGTTGACAACGGCAAGAAGACCGCAGCCGAAGTCTGCAAGTCGGTCTCGCAGAAGGTCCAGCCATTGCTGAAGGGAAGCTATCCACAGGGCGATCTGTCGTGAGTGCCGAAGTCACTGCACGAACGCGCCGGAGACTTTCCGGACTGGGGCGGGTCGAACAACGATGGGGCTGGTTCTTCGCGCTGCCCGCAATCGCCGGCTTCCTGATCTTCACGATCGGGCCGATGATCGCGTCGGGCGTGTTCAGTCTCACCGATTGGACGATCGGGCTGTCGCCCCGCTTCATCGGCGGCAGGAACTATCACACGCTCATCCATGATCATTTGTTCTGGAAGTCGCTGACCGTGACGGCGTACTACACCATCGGCTCCGTTCCGCTGGTGCTGATCGTCGGGTTCGCCATCGCGATGCTGCTCAATCAGAAGATCAAGGGTCTGTCCTTCTGGCGGACGGTCTATTTCCTGCCGACGCTGGTGCCTGCGATCGCCAGTGCGGTCCTGTGGATCTGGATCTTCAATCCCGACTTCGGGCTCCTCAATGCATTGCTGCGCGGCGCCGGGCTACCGACATCGCAATGGATCTACAGTGAGCGAGCGGCGATCCCATCGCTGATCCTGATGAGCACGTGGGGCTTCGGGAACGCCATGGTGATCTTCCTTGCAGGTCTGCAGGGGATCCCGAGGCAGCTCCTCGAAGCAGCCTCCATCGATGGCGCCGGCACCTGGGCACGCTTCCGCAGCGTGACCCTACCGTTCATGACACCAACGATCTTCTACAACCTCGTCACCGGCGTCATCGCGACTTTCCAGGTCTTCAACCAGGCGTACGTGATGACCCAGGGTGGCCCGAACAACGCGACCCTGTTCTACATCTACTACCTCTACACCAAGGCATTCACCCAGGGACAGATGGGATACGCCGCCGCACTTGCCTGGGTGCTCTTCGTCATCGTGCTGATCGTCACCCTGCTGCTCTTCCGCAACGCACGGAGCTGGGTCTACTACGAGATGGGAGATGCCCGATGAGTCAGGAAACCCTCCCGATCGGCACCCAGCAACGACCGTCCGTGACCAGGTCGAAGGACCGACGCTCCCGCGGCCGAGTGGCGCCGACCTCAGGTCTGCGCCCGCGGGATCGCCGACCCGGCCGGATGCTGGGCCGGATCGTCCTCTGGGCAGTGCTGATCATCGGCGCAGCAGCGATGCTCATCCCGTTCCTGTGGCTGGTGCGCAGCGCTCTGATGAATGACGACCAGATCCTGATCGCTCCACCGCAGTGGTGGCCGAACCCGTTCGCCTGGGGGAACTTCTCGGGCGCGCTCACCGCTCAGCCCTTCGCGCTCTACTTCCTGAACACGATAACCATCGAGTTCGTGGTGATCACCGGAACAGTGCTGACCTGTGCTGTGTCAGCCTTCAGCTTCTCCAGGCTGCGTTGGCGCGGTCGCAATGTCGTGTTCGGCATCCTGTTGACCAGCGTCATGCTGCCCTACGCGGTGACCTTGATCCCCACCTTCATCATGTGGAGCGAGCTCCAGGCGCTCAACACGTTCATCCCGTTGATGGTCCCGGCGTGGTTCGCAGGCGCCGGTGGCGGCGTCTTCAACATCTTCCTGATGCGCCAGTTCTTCCTGACCATCCCGTTCGAGCTTGATGAAGCGGCCTACATTGACGGGGCCAGTCCGTGGCGGGTGTTCTGGACGATCATCATGCCGCTGTCGAAGCCCGTCATCGTTGTGGTGGTGATCTTCACGTTCATCGGTGTCTGGAACGACTTTCTGGGTCCGTTGCTCTACCTCAGCAGCGACAACAAGTTCACCCTGGCGTTGGGCCTGGCATCGTTCCAGGGGCAGTACACGGCCCAGTGGGGCTACCTGATGGCGGCGTCGACGGTGGTCATCCTTCCGATCATCCTGTTGTTCTTCTTCTTGCAGCGGTATTTCGTTGAAGGTGTGACCCTGACCGGGGTCAAGGGTTGAGCACCGATCGTCGCGCCCCGGCTCGGATCAGTGGGACCGGAAGGTCAGCCGCACGAGGATGATCACCGGGCCAGCCAACCGCCGTCGACCGGGATGATCGCTCCGTGGATGTAGTCGGCAGCGGGTGAGGCCAGGAAGACGGCAGCGCCGGCGATGTCGGCAGGAGTGCCCCACCGACCGGCCGGGATGCGGGCGCTGATCTGTTCGTTGCGTTCTGCGTCGGCGATCAACGCCTCGTTCATCTCGGTGTCCATGTAGCCCGGAGCGATCGCGTTGACGTTGACTCCCTGACCCGCCCATTCGTTGCACAGCGCCTTGGTGAGCTGGGCCACGGCACCCTTGCTTGCGGCGTACGCGGGAACCCGGTACCCGCCCGACCAGCTGACCATGGAGGCGATGTTGATGATCTTGCCGTAGCCGCGCTCCAGCATCGGCCGGCCGAGCAGCTGACAGAGCCGGAACACCACCCGGAGATTGACCTGCAGGACCCGGTCGAAGTCCGCCAGCGGAAAGTCGACCGAGTCATCCCGGTGCTGCAGGCCGGCATTGTTGATCAGGATGTCGACCTGTCGTACGTCCAGCAGCCCACTGATCATCTGCTCGACCTGCTCCAGGTCCGCGAGATCCACGGCGATGGAGTCAAGCGTCAGCCCCGACTCGGCGGCGTACCGGTCGAGATCATCGGGGACCGGACCGCGCTGCACGGTGATCACGTCGGCCCCCGCGGCCAGCAGCCCCTCGGTCATTCCGCGGCCCAACCCGCGGGCGCCGCCGGTGACCAGTGCCGTCCTGCCGGTGAGATCGAAGATCATGATCCCAATCTAGTGATCGGTCGACACCGGACCGACTCGGTCGGCAGCCGCGTCCGTCAACCAACCACGAACCGACCTCGGGTCGTCGCTGGTCGTCCCGTCCACACCCAGTTCGAGCGCGCGCCGGAGATCGGCCCGGCCCCGGCACGGCCAGCCGTGCACCGGAACACCGGCATCGTGGAGTCCGGCGACGACCTCGGTCGTCAGCCCTTCCCAACCGGAGTGGATGCGGACCGACCCGGTCTCCTTGATCAAACCCTCCGGGCCACCGTCATGGTCAACGGCATCGGTCCAGGCGGAAACGATCACCCCCCGAGGAATGTCCGGCAGCAGATCGCTCACCGTCGCCATGGCCTCGACGGAGAAGCTGGTCAGGATCGTCCGCCCGGCCTCGGCGGGATGATCACGAAGGTACTCCGCGAGAACATCGATCGCCTCGAGCGCTTTGATCTCCAACTGGACGGTGCGTGTGGTGGCTGCGTACATCTGCTCCAATGTCGGCACCCGTTCCCCGCCGCCGATGTCGACCGCACTGATCACCGACCAGACCAGCGCGGCCACCTCGCCAAGCCCCTGACCGGACGGGTCGGCGGCCACTCGGTCGAGTGTCGCGTCGTGCAGCATGAACAACTGGCCGTCGGCACTGATCCGGACGTCGGTCTCCACCTCGTCGACGCCGATCTGCTCGGCCGCGCGATAGGAGGGGAGGCTGTTCTCCGGCGCCTCGGCCATGGCTCCGCGATGTCCGACGAGGGCAAAGGTCACGACGCTGTCCTTCCGAATTCCTGGCGACCTCACGAGCGGGCCTGCGCGGGACGCAATGCGGCCCGTAGGTCAGCAGCGTACGGGGGAACCAGGGATATCGGCGGTTACAACGATGAACTAGAGTCTGCGCATGGCCTCAGCACGCATTGTCATCGACCCGGCGTTCCGGGTCGGCAGCATCGATCGGCGCCTCTTCGGATCCTTCGTCGAGCACCTCGGCCGTTGCGTCTACGACGGCATCTACGAGCCGGGGCATCCGGCCGCTGACGCGGACGGGTTCCGCACCGACGTCCTGGAGCTGGTCCGCGAACTCGGCGTGTCCACGGTCCGGTACCCGGGTGGCAACTTCGTCTCGGGCTACCGCTGGGAGGACGGCATCGGTCCGCGGGACCAGCGGCCCACCCGACTTGATCTTGCCTGGCACTCCACCGAGACCAACGAGGTCGGCGTGCATGAATTCATCACCTGGGCCCGAGCGGCCGGAGTCGAACCGATGATGGCGCTCAATCTCGGCACCCGCGGCGTGCTGGAGGCCATCGACCTTCTTGAGTACTGCAACGTGCCGTCCGGGTCGACCCTGGCCGATCAGCGGATCGCCAACGGCGCGACCGATCCGTTCGGGATCACCATGTGGTGCCTGGGCAACGAGATGGACGGGCCCTGGCAGCTCGGCCATCGCAGTGCCGAGGACTACGGCAAGATCGCCTCGCAGACCGCGAAGGGCATGCGGCAGCTGGATCCGTCGGTCGAGTTGGTGGCCTGCGGCAGCTCCAACCGGCGGATGCCCACCTTCGGCAGCTGGGAACACACCGTGCTGCAGCACACCTACGCCGATGTCGACTTCATCTCCTGCCACGCCTACTACGAGGAGAAGGAAGGCGATCTGGACAGCTTCCTGGCCTCCGGGGTCGACATGGACCGCTTCATCGAGTCCGTGGTGGCCACCGCCGACGCCGTCGGCGCCGGGCTGAAGACCGACAAGAAGATCAACATCTCCTTCGACGAGTGGAACGTCTGGTACAACGTCCGCGACAAGGAGAAGAACACCATCCGCGGCCTCGACAACTGGCCGAAGGCGCCGCGCATCCTCGAGGACGTCTACTCGGTCACCGACGCGGTCGTCGTCGGCAACCTGCTGATCTCGCTGCTGCGGCACGCGGACCGGGTACGAGCGGCGAGCCTGGCCCAGCTGGTCAACGTGATCGCGCCGATCATGACCGAGCCCGGTGGACCGGCCTGGCGGCAGACCACTTTCTACCCCTTCGCCGAGACCGCGCGGCGGGCCGTGGGATCCTCGCTGCGCCTGACGCTGGACTCCGACACCCACCAGACCGATGCCTACGGTGAGGTGACGACCATCGACGTCGCCGGCAGCCACGACCCGGACACCGGCAGGACCAGCGTGTTCCTGATCAATCGTGATCATGGTGGGTCGAGCACCATCGAGGTCGACCTGACCGCGCTGCCCGACGCAACGGTGCAGGACGCGGTGTTGATCGCCGACGAGGACCGGCACGCTGCCAACACCCTGGACCAGCAGGACCGGGTCACCCTTGCCCCGCTGACCTCCTACACCCAGGACGGCCGCCGGCTGACCGTCGAACTGCCGCCGCTGTCCTGGGCCGCGCTCACCCTCGCCTGAGCCGCTGCCGCGGGCCGTCCGGTTTACCGGCGGCCCGCAGCGGAGCCGGACCCGTGGAAGACCGGATCCGGAGTACGGCCGGGACGGTGCGATTCGGCCGCCGCGGGTTCTTCCCGGTGGTCACCCGCTCCAGCAGCGCCTGGGTCGCCAGCTTCCCGGCGAGTTCGGCCGAGCCGGCGACCGTGGTGAGCGACGGATGCACCAGGTCGGCGCCGAAGATGTCGTCGCAGCCGACGATGCTGATCTCGTCCGGTACCGCAACACCCAACCGACCAAGCCCGTGCAACAGACCGAGCGCCTGAAGATCGTTGTACGCGATCACCGCCGTCTCGGGGCCCCCGGCCACCGTTTCTGCCGACTGCTCCCCGGCGTCCAGCGTCGGCGGGTGGAAACCCAGCCGTCGACAGACGATCCGGTGCCGGTCGGCGGCCGACTTCACCGCCTGCCAGCGGCGCGGCTCGAACCAGGCGGATTCCGGACCGCCGAGATAGGCGATGTCGCGATGGCCGAGGTCGGCCAGATGATCGACGACCGACTCCAGTGCCGGCAGCGTGTCGATCAGCACACTCGGCACCCCTTTGATCCGCCGGTTGACGCTGACAATGGGAAACTTCTGCGACAGTTCGGCCAGATCGGCGTCGGACAACCGCGGACCGGCCAGCACCGCACCGTCGGACGTCCGCCGGGCCGCGATCAGATGGCCACGCTCGAGGTCCGCGGATTCCTCCGTGTCCACCAGCATCTGGGTGTAACCGGCGCGCGCCGCCTCGTGCTGCGCGCCGCGGATCAGGTCGAAGAAGTACGGGTTGGTGATGTCGGGCAGCACCAGGGTGATGGCTTCGGACTTGCCGGTGTGCAGCCACCGGGCCTGCGGGCTGGGGGAGTAGCCCAGCGCCTCCGCCGCCCGGCGAACCCGTTCGGCCGTGTCCGAGGCGACCATCTCCGGGCGAGCCAGCGCCCGGGACACTGTGGCCGGCGAGACGCCGACCGCGGCGGCCACGTCGCGGATCGTCGCGTGACTTCGCTCCATCGAAGGTCCGCCCTTCCGAACTCTGGACTGCCCGCCTCGTTGCGACAGCCTATTCAAACGTTTGCAGTATCGTCTGCTTCGGCAATAGAGTGCAAGGGCAACGATCGGCCTGACGAGGACAATGATGACCTGAAACCGAGGACCGAAGAGCCTGTTCCGACCCATCCGGCCAGCCTTTTTGATCATGGTCAACAGGTCGGATCCTGCGTTCCCCGCCACGCCATGCGGGCGCCGGGGAGACCCGTCGGACGCAGATGATCACCAGATGGCAATCCGCTGCAACCGGTAGGCAACCGCGAACGGACGTCGGCAGACTGAGGTCAAGGCGTACGAGTAGATCCGGAAGGAAACCCATGAACCAGCCAGTTCGCTTCGCAGCCGTCGGCCTTGATCACGCCCACATCTTCGGTCAGGTCCGGGGATTGAGCCGGGCGGGTGCGGAGTTCGTCGGAATGGCCACCGACGACCCGAATGCCTCGGTCGCCCAGCAGCTGCGGGAGCAATGGCCCGACGTGCCCTTCGCCGGTTCCCCCGACGAGCTGCTCGAGAGCGACGACATCGACCTGATCGTCACCGCGGCTGTGCCCGACCGGAGGGGACCGATCGCGGTCCAGGCGATGAAGGCCGGCAAGGATGTGGTGGCCGACAAACCGGGCTGCACCACTCTTGATCAACTCGACGAGATCCGGCGGACCTCAGCCGACACCGGTCGCTTCTGGTCGGTGACCTTCTCCGAACGGTTCGAGGTCCCGGCGGTCAGCAAGGCCGGCGAACTCGTCCGCGAGGGACGGATCGGCAAGGTCGTCCAGACCCTGGGTCTCGGTCCGCATCGCATCGGCGACCGCGCTCACCTGGCCGGCGGTAAGGGCCGCCCGGAGTGGTTCTACGACAAGCACCGGTACGGCGGCATCCTGGCCGACATCGCGTCCCACCAGATCGATCAGTTCCTCTGGTTCACCGGCTCGAAAACCGCCGAGGTGGTCGCCAGCACGGTCGGCAACTTCGCCAATCCCGACACCCCGGGCCTGCAGGATTTCGGAGAAATCCTGTTGCGCAGCCAGGAGGCCCAGGGCTACATCCGGGTCGACTGGTACACCCCCAAGGGGCTGCCGACCTGGGGTGATGGCCGGCTGATCGTCCTCGGCACCGAGGGCTACATCGAGATGCGCAAGTACATCGACATCGAGGGCCGCCCGGGCGGCAACCACCTCTTCCTGGCCGACAACAACGGCACCGAGTACGTCGACTGTTCCGATGTGGAGCTGGACTACTACCCGAACCTGATCAACGACGTTCGCGACCGGACCCAGACCGCGGCGCCGCAGGAACACACCTTCGAGACCATGCGGCTGGCGCTGGTCGCTCAGCAGAACGCGGCCCTCCGCGGGGCCGCCGAATAAGGAGACTCTGATGGCAGACGGACCGTTGAAGGTGGCCGTCGTCGGCTGCGGGAACATCGGCAATCGGCATGCCGCCGGCTACCTGGCCACCGGCCGGACCGAGCTGGTCGGCGTCGCGGATGTGATCAAGGAACGTGCCGACGGCTACGCCGAGAAGTACGGTTCCCGGGCCTACGGCAGCGCCAAGGAGCTGCTGGCCGATCAGCAGCCGGACCTGGTGTCGGTGCCGACCCCGCCGGGCACCCACGCCGAGATCGCGCTGGAGGCGCTGGCGGCGGGCGCCTCGGTGCTGTTGGAGAAGCCGCCGGTGCTCAGCCTGGCCGAGATGGATGCACTGGCCGAGGCGGAGGCACGAAGTGCCGGCAAGGTCTATGTGGTCTTCCAGCATCGGCACGGCTCGGGGGCACAGCGCGCCCATCGACTGCTGTCCGGGGGAGCGCTCGGTACGCCGCGGGTCGCGGTCTGCGAGACGCTGTGGTTCCGTCCGCGGAGCTACTTCGATCCGGACTGGCGGGGCACCTGGGTGGGCGAGGGCGGCGGCCCGACGCTCGGCCACGGCATCCATCAGATCGATCTGTTGCTGCACCTGTTGGGCCCCTGGAAGACGCTCACCGCGACCGCTGTCCGGCTGGACCGTCCGGTGCAGTTCGAGGACGTTTCGCTGGCCACCGTGGTCTTCGAGAGTGGCGCGGTCGGCACGGTGATCAACAGCCTGCTCTCACCCAACGAGTTGAGCCGGATCCGGATCGACACCGACGGCGGATCCTTGGAAGTTGATCATCTGTACGGCTACTCCGACGCCGACTGGTCGTTCCACCCGGCGCCGGATGCGGCCCGCGCCGCCACCTTCGGACTCAATCCCGGGGAGCGGGATCCGGACGGATCGGGCGGGACCGACGACGGGACCGAATGGAATCCGTGGACCGCATCCGCGGGCGAGGACACCCCGAGCAATCACCAGGCCCAGATCAACCGGCTGGTCGACGATCTGCTCGCCGGCCGGACACACCAGACCACCCTGGAGAGCACCCGGCCGACGATGGAGTTCGTCAGCGGACTGTACGCGTCCGCTCTCAGCGGCGAGCCGGTGAACCGGGCCGACCTGGTCCGCGGGCATCCGTTCTATGCCGCCCTGAACGGCGGCGTCGACCAGGCCGACATCGACAAGGCGATGATCATCGGCTAGCCGCCGCCGAAGACCTCCTGCAGGAACCGGCTCGCCCACCGGCCGTACGCCTTGACCTGTTCGGCGTTGTGGGCGATCCGGAGCCGGGAGTTGATCATGGTCTCGGCGAGGGTGACCGCCGTCGAGACGGGATGGCCCGGGTCGGACGCCCAGGGCAGCAGCAACGTCTCGCAGGTCAGCTGGGCGATCTTGTCGGTGGCGGGCAGATCCGTGGCCGCGGCGCCACGAATGATCACCGGCATCAGTTCCGGTCTGATGTCGGGCACCGGCGGCTCGCTGATCATGTCGGCGAAGATCTCCGGCTCGACGGCATCGGCGAACAACTCCTGGAGAGTCTGTTGATCATCAGCCTCGATCGCCTCCGCCATCCGGACGTACCGAGCCGACTGCTCGGTCCGGGTCTGCCAGGCGGTCGGCGGGGCGGTGAGCACGAGCGCGCCGATCCGCTCCGGTTCCTTCAGGGCCGCGTAGATCGCGGTGGCGGTGCCCATCGAATTGCCGACCACGGCAACCTGCTGGCCGGGGGCGACGATCTCCGCGAAGGCCAGGAGATCATCGGCAAGGGACGGCCAGAGGTAGTCGTCCGGGTCGGGCGTGCCCGTAGATTCCCCGTGGCCGCGTGCGTCGTAGGCGATCACGGTGAAGCCGACCTCGGTCAGCGGTGACATGTCGAGCAGCCCCGTCGCGGCATTGCTGGCCCGGCTGGAGGTCAGCCCGTGGGCGACGATCACCACCGGCCCGGTCCCGGTCCGGGTGTAGGCAAGCTCGGCGCCGCGAACGGTGGCGACTCCGGTGGTCGAGGTGGGAGTACTGGTCACGCCCGCGATCGTACGGCCTGGTCAGGACATGCCGGTCGGTTGTCTCGGCCGGCCGACTGCCCGGTCACGACAGGCGGGCACATCGTCGAGGAAGCCGTCGAGGATGCCGGTCAGGCCGAGTTGTGCAGCGTCGGGGGCGTTGACCCGGGCACCACGATCCAGGAGCAATCGGACCGCGTCCGAATGTCCGAGTGCCCGCGCCCGTACCACCGGTGAGGCCGCGTGCTGATGGTCACGGAGATCAAGATCGGCGCCGCCGTCGATCAATGCGCTGATGCAGTCGAGGTCGCCGGCGCCGGCTGCGTGGTGCAGTGCTGTGGCCCCGGTTTCATCGCGGACGTCGGGATCGGCACCGGCCGACAGCAGGAGCTTGACCGCGGCGGCGTCGCCGGTTCGCGCGAACCGGTGCAGTAACAGCCCGGCTTGCTGCGGGTCCACCCGGCCGATGATCGACGTGACGGCGGTGGCATCGCGGCGTTCTGCGGCCTGCGCCAGTTCGCCCACGGGGCCGGGACCGAGGCGCATGGTCGGTCGTGCCTGGACGAAGGTCCAGTGCCTGCCCTCGAGGTCAGCCGCTCGGTAGGTGGTCGAGCCGTGGGTCTTGATCTCGGAGATGATCCGCGCACCAGCCGCCCGGGCATGATCGAAATGTGCCTGCAGGTCGTCGACGTGCACCCAAACCTCATGATCGTTGGCCTCTTGATCGTGATCATCGGTGGCGAACAACATCACCAGTCCGTTGCCGACGTGGAACTCGATCCAGCTCGGGTGCTCGCCGGGCTCGGGTGCATGATCGACGTCCCAGTCGCCCAGCTGGAACACCGATCGCAGCCAGCGGGCTGCCTCGGCCGGATCGCGGTAGTAGAGGGCGACCCCGAGCCGATCGATCTCCCGCGGCCGGCGGTCGGCTGTGTCCCGGCGGCGCAGCCACGCGTCATAGGTGTAGAGCATGTTGGCCCAGCCGAAGCCTGCCTGGCCAGGGTCGGCGCCGGGCAGTAAGTACTGCCGCACGGTCACCCGGGTTCCGTTTTCGATCTTGTCGAACGTGACATCGATCTCGGTGACGTCACCGGTCAGCACCAGGCGGCGGCCCGGCTCCCAGACAGTGACGCGTTCCCGGGCGTCGACCTCGCCATTGGCCTCGTCACAGATCTCCAGGACGCGGCCACCGATCCGCGGTTCGATCCGCAGCTCGGCGATTCGCGAGGCGTTGTAGTGGTTGGTCGGCCCGCGAACCCACCACAGGTCGATCTCGGTGGTGAAGATCGTGAATGCGGTGGACGGGTCGACCCCGACATCGACTGCGGACGTGGCCTCGGTACGGGTGGCTTCGGTGCTCATCTGTTACGTCCCCTTCTGCTCGACATGACGTTGGAAGGACGCGAGCTGTTCGTCCCAGTGCGCCTGCACCTGATCGAGCCAGGCCTGCAGTGAGGTGATCAACTCGGGCCGGAGGTGGAAGATCCGGACCCGCGCATCGTCGGGGTCCCGGGTGTCGGTGATCAGTCCGGTCTGCAACAACATCCGGAGGTGACGGCTCATCACCGGCGCAGAGATACCGACCCTCTCGGCGAGCTCACCGGCCCGCCGAGGCCGTTCACCGAGGAGTTCGATGACGCGCAGCCGGTTGGCATCCGCCAACGCGGCGAAGATCTCGGTTTGTTGCGTCATGCAGACAATAGTTAGCGATCGCGCTAACTATTGTCAAGAGTGATAGCAACCTCGCGGATCCGGGTTCTGCCCGCCCAGCGGACGGATCGGCAGTCCGCGATGGCGTTCCTGTCACTCGCTCAGTGCAGGTTCTGCAACGGGTACCCGTTCTCCTTGCAGCCCTTGATGATCAAGCTCTTGGTCTGCCGGGACAGCGCGTTGGGATGGTCGGAGGTGAGCAGATTGATCGCGGCGTTCAGCCACTTCTTGGTCTCCTTCGACGGGTGTGACCGGTCGCGCACCTCTTTCAACGTGGCCACTGCGACCTCGTTGGCCACCGCGCCGGAAGCAACCGTCGCATCGATCGCGGGGCAGCCGATCTTGTACGCGTCCTCGGTCGTCAGGTTGGTCTGCGAACAGCCGCCCAACGCGACGAGCGCCGCCGTCACGGCGGACACGGACATGATCTTGCCAACGGACACGCCCGCCAGTGTAGGTTGCCGGCCGGCCCGAAATCCGAGGTCAGAGTTCCAGACCGGGGTAGAGCGGGTGATTGTCCAGAAGTTCTTCGGCTGCTTTGTGGGTGGCCTCAGCAACACCGTCGGCGATGGTGTACTTCGCCTTGCCCGGCGCCCCGGAACGTGTGGTCGTCGGCTGGGTCGCCGACAGCACTCCGACGATCAACTCCGCGACCCGGTCGAAGTCGTCGGGGCCGAGACCGCGCGAGGTGAGTGCCGGTGTGCCCAGCCGGACGCCGGTGGTGTACCAGGCCCCGTTCGGATCATTGGGGATCGAGTTGCGGTTGGTGACGATGCCGGAGTCCAGCAGGGCCGACTCCGCCTGTCGACCGGTCAACCCGAAGGTCGACACGTCGAGCAGCACGATGTGGTTGTCGGTACCGCCGGTGACCAGTTTGGCGTCCCGCTTCAGGAAGCCCTCAGCCAGCGCCTTCGCGTTGTCGGCGATGTTCTGCGCGTAGGTCCGGAACTCCTGGGTCCTTGCCTCGGCGAGGGCCACCGCCTTGGCGGCCATGATGTGCGACAGCGGACCGCCCAGCACCATCGGACAGCCGCGGTCGACGTCGGCGGCGAACTCCTCCTTGGCCAGCACCATGCCGCCGCGCGGGCCGCGCAGCGACTTGTGCGTCGTCGTGGTGACGATGTCGGCGTGCGGTATCGGGTCCTCGTCGCCGGTGAACACCTTGCCGGCGACCAGTCCGGCGAAGTGGGCCATGTCGACCATCAGCACGGCGCCGTTCTCGTGGGCGATCTCTGCCATCTTGGCGAAGTTGATCCGCCGCGGATAGGCCGAGTAACCGGCGATCAGCACCAGCGGCTTGAAGTCGCGGACCATCCTCGCGACCTCGTCGTAGTCCAACAGCTCGGTCTCCGGATCGGTGCCGTAGGAGCGCTGGTGGAACATCTTGCCGGAGATGTTCGGCCGGAAGCCGTGGGTCAGGTGCCCGCCGGCGTCCAGTGACATGCCGACGGCACGCTGTTCACCGAACTTCTTGCGCAGCGCCTCCCAATCATCCTCGGACAGGTCGTAGACGCTCTTCACACCGTGATCGGCCAGGGTCGGAGTCTCCACCCGGTTGGCCAGTATCGACCAGAAGGCGACCAGGTTGGCGTCGATACCCGAATGCGGCTGCACGTAGGCGTACTCGGCGCCGAACAGCTCGCGGGCATGTTCGGCGGCCACGGTCTCGACCGTGTCGACGTTCTGGCAGCCGGCGTAGAACCGGTGGCCGATGGTGCCTTCGGCGTACTTGTCACTGAGCCAGTTGCCCATCGTCAGCAGCACGGCGGGGGAGGCGTAGTTCTCCGAGGCGATCAGTTTCAGCGAATCCCGTTGATCGGCGAGTTCGGCGCGGATGGCGCCGGCGATCCGGGGTTCGATCGACTCGATCACCGAGAGCGCGGCCCGGTAGGACTCCGATGCCTTGGCGGCTGCTTCGGTGGTGTCGAGCGTTTCGGACACGACTGGCTCCCTGGTTCGGTGGCTGGGACGGGGCGGGTCCAAATCTAGTGCCGCCGCCGTCCGGCCGCCCACTCGTACCGGCCTACGGATCGGGCGGCCGGGCGGGGTAGTGTCGCCGCCATGTGCTCGTTCCCGCCTGGCGTACGGTCCCGGATCCGGTGACTCCTGGAGCAACCGGTCCGGGTGTCGGGCCGGCCATCCTGGTCGCTGCCCTGCTGACGGTGGCCCTGGCCGGATTGGCCGGCGTGTCGCGGATGCTGGCCGGCGGAACCCTCGGGCCCAACCCGTTGGTCGGGATCCGGCTGCCCGCCCTGCTGGCTTCGGAACAGGCCTGGCAACACGGCCATCGCGCCGCTGTCCGCCCGCTGACCGTCGCCGCCGTGCTCGGCTTCCTTGCCCTGGTCGGATCGGTCGTCGCCTCCGGCGATGTGCTGTGGTATCTGGTCTTTCTCTGCATCGCGCTGGCCGTCGTGATCATCGGCGTGATCGTGGCCGCTGTCGTGGCTGTTCGGGCGGCCAAACGCGTTTAGGCCGGCAGGGCCGCGATCCGGCACACTCTGTTCATGCAACCGGGGGTACGCCGTGATCTTGTGGCCGTTTTCGTCTGCTTCGGTCTGTGCGGGGTCACGGTGGGCAGTTGGGTCGCGCGGATCCCCGCCGCCCGCGACCAGCTGGACGCCGAGCTGACCGCAATCGGCCTGGTGCTGTTGTGCATGGGTCTCGGCTCCCTGGTGACCCTGCCCTTCGGCGGCCGGTTGATCCACCTCTTCTCCGCCCGCGTGGTCTGCATCGGCGGCGGCACCGGGCTGGCGGCCGCACTCGCAGTGCTGCCGGTGGTGCGGTCGTTGTGGCTGTTCGGTCTGATGTTGTTGCTGGCCGGCGCGGCGCTGGGACTGTGGGAACTGGCGCTGAACGTGCACGGCTCCCAGACCGAGAAGGCCGTCGGACGCGCCGTGATGCCGGCCTTCCACGGGCTGTGGAGCGGCGGGGTGATGCTTGGGTCGGGTGTCGGCGCGATCCTGGCGTCGACCGGGCGGGGCATGGGAACGCACTTCTGGGTCGTGCTGCCGATCGCCGCCGCCGCGAACATCCTGTTCGCCCTGCGCTGGAACGATCACCGGGCCCCGGCCGCCCAGGACGGCAAGCGGTCCCGGCCGACCATGAAGGCGATCACCCCGGCCATCATGCTGCTGGCGGTGATCATCCTCTTCTCCAACACCGGCGAGGGCACCGCCTCGGACTGGCTCGCCCTCTACGTCCACGACCAGCGCGGACTGTCCCAGGGGCTTGCGGCGGCCGCGTACACCACGTATTCGGTGACCAGCACCTTCGGTCGGCTGACCGGCGGGTTCGTTGTCGACCGTTTCGGCCGGCTCGCCGTCCTGCGGATCTCGGGATTGTTGACCTGCCTGGCCATTGCGGTCGTGCTCTTCGTGCCCGGACCGGTGGCGCCCTACATCGGTGCCGCCCTGTGGGGCCTGGGGTTGGCGGTGGTGTTCCCGACCGTGATCACCATCGCCGGCAACCGGGGCGGCGACAACGCAGCCGGTGCGATCGCGGTGGTTTCGACACTCGGCTACGCCTCGTTCCTGATCGCGCCGCCGCTGATCGGCCTGGTGGCCGACCACGTCTCGCTGCCCTTCGCCCTGGGCTGCGTGATGGTGCTGGTGCTGGGCATTGCGGTGCTCGCCGGGCCGGCGTTGTCCGCCCGCTCCGCGGCCAGGGAGCAGGTTGCCGAGCACTGACGGGCCGGTGACATCCGATCCGCCCGCCGCTCGGCCGTGATCACCGGCCGGAACGGGCCCGGGACACCTCGTACAGTGCGATGCTGGTCGCCACCCCGGCATTGAGCGATTCCACCGCCGAGGCGATCGGGATCGCCGCAACGGTGTCGCAGGCCTCCCGGACCAGCCGGGACAGCCCTTCACCTTCGCTGCCGACAACCAGCACCAGCGGATCGGCCGCCTGCGGGAGGTCGGCGATGTCGGTGTCGCCGCCGCCGTCCAGACCCACGACGAAGACGCCGGCCTTGGCATAGCCCTGCAGCGTCCGGGTGAGATTGGTCGCCCGCGCGACCGGGATCCGTGCCGCTGCTCCGGCCGAGGTCTTCCAGGCCGCTGCGGTCATCCCCGCCGAGCGGCGTTCCGGGATGAGTACGCCGTCGGCGCCGAACGCGGCCGCGGACCGGATGACCGCGCCGAGATTGCGCGGATCGGTGACATGATCAAGAGCGACGAACAGCGGCCGTGGCCCGGCCTCCGCCAACAGGTCGTCGGGATGCTTGTACTCGTAGGCCGGCAACTGGACGGCGACACCCTGGTGGACCGCACCCGCGGTCATCCGATCAAGATCGGCTCGGCTGGTCTGCAACATGGTCATGCCGCGGTCGGCGATGATCTTGAAGATGTCCCGCAACCGGTCGTCCCGTTCGGCGCCCTCGGCGACGTAGGCGGCCTGCACGGGCAGGTCGGCCTGCAACGCCTCCAATACCGGATTGCGCCCGAAGATCCATTCCGGACCGACGCCCTTGGCGGGAGCCGTCCGCCGCGGACGGGCGGCGGACTGCCGGTCGCGTACCTGCTTGGCCTTGTACGCCTTGTGATACGGCCGGTCCTCCGCCTTGGGCGTCGGGCCCTTGCCTTCCAGGCCACGCCGTACGCGGCCGCCCGAGCCGGCGGTGTTGCCCTTGCCCTTGCGTCGTACGGCGCCCTTGCGCTGACTGTTTCCGGGCAAGATCAACAACCTTCCAGACGGGTTCCCGCACCACCTGCTCGTCCGCGCACCGGCTGCATCGGGTGCGCGGACGAGTAACGGGTGCGGCCATGGTGAACGGGATGACGGCGTCGCCGGACAAGGATCGCGCTCATCGCGGCAGTCGCCACTTCGGCCCCTGCGGGGTGTCGGAGATCTCCACGCCGAGCTTGATCAACGTGTCCCGGATGCCGTCCGCGGCGGCGTAGTCCTTACGGGCCCGGGCGTCCTCCCGCTGCTTGAGCAGCTCGCTGATCAGTCCGTCGACCACCGAGACCAGGGCACCGTCATCACCGCCCTGACGCCGCCAGACCGGGTCGTCGGCCGACAACCCGAGCACCTCGAGCATGCCCGACACTTCGGCCAGCCGGGCCGCGGCGGCTTCCCGGTCACCGGCCTCGATCGCCGAATTCCCTTCCCTGACAGTGGTGTAGAGCACAGCGAGGGCCCCCGGCGTACCAAGATCATCATTCATCGCCGCGGCGAACGCGTCCGGCACCACCGGTTCGGCGGTACCGACCAGGTCCTTGGCACGATCGACGAAATTGTCGATCCGTTCCAGCGATGCCGTCGCCTCGGCCAACGAGGTGTCGGAGTACTCGATCGCCGAACGGTAGTGCGGCGCCAACAGATAGAACCGCACCGCCCGCGGCGGGTACTGCTCGGTGACCTGTTTGACCAGCGCGCCGTTGCCGAGCGATTTGCTCATCTTCTCCCCGGCGGCGGTCACCCAGGCGTTGTGCATCCAGTACCGGGCGAACGGGCGGCCGGCCGCGGTCGACTGGGCCAGCTCGTTCTCGTGGTGCGGGAAGCGCAGATCGATGCCGCCGCCATGGATGTCGAACTCATCGCCGAGATACTTGCCGGCCATCGCCGAGCACTCCAGGTGCCATCCCGGCCGCCCGCGACCCCACGGGGTCTCCCAGGAAGCGGTCTCCGGCTCGTCGGGCTTGTGCCCCTTCCACAGCGCGAAATCCCGGGGATCCTTCTTGCCCCGCGGTTCGGAATCCTCGGCCGGCTCCATGTCGTCGATCTTCTGCCGGGACAGCCGCCCGTAGTCCGGCCAGGAACGGACGTCGAAATAGACGTCACCCGAACCGTCGGCGGCCGGGTAGGCGTGACCGCGGTCGATCAGGATCTTGATCAACTCGATCATCTCGGGGATGTGCCCGGTGGCCCGCGGTTCGTAGTCCGGCGGCAGGCAGCCCAGCGCTGCGTATGCGTCGTGCAGTTCCCGCTCGAAGGTGTACGCGTGTGCCCACCACGGTGTGCCGAGCTCGGCCGACTTGGCCAGAATCTTGTCGTCGATGTCGGTGACATTGGCGATCACCGTGACCTGATAGCCGAGATGCCGCAGCCAGCGTCGCAGGACGTCGAAGACGACCTCCTTGCGGATGTGCCCGACATGCGGCGAGGACTGGACGGTCAGGCCGCAGTGGTAGATCGACACCTGACCCGGGACCACGGTCTGCAGGTCCCGCACGGATTGCGTGGCGGAGTCATAGAGTCGAAAAGGCACGCCTGAAGCTTAGTTGCGGACCAGCCGACGCGCACTTTCCTTGCGCTGCGGCCGGCCGTCGGTCAGCTGTCGGAGTCGACGAGCCGGTTGAGCGCGGTGATCGCGGTCCGCAGCGCCTTGCGCTCGCTGGCGGACAGGGTCGCCAGCCGGGGCGCCAGGAACGAGCCAAGTTCGTGCCGGATCGCCGACAACTGAGCCCGGCCCTTGGAGGTCACCGAGATCAGTGACACCCGGGCGTCGTTCGGGTCGGAGTGTCGCTCCACATAACCCAACTCCTCCAACCGTTTGATGTGGTTGGTGATCGTGGGCTGCGAGCTGCGCTCCTGCACGGCGAGATCGCTGATCTTCAGCTGCCCGGCGTCCCGCAACCTGGAGAGGATTCGTGTCGCAGCGACACTCAGACTTGCGCGCTCTGCCGGCGCCCATCGGACGACGCGGGCGGAAGTGGCTATCAGGTCTTCACCAAGTCGGTGGAGATCGTCGGTCATTTCCGAATCGTAACCGCAATCCCTCGTCCCGCGGGGCCATCACGGTCCAAAGGTCGTAACCTCGGCCGTGAGGCATTGAAAGCATCGGACTTCTCGCAGGAGCGCGTATGCCTGTCGATCGGATGTTTCCGACCACCGAGGCGGCCGAACTCGTCGGCCTGATCGCGGAGATCGCCCACGATCAGCTGGCGCCGCGGGCCGCGGCGGCGGAGGCGGCTGCGCAGTTCCCCCGCGAGGAGTTCCGGGTGCTCGGCCGCGCCGGCCTGTTCGGGATGCCTTACCCGGAACGCTGGGGCGGCCTGGACCAGCCGTACGAGGTCTACCTGCAGGCCTTGGAGGAGGTGGCGACCTCCTGGATGGGTGTCGGCGTCGGCGTGTCGGTGCATGTGATGACCTGTCTGGCGCTGGTAGAGCACGGTACCGATGATCAGCGTGACCGCTTCCTGCCAGAGATGTTGGGCGGTGACCTGCTGGGGGCGTACGCGTTGAGCGAGCCGCAGGCGGGCTCCGATGTCGCCGCGATGGCAACGCGCGCCAAGCGCAGTGACTCCGGATATGAACTGCACGGTCAGAAGGCGTGGATCAGCCACGCCGGACAGGCGGACTACTACCTCACCTTCGCCCGCACCAGCGATGACCGTACGCATGGCACGAGCTGTTTCCTGGTACCGGCCGGAATTCCGGGCCTGACGATCGGGGAGCCGGAGCGCAAGATGGGGCTCACCGCATCGCCCACCGCATCGGTCTATTTCGATGGCGCGGCGATTGCCGACGACCGGCTGATCGGTGTCGAGGGCGACGGCCTGAAGATCGCGCTCGGTGCGCTGGACTCCGGGCGCCTGGGCATCGCCGCCGGAGCGACCGGGCTGGCGCAGGCGGCGCTGGACGTCGCCGCCGCCTACGCCAAACAGCGGGTTCAGTTCGGCCGGACGATCGCCGAATTCGAGGGTCTGCAGTTCCTGCTCGCCGACATGGCGGCGGCGGTCGACAACGCCCGCGCCGGCTATTTGATGGCTGCCCGCAAACGCGACGCCGGCAAGCCGTTCAGCCGGGATGCCGCGGTGGCCAAACTGACCGCGACCGACGCGGCGATGAAGGTCACCACCGACGCCGTGCAGGTGCTCGGCGGATACGGTTACACCCGCGATTTCCCGGTCGAGCGCTACCTGCGCGAGGCCAAGGTGACCCAGATCTTCGAGGGCACCAACCAGATCCAGCGCCTGGTGATCGCCCGCGAGTTGCTGAAGAACGCCTGATACGTCAAGCTCGGGTGGTCTGTGGCCGCAACGGCGCGGCCGCAGGCCATCCCTCTCCGGCCCCGAAGTCCGCGGGGCTGCGATCACGCCTCGGCTGCGCGGTTCTTCTCGTCCCGCCAGGCCAGCCACTCCTTGAGCGGGCCGAGGTCGTAGCCGGTTGCTCCGTCGCATTCCACGGTCAGCAATCGGGTGCCGACCTCGTACAGGCCGTCGCCGCCGTCCTCCGGAGACCTGGGCGCGCCGCCGGCCCGCTCGATCTCGGCCGGATCGCGGCCGACTTTGGCGCACCAATCGTCCAGCACGCCGTTCTTGTGGGCCAGCGTCTCGGCGTCGCCGAAGCCGTGCCAGATGTCGGCATGCTCTGCGACGATCTTGAGCGTCTTGCGTTCGCCGCCGCCGCCGATCAGGACCGGGATCTTGCGGGTCGGCTGCGGATTGAGCCTGGCCCACCGGGCTTTGATCCGCGGCAGCGACTCGGCCAGCGCGGCAAGCCGCGATCCGGCGGTGCCGAACTCGTAGCCGTACTCGGCGTAGTCGCGTTCGAACCAGCCGGCGCCGATGGACAGGATCAACCGTCCGCCGCTGATGTGATCAACGGTCCGGGCCATGTCTGCCAGCAGATCCGGATTGCGGTAGGTGTTGCAGGTCACCAGTGCGGCGATCTCGGCACGGCTGGTCTGCTCCGCCCAGGCGCCGAGCATCGTCCAGCACTCGAAGTGCTTGCCGTCGGGCTCGCCGGAGAGCGGGAAGAAATGGTCCCAGTTGAAGATCACGTCGACGCCGAGTTCCTCCACCGCGTCGACGGTCCGATGGATGTCGGCGTAGTCGGCGTGCTGGGGTTGGATCTGGACTCCGATCCGCATCGGGCGGCCGGTGGCGTACGGCTGGTTGGTCATGGTGCTCCATTCCTGGCAGGGACGGTCTCGTGCAGGTGCAACAAGGGATCAGCGCGGTCGACGGACCAGGTCGGCGTAGTCGGGGTGGCGGGCGATCCATTCCTTGATGAACGGACAGATCGGGCGGACGAGGACACCGTCGGCCCTGGCCTGATCGAGCACGGCACGGGCCAGCGTGCCGCCGATGCCCTTGCCCTCGGCCGCCGGGTCCACCTCGGTATGGGTGAAGGTGATCAGATCGGTGCCGCGGAGGTACTCGACGTGGCCGTACACCCGGCCGTTCTCGTCGGTCGCCTCGTAGCGATGCTTCTCGGGTACATCGGTGACGGTGATCGTCATCGGTCGTCCTCTCCATCGGTCCGGCGTACCGGCTTGTTCCGGCGGCGCGGTTTCAAGATCGTGATCGGCATCGGTGGGGCGGGGATCCGCTCCGACCCGTGACCGGCCACGGTTCCGAAACGTACGGAATGATCTTCCCATTCCTGCCGCGCCCGAAGGATGTCCTGGTGACTGCGGCCGATGAAGTTCCACCACATGATCAACTCGGCTTCGAACGGTTCGCCGCCGAGCATGATCATCCGGGATCCGGTCGTCGTGCTCAGTTCCACGCCCTGGTGGCCAGGGCCGAGGTACAGCAGGTCGCCATCGGGCAGTGCGCGACCGTCGACCCGTACGGGACCGTCAAGCACCATCAGTCCGTACTCGAATCCCGGTTCCAGCTCGATGGTGCTGGTGCCCGGCCGCAGGGACAGTTGGGCGCCGACGACCGGCGTGTAGGTGGTTGCGGGGGAGCGTGCCCCGGCGAACTCACCGGTGAGCACGGTCGCGGTCAGCGTGCCGGTCTCGACGATCGGCAACCCGGTGTGTTGTTCGAAGGCCGGCGCCGCGTTCAGCGCGTCGTCGGGCAGGGCCAGCCACAACTGCAGGCCGCGCAGTGGGTCGGGTCCGACCAGACTGATCTCGGAGTGGGAGACGCCGTGCCCGGCGGTCATCAGGTTGAGCTCTCCGGGCCGGACGATGACGTCCGATCCGACCGAGTCCCGGTGATGGATCGACCCTGTCAGCGGCCAGGTGACGGTCTGCAGGGCGGTGTGCGGGTGGGGGAGCACGACCATCGAGTCGGCCGGCGCCGGGCCGAAGTGATCAACGAAACACCAGGCGCCGATGGTCGGCACCTGCCGGGACGGCAGGGTCCGGTTCACCGTGATGCCGCGGACGCCGCCGAGCGGCACGGTACGCGCCTCGATGAGCAGGGTGCCGTTGGCGGGCGTGGAGGTGCAGTCGGTTTCCTGGGGTGCGACCTCGAGATTGCTCATCGGCCCTCCGCTCGTCCTACACCTGCTGCTGACGCTCGGCACTCCGGCGCCGGAGCGCCTCGATGTCGAGATGGTTGGGGTCGAAGCCTGGGTCGGAGCCGTCGCCGGCGGCGGCGTCGCCGTCCTCCCACGGGTCGTACGGTTTGTCGCCGTCGTCGTCCGCGTAACCCTGGGACGGATCGTACGGGTTCTCCAACCGGCTGAGTTCGTCGCCGTCGGGGACCTCGACCTGTTCGTCGGGCAGGTTCCGCAGCACGGTCCGGACGTAGCTGCGGACCGCCTCATCCATCGGAATCTCGTGCCCGGCCTTCTCCGACTCGAACCAGCGGTGGTCCAGTACCTCGTGGTAGATCTGCGCGGGTTCGAGTTTGCCGCGGAGATCGGTCGGAATGGCCTCCAACACCGGTTCGAACCGCTGTTGCAGCCACTGGTGGGCGACGATGGCCTCGTCGGCGTTCTGCTGGTCGGTCTGGGCGCGGAAGTAGTCCAGGTCGTTGAGCAGGCGCCGTGCCTGGTTCTCCTCGACGTCGAGTCCGGTCAGCCGGAGCAGCCGGCGGGTGTGGTGCCCGGCATCGACGACCTTGGGCTGGATCCGCACGGTCGAGCCGGCGAAGTCGGTGGTGATGTCCAGTTCGGCGACGTCGAAACCGAGCGCGTTGAGCCGCCGGACCCGGCCCTCGATCCGGTGCATCTCGCTGCCGTCGAACTCCTCGACATCGGTCAACTCCGCCCACAACTCGCGGTAGCGGCTCTCGATGGCCTCGACCAGGGTCTGCGGATCCAGGGACTCGTCCAGCAGGCCGCCGGCCTGGACGTCGAGGAATTCGCCGAACAGGTTGGTCCGGGCGATGGACAGGTCGTGTTCCCGCTGGCCGTCGGTGAGGCTCTCGTGCAGTTCACCGGTTTCGGCGTCGACGAGATAGGCCGCGAAGGAGCCGGCATCGCGACGGAAGAGGGTGTTGGACAGCGACACGTCGCCCCACAGGAAGCCGACGAGGTGCAGCCGGGCAAGCAGCACGACCATCGCGTCGACGAGCCGGTTGACGGTGTCCTGGCGCACGCCGCGATTGAACAGCGAGCGGTAGGGCAGCGAGAACTGCAGGTGTTTGGTGATCAGGATCGGGTCCAGTGGTTCGCCGTCGGCGGCGAACCGCTCGGTGACCACGCCGACCGGTTCCACCGACGGCGTGTCCAGCCGGTTCAGGTCGCGGAGCAGTTCGTACTCGTGCCGGGCGAGGTGCTCGACGACTTCCTTGAAGGCGTAGATCTCCTTGCCCACCCGGACGAACCGGACGACGTGGCGGGAGATGCCGCGGGGCAACGCGACCAGATTGTCCGTCGGCCAGTCCTCCAACGGCGTGCTCCAGGGCAGCGTGATCAGCTGCGGATCAGGCCGGGCGGACAGGAAACGAGGCACGAGAGCCCTTCGAACTCACTGCGAACTCACCTTGAGCTCACCAGGATAGGAGGCGACGAGCCCCCGGACGCAGAGTGCGCCGGGGGCTCGGGGCCGTGAGACGGTCTTTCCTCAGGCGGTTGCCGTCACTTCGATCGAATCAGTCGGAGATGCGCTCACCGCTGCTGGTGGAGAACACGTGCAGGTGCTCCGGATCGGCCGTCAGCCGTACGGTGCTGCCCCGGGCCGGCGCCTGACGTGCCGAGATCCGGGCCACGTACTGCTGACCGGTGATGGTGTTGTCACCGGCGCCGCTCAGCGTGCCGTACAAGTAGCTGTCGGCGCCGAGCTCCTCGACCATCACGACATCCAGCGGGATGCCCTGGTCGGCGATCTCGAAGTTCTCCGGCCGGACGCCGATGGTCAGGGTCTTCTCGTTGCCGGCCCTGGCCAGCACGTCACGCGCCACCGGAACGGTGTAGTCACCGACCTTGACACCGCCCTCGGTTGCCTGACCCTCGATCAGGTTCATGGCCGGCGAGCCGATGAAGCCGGCGACGAACAGGTTCTTGGGCTTGTCGTAGAGGCTGAGCGGGCTGTCGACCTGTTGCAGCTCACCAGCGCTCATCACGGCCACCCGGTCACCCATCGTCATGGCTTCGACCTGGTCGTGGGTCACGTAGACGGTGGTGACGCCCAGCCGGGCCTGCAGGGCACCGATCTGGGTACGGGTCGAGACGCGGAGCTTGGCATCCAGGTTGGACAGCGGCTCGTCCATCAGGAAGACCTGCGGGTTACGCACGATGGCACGACCCATCGCGACGCGCTGACGCTGGCCACCGGACAGAGCCTTGGGTTTGCGGTTGAGGAACTCCTCCAGGCCCAGCAGCTTGGCGGCGTCCAGGACGCGCTGCTGGCGCTCGGCCTTCGGCACATTGGCCATCTTCAGAGCGAAGCCCATGTTGTCGGCCACAGTCATGTGCGGGTACAGCGCGTAGTTCTGGAAGACCATCGCGATGTCCCGGTCCTTCGGCGGCAGGTCGGTGACATCCCGGTCACCGATCGTGATGCTGCCCGAATTCACCTCTTCGAGGCCCGCCAGCATGCGGAGCGAGGTGGACTTGCCACAGCCGGAGGGGCCGACCAGGACCATGAATTCGCCGTCACCGATCTCCAGATCGAGTTTGTCGACGGCGGGTCGATCCGACCCAGGGTAGATACGAGTTGCCTCGTTGAATGACACGGCAGCCATGCCGCACTTCCTTCCACGGGCAGGTACGTGCCCGACGATCCGTAGTGGATAGAAACTGGCCCAAGAATGACATGCGATGTTCGCGCGGACAAGGGCGGGGTGGAAAGCGGTATCCCCGCGGCGGTCGGCCGACGCCCGCCGCGACCAGGTGTCGGTGTGTCGTTGCCGGTCTCAGCCCGTGGGCGAAGGTCGTCCGGCGGGGCCGCGGTAGGTCAGCACTCGACGATGTTCACCGCGAGCCCACCGCGGGCCGTCTCCTTGTACTTGATCTTCATGTCCCGCCCGGTCTCCATCATGGTCTTGATCACTTTGTCCAGGCTGACGGTGTGCCGGCCGTCACCGCGCAGAGCCAACCGGGCGGCGGTGATCGCCTTCACCGAAGCCACCGCATTCCTTTCGATACAAGGGATCTGCACCAGCCCACCCACCGGATCGCAGGTCAGCCCGAGGTGGTGTTCCATGCCGATCTCCGCCGCGTTCTCCACCTGGTCGACGCTGCCGCCGAGCAGTTCGGCCAGCGCACCCGCGGCCATCGAACACGCGGTGCCGACCTCACCCTGGCAGCCGACCTGGGCGCCGGAGATCGACCCGGTCTGCTGGTAGATCGCGCCGATCGCCCCCGCGGTGAGCAGGAAACGGATGATCTTGTCGTCCCGATCGGATACGTCGACGGAAGGAACGAAGCGTACGGCGTAGTGCAGCACCGCCGGGATGATCCCGGCCGCACCGTTGGTCGGCGCGGTGACGACCCTGCCGCCCGCTGCGTTCTCCTCGTTGACCGCCAGCGCCCACAACGTCACCCAGTCCATCGCCGCCAGCGGATCGGCTGCGGCACCGGAGTCCAGCGAGGCGACCAGTTGGTCGTACAACTCGGCCGCCCTGCGGCGCACCTTCAGCCCACCGGGCAGCACACCAGGCGTACTGCAGCCGTGCTCGACGCACTCCGCCATCGTCTGCCAGATCCGCAGCAGCCCGGCGCGAACCTCGGGCTCCGGCCGCCGGGCGCACTCGTTGGCCAGCGCGACGTCGGAGATCGCCAGCTGCTGGTCGTGGCAGATCGCCAGCAGCTGCGCTGCCGTCTCGAACGGGTACGGCACCGGTGTCGGGTCGGGGCGAAGCTCCGGCTGCCCTGATCGGTCGTCATCGAGAACGAATCCACCACCGATCGAGTAATAGGTCCGCTCCGCGATCACCCGGAAGCCGTCGGAATCCCACGCCGTGAAGATCATCCCGTTCGGGTGGAACGGCAGCGATCTGCGCCGGTGCAGGACAAGATCGTGATCGGCGTCGAAGTCGATCTCGTGGACGCCGGCCAGCCGGATCCGACCGTGACCACGGATCTCCGCGGCACGCGCCGGGGCCTTGTCGGTGTCCACCGTTTCCGGGTGCTCGCCCTCCAGACCCCAGAGCACGGCATTCTCGCTGCCATGTCCGTGTCCGGTGGCACCCAAGGATCCGAACAGTTCCGCCCGGATGCGACCGACCCGTTGCAGGAGCTGTTGGTGATCAAGATCACTGACGAACCGACCGGCAGCCCGCATCGGCCCGACGGTGTGCGAGCTCGACGGGCCGATGCCGATGCTCAACAGGTCGAAGACGCTGATACTCACGTCTGTTCGGGGCTCCGCTCGGTGGTTGTGCCGGGTTCGGCCGATTGCTCGGACCCGGACTTAGTGCTGTCTCCAGTATGTGCACAGTTGCGGACGGACCGGTTCCCGAGCGCGTGTCGCTACCGGATCACCGGTGCCGCACCCCGAAGACTTGGCCTGACGCGTCCTCCTCGTCCGCCGGTGGGTACGTGTGCTGCGGTGCCGGGTATGAGCCGGCACCGCCTTTTCATGGGCGCTTCATGGCCGCGGTACGCCGTCAGCCGGACCGGTCGCGGATGGAATACGGTCGTCTTCGTGAAAGCGCTGGTGAAGACGGCGGCCGCCCCCGGGCTGGAGCTGGCGGAGGTGCCGGAACCCCGGGTCGGGCCGACGGATGTGCTGATCGAGGTCAAGCAGACCGGGATCTGCGGCACCGACCTGCACATCGAGAGCTGGGACGAGTGGGCCGGGAGCCATGTCACCGCACCGCTGATCGTCGGTCACGAGTTCTCCGGCGTCGTGGTGGAGACCGGACCCGCCGTCAGCGACGTCTCGGTCGGCGACGTGGTCAGCGGGGAGGGCCACCTGGTGTGCGGGCGGTGCCGGAACTGCCGGGCCGGACGTCGCCACCTGTGCATCAACACCCGCGGCATCGGCGTCCAGTTGGACGGCGCCTTCGCCGAGTACATCGCGATGCCGTCGTCGAACGTCTGGGTGCACACCAATCCGATCGGTTACGACGTGGCGGCGATCTTCGACCCGTTCGGCAACGCGGTGCACACCGCGTTGACCTTCCCGATGCTCGGCGAGGACGTTCTGGTCACCGGAGCCGGCCCGATCGGCATCCTGGCGGCGATGATCTCCCGGCATGCCGGCGCCCGGAACGTGGTGATCAGTGATCTCAGTCCGTCCCGGCTGGAGTTGGCGTCCCGGCTCGGGGTGAGCCTTGCCCTCGACGCACGCCGGCACCAACCGCGTGAGGCGTACGGACAGCTGGGCATGCTGGAGGGATTCGACGTCGGTCTGGAGATGTCGGGAAGCCCGGCCGCGCTCCGGGACATGATCGCCTCGATGACCCACGGCGGTCGGATCGCGGTGTTGGGGCTTCCGTCGGGTGAGGTCAACATCGACATAGCCACGGTGGTGTTGAACATGTTGACGATCAAGGGCATCTACGGCCGCGAGATGTTCGAAACCTGGTACGCGATGTCGGTACTGCTGCAGAGCGGGCTCGACATCTCCGGGGTGATCACCGATCGGTTCGATCACACCGAGTACGAGAAGGCGTTCCAGACCGCGCGGTCCGGGCACGGCGGCAAAGTGATCATGAGTTGGGAGAAATGATGTACGGGTCGATGAAGGATCAGCTGGTCGCGGAACTGGAGCAACTGCGGACCGAGGGGCTGTACAAGGCGGAGGCCATGATCGACACGCCGCAGTCCGCCTCGATCGGCGTCGGCGGACAGACCGTTCTCAACCTGTGTGCCAACAACTACCTCGGCCTCGCTGATCATCCGGCGATGATCAAGGCGGCCCACGAAGCCCTCGACCGCTGGGGTTTCGGGATGGCATCTGTGCGGTTCATCTGCGGCACAACGACGCTACACAAAGAGCTGGAAGCCAAGATCTCCGGATTCCTGAAAACCGATGACGCGATCCTTTACAGTTCCTGTTTCGACGCAAACGGTGGCCTCTTCGAAACCTTGCTGACCGACCAGGACGCCGTCATCTCCGACGAACTCAACCATGCCAGCATCATCGACGGGGTCCGGCTGTGCAAGGCCCGCCGGTTGCGGTATCGCAACCGTGACATGGCTGATCTTGAAGCCCAGCTGCAGTCGGCCGGTGATGCGCGGTACCGATTGATCGCGACCGACGGCGTCTTCTCGATGGACGGGTATGTCGCTCCGCTGGACAAGATCGTCGAACTGGCGGAGAAGTACGACGCGCTGGTGATGGTGGACGATTCACACGCGGTCGGATTCGTCGGGCCGACCGGTGCCGGCACACCGGAGCTGTTCGGTGTCCAGGACAAGATCGACATCGTCACCGGGACGTTGGGCAAGGCGCTCGGCGGAGCCAGCGGCGGCTACACCGCGGCACGGTCCGAGATCGTGGAGATCCTGCGGCAGCGGTCACGCCCCTACCTGTTCTCCAACTCACTCGCTCCGTCGATCGCTGCAGCCGCCGTCGCCGCACTGGATCTTCTCGAGTCGTCCGGAGAACTGCTGACGCAGTTGCGGGACAACACCAGCTACTTCCGCACGGAGATGAACCGTCGCGGCTTCGAGATCCCCGAATCCGATCATGCGATTGTTCCCGTGATGATCGGCGATGCGGTGAAGGCGGCGCAGATGGCGGACAAGCTGCTGGCCGACGGGATCTGCGTACGGGCCTTCTCCTATCCCGTGGTGCCGCGTGGGAAGGCACGGATCCGTACGCAGATGTCGGCCGCGCACACCCGGGATGATCTTGATCGGGCGATCACGGCGTTCGAGCGGGCCCGGGAAGCGATCCAGTAGCCAACCAGTAGTCGTCCGGATGGTCGTGCGGATGGTCGTGCGGATGGTCGTGCGGATGGTGGTCCGAACTGTCCGGCTGGTGGATCGGCTTAGTTCTCGTGCGGCGACGGGGGACGGCAGACCACCACGGTTGCTTCCCCGTGCAGGGTCACCCGGCCGGCCGCGGCAGGGACGACCGTTGTCGTGCCGTCAGCCAGACGGAGGCGTTCGGCGTGCTCGGATTCCAGATCGAGTGAGCCGTCGAAGACCACCAGCACGGTGAACCCGTGATCAAGTTCCAGCTCGCCGGAGACCCGGATCCGATCCAGCCGGAAGTAGTCGTCTGCTTCGGACGGGAGCGCTGACGGCGACCCGGCCCGGGAGATGAGGCGATCGATCTGATCATCGCTGTACACGGTGCGGTCAACGGCCTGGAGCGCCCGGTCGAAGCCGAGGCCGAGGTGGCCGTCGGCCTCGCCGTCCAGCGCGAAATCGCGCCATTCCAGCAGGATCGACAGGTCTTCGGGCTCCTGGACCTCGACGATGAAGCAGCCTTCGCCAATGGAATGCAACGTTCCCGCGGGAACGTACACCGTGTCGCCGGGCTCGACGTGGCGGTGGTGGAGCAGGGACAGCAGACGGTCGGTGTCCTGGGCGTGGACCAGTCGAGCGAGTTCGTCGGACTCGACGGCTTCACGGAGTCCGAGATGGACCTCGCCGCCACGGAGCATGTGCCAGGCCTCCACCTTGCCGTGCGGCCTGCCCACCCAGCGATGGGCGAACTCGCGGTCAGGGTGGGCGTGGACCGGCAGTCGCTGTCCTGCGTCCAGAAGCTTCACCAGCAGCTTGGTGTCGGTCCCGAAACTCTGTACGTGTTCGGCCCCGAGCCACGCCCCGGGATCCTGCTCGACGGCCGCCAGCAGGCGACGTCCGTCCGGGAGGACAGTCAGCCCGATCGACTCGGCGCCGGCCAGACAGGTGGTGGAGGCAACCCAGTCCTCGGGAGTGAACGGTGAGACGAGCGGCTCGTGCCGGAACTCGGCGATCGCCGGGCCACCGCGGTAGAAACGGTCCGGGGGCTGGTTCGCCGACAGGACGGCGATCACGGCTGACGTGTCGCCCGCGTTGATCGAACTCTCCGCCGTCATGATCTTCCTCCGTCGCGTGTCCTTGGTGCGCAGCGCGGCACTCGATCGCACTCGCGCATCACTGTATTGACTCCGGGATCGGAGGCCGATCGCGGGTCAGATGGTGGTCGGTGTTCCTGCCCGCTCTGTCGGGAAAGCCGCGAACAGATCGGACTGTCGGTGCTGTGTGGTTCAGTATTGACTGGGCAGGTATGTGATCAACGGTGGAACGCCCGGAATCCCTTATATATAAGGAAAAAACGATACTTGGGTCTTGCCTCCGGGCAAGTGGTCGACTACCCTCAGGTCATGGAATTCCAGTCACCGCAGACTGGCCCGGACGGGCCACCCGACGGACTGGATCATGCGCCGGATGACAGCCTGGGTGACGGGCTGGCTGGTGCGCTGAATGGCTGCCTGGATGAGGCGACGCAGCGGTGGCTGGATGATGG
>Ga0164243_10001325_pt1 | contig 42221 bp, 33 predicted proteins | sample OricompcompostOP_FD_108781 | JGI IMG/M metagenome (GOLD analysis project Ga0164243, IMG submission 108781) | Organic Plus compost microbial communities from Emeryville, California, USA - Original compost - Organic plus compost (OP) | ecosystem: Engineered > Solid waste > Mixed feedstock >... | reverse complement strand
GGGGTCAAACAAAGCAGGTACAGTGGAATGTCTCTCAGCCATTGTCGACATCTTCTGTCGCTCCACAGCCTTCCTCAGGTATGCTTCAGCAGCAAGCCGCCTCTTTTCTTGTGACATCAATACCGGCTAAATCACCTCAGCCCTCGCTGCCCAGTACAGATACATTCCCAAAACTAACTGAGCCTTCGACTGATAAGCATAGCAGCAAGTCGGCTTCCGCCTCTTCCAGAACAAAGAAGCGACCAATGGTTGTGCTCGGGGTGGTTCTGGCACTGCTGGTGCTGCTAGGAGGTGGTTCTTTTGCCGGATATACATATGTGCTGAAACCGCAGTTAGAAGAGGCGAATTCTCCGTTCCCGGTAAAGCCGGTGCCCACGCCCGCAGGAGAGCCACTTTTTGCTGATGCGTTCCAGAATAACGATAAGGGATGGGATGTAACATCTGATCCTGTACACAAGTTTTCAGCATCTGCTGGCAATGGCTATCTGACGCTTGAACATGACGATGGAAAAGTGATGTGGGTCATGGTTCCCGGCTCCAAGCAGTATGGAGACTTCAAGCTGTTTGTGGATGCGACGCTAACAAAAGGGGCATCAGAAAAGGGTGGGGGCGGCTATGGCGTCTTTATTCGGAGTACTGCTTCTCCGAATAGTGATCTCGCCCAATCCTATCGGTTTGAGCTCTACGGCGATGGAACCTATCAGATCTTTAAGCATCATACTGCTGATAAAACCGGTCAGACGATGACAATGCTGAAAGGAGGGTCGCACGGGGCCATTCGTCCGATGGGCAAGATGAACCACATCGTGATTGCGGCAAAGGGGTCATCGATGAGCTTGATTGTCAATGGCTATACATTGGCAACCATCGATGATTCGTCATATAAAAGCGGATCAATTGCGCTCTTTGTTTCTGATCTTCCCGATACGTCTTCAGGAGCGCAAGCCCAATTCTCGAATTTTTCTCTTTTTCCTCTCTGACCTGATGGGATAAGGCGCAAGGAACGCGCCCTATCCCTCTACTAGCAGCTTCGCGTAGACCGTTGGATCAACATTTCCCCCACTGACGACACAACAGACGCGCTTTCCGGCAAAGCGAGTCTTTGCCTGGAGCAATGCGCCAATGGCCAGTGCGCCGGTCGGTTCGACCTTCAGGTTCACTGTACGGAAGCAGGTACGGAGCGCCTGAAGTGTTGAGGCATCAGGAACCGGGATAATATCCGCTATACCGTGCCGCAAGATATTCCAATTGAGTTCACCGAGGCTGATGGTACGTGCTCCATCAGCAATAGTGGCGGGCTCACGCTCGTTTTTTACAAGCTGGCCTGAGCGCAGAGAGCGGGCGGCATCATCTCCCGGTTGTGGCTCTGCGCCGATGATCTCTGTCGTGGCCTGAAGTCGGTCGCGTGCAACGACGAGCCCTGAACTTAAGCCGCCGCCACCTACCGGGACAAGTATTGCATCGAAGGGAGCCGCTTGCAAGATTTCCCGTCCAAGTGTGGAGTTTCCGGCAACGACTCTGAAGTCGTCATAGGCAGAGGCCTGTAATGCGTGCGGGTACTGTTCCATGAGCTGCGCGACGCGCTCTGCCCGGCTGATGCGGTTCGTGTCGATCAGATCGACCTGCCCACCATAAGATCTGACTGCTTCGATCTTGACTTGAGCGGAGGTAGCAGGCATGACGACGATGCATTTCTTTTTGAGCAGCTTGCACGCATACGCAATGGCCTGCCCGAAGTTGCCGGAGGATGCAGTGATGATCTGTTGTTTCTCGGTTTCGGAGACCAGATTGTAGGCGGCGCGAAATTTAAAGCTGCCCGTGTGTTGAAAGGTCTCACAGGCCAGAGTAACTTCACAGCCACACAGGTCAGACAGGGCCGGGCTCGGAAGGAGAAATGTGGTACGCAGATGCGGCCTAAGCCTGCTCCAAACTGTATCGAGATAGGTATCAGTGAGTTCCGGGGCGAATGGGTAGCGGTGTGGCATGACTTGCCTCCAGGAGTTTTGATATGCATTGTATCATACCTCGCGGGAGACAAGTCGTTGTGCGCGAAAGGAGACTAGCGCATGCAACTCTTTTAGAAGGTGTTCAGCATGTTGGGGAGCCCCCGATGACAGAGCGACAGGCAGGTTGTCACGGTGTAATCGAGGTGATGGAGTTGAGAGCCGTTCCCCTGCAAGAGCCGATGTAGCTCCTCAAGCTGGATGTCTCCCGCTGGATTTGCGGGAAGCTTGGCCTGTTCTTCGCCGGAAAGCTCCGTCAAAAAGGTATCATCTTTCCATGCCTGAACAATCATCTCAGTGGTCATATTCGTTTCTCCTTTGTTGATGATGTGCTTCCTGTCCGGAAATGGGATCAGGAGTAGCTAAACAATCTATACGAAAAGCAAGGGGCGATTTAGCGTAACGGTATCATCGCTTGCTTTTCTACCAGGTGCTGCTCTGCAAGGCAGATGCTGGATTGCGTGTTTTTGGGCAATCCGGCAAAGTACTCAAGAAGCAGGCGGTGGATAAAGATGTAGCCCCCGCCAACTTTGCGGAGCAGAACACGCTCGGCTGCATACTCAAGAAAGTGTGGAAAGTGCGCGGGAATGATGCCGCGTCGCGTTAGAATGGCGCGCAGGATGCCATGTTGTATACAGGCAAGACCACCGTTGAGAAGCCCGGCCAGTATGCCGATAGCCAGACCCTGAGCGATACTATATGGCAGAAGCAGGAATAGCTCGTGACTCGTCAGGGTCCTGGTATAGAGCAGGTGCGCTAGCACACTACTGAACATGTAGACCGGCGCAACTGTGATTACGCTGACAAGGCAAACGATCAGACTATTGCGTATCGAGCAATGAATACCTTGATTGGGTGTGGCCCGGTGCTCTTCAGAAAGGGTGTTACTGGAAAGCCCCTGAAAGACTGCCAACAGCAGCCAGTAATTCAGCCCGAGACTGAGCCCGACAGCAGTTCCCTGAGCCAGGCAGTCCAGCAGGGGCCTGGGCATAAAGCCAAAGGTTAGTGCGATGATGAGGGTTGTCAGTGCGCTGATTAAGAGAGCGTTTTTCCCGTGAGTTCGATTCAGAAGGCGCGTGGTAAACGCCTGCCGTGACCAGCGTATGATCTCTGTGGGACGAATGGTTTCTCCGAGGCCGGGAAGCTGAATACTTAATAACAGGGTGGTAAGCGTAAAGTTGAGAATATGTGGTGGCATAGAGCTCAGCGGATAGTGCAAAAAGAAGCCCAGCCCCAGAAACGTCGTGACCAGATAAAACACAAAACAGCTACATGCATACAGGAGAAGCAGCCAGACACTCCCTTTGACCAGTCCTCGGCGCTTCCCGGGGTCGCTTGCTGGAATGAACCTGTGCAGAAAATAGGGAAGCCTCTTCCTGAGCGTCTGGTAAGTACTCCCGCTGATAAGAGAGCCAAGCAGGCCCCCGGCACAGGCATCGATCAAGATATCGATGGGGGTATCTGTAAAGAGAAGAAGATTAATGATGATACTGACGAAAATGCCGATGAGTGCTCCGATCAGTCTGGTGGCAAGAAAGGTGTAGATGTGCTGCCATTTGCTGTTCTGGAGCCAGTCAGGCTGTAACGTCTCGATATAGAAGATGGTTTGGTTGTGCTCTTTCATATGGCGAGCGAGCTGCGCAAGCCAGTAGATGGTTCGGGAGGTCGGGTAGCGCGTGTCAAGGCTACGACGCTCAAGCATTCGCTGAACATACGCAGAGAAGATATGGGTACGATGAGCTTCCAGTGAGTTTTTCTGATCCAGCTCGGGAAGCGGTGTCTCCTGATACGCAAGCGTGAGGATGCTTAGCATCAGAGGTGACGCCATAATCTCGCGGAGCATCGGATCATTGCTGAGGGCGGTGCGGGCGGCTTCAAGGTTGGGCCCGGCTTTTGCAAGATACTCGTCGATTTGCTCAAGTGACAGTGGTTGAACATGAATGGCGCTGCGCAGTTGTAACCGGACAGGGAGCGCGAAGTATTCATGCAGGCGGCTACAGACAACTATTGGAACCATGCCATGCTCGCGCTGATAGGCATTGATCGCCTCGATACAGCCTGCGCGATGAGGTCCGGCCACCTCATCAAGCCCATCAAGCAGAAGCAGAATGTGCCCGTGTTCAATCCACTGCTGGCCCAGATGGCGCGGTACCTGATACTTTTCGTGTAGCTCAGTAATAAGCCAAGCAGTCAGCGTTGTGTGCCTGTTATTCCAGGATGAGAGGTGGAAGACGACGGGTGCCGGGAACGAGGCATCTCTTTCTGCACGATCAAGGAGATGGCTTGCCAGTTCCAGTAACAGCGTCGTTTTGCCTGCCCCTGGTTCTCCCAGGAGAAGCAAGGAGCCATCGGCATCGTCATACAGATGCAAGATGCTTGTCCCGGCGGGCAGAAGCCTGGACGGTTGTGCACATTCCTGTATAACATGTTGCCAGGGGTTGTCGATCGCATCGGGCCGGGTTTTCAGGCGTAATGCCAGATGAGGCGTATTGTGCAGCGAGTGCTCGAGGACACCAACGATCCAGAAAGAACGCACGCGTTTGAGCAGGTGAAGTCGGTTTTTGGGGTCCGGCTCCTCGTGGAGGACCTGAGGCGCAATGGTGCTCTCTGTCTGTTGGTCTTCTACCAGATCGGGTGTCTCCGGTATGGCCGTATCCGGCGAAAGAGCACTCTGAGTAGTGGCCGACTCGGGTGCATCGGTCTGGTTTGGCGTTGCGGCTTGTCCGAGTGGCTTTGTGCCTTTGGCCTCGACAGAGGGAGGAATCAATCCTAGCTCATCGGCTTCCTTTTCAAAAATGGTGCACAAAGCTCGACAATAGCGTGGACTCGGAAAAGACACGCCACGTTCCCAGCGTCCGACTGTACGCGGGTCGGGCTCGCCTGGTCCGAAATCTGGCAAGTTGCTGATACGCGTGGCAACATCTTCGAGTGTCCAGAAACGGCGTTCACGTTCCATTTTTAATTGCAGGTTTGGGTGACGTTTCTTCTTGGACCATGCTTTTTCTTCCATCTGTTCTCCCTCTAAAGATTCCCTATCCTTGAAAACCTGAAGCCTCTTCCTGTGCAGGGAATACGAGGCTTGCGAGCACCTGGAAAGGAAGAACCGGTGCGCGCCGGGTTGGAAGTTCCATCGGATATGAAGATGCAGGAAAGCAAGCATCTTTTGTGCAAACACTTATCTCTACGAGTAACCGTTCGCTAACAGCAATTCTTGACCCCTATGCTTGCTGTTAGTATTTCTGTTATTATTATACTTTATTTTCTGCGAGAGTGCAGTTACAGTTAAAATATCTATTGTAAGATGAAGCGTGTCGATATTGTTTGTTGGCTGCACACTGCTCGATTGTTTCCAGACACTCTTGCAAACAGATATGTATATATAAAGGTATAGCATATTTAAGATCTTCAGGCAATAGTGCATTTATGCACTGTTATACTTGAACGCTTGCTTGCACTATATATGTGGAGAAAGAAAGGTGTGATCTGTGGAAGAGGAAGTAGCTCGAAGAGAGCCACTTCCTGCGTAAAATCGGACATTCAGCGTTTGAGGGTCGAGAGGATCTCTGCACAGCGCAGGGCTTCTTCCCAGAGCTGGTCTGCGTCTTCAACGCCCCACCACGCGGCTAACACCGACTGTACAATGCTCCAGCCCAGAACCCGTTTACGATCCAGGCCGAGCTCATCTACAAATTGATCGACACGGCGTGCAATAATCCGCTCTGGATGAGGGCGCTCAAACAGGGTTCCCGGGTTGTGCAGAAAGGCCCCGATTTCAAAGGCCGGTTCACCTACAACGCCTTTGGGGTCAATGGCCAGCCATGTGTCGCGGTGGGCTGACAGAATGTTATCGTGATGCAGGTCGCCATGCAGCAAGACCTGTTCGGGCATGGAGGCACCCAGCTCGGTCAGATTGGCCTCCGCCTCTTCGAGCAGGGCAGCGGGGAAGGGTCCATGACCACCGTTGTAGTGGGCTCGCAGGCGGGTGAGCCCTTGCCCCCACTCCAGGATGGTCGGAAAAGGATAATCGGATGAGACTGGCTTCCAGAGCTTCCGCATGACGGCAGCAGCAGCGGAAGTTGCAGCTTGATCGTCCTGGATGGTGCTGAGTATGGTACCGGGAAGCAGGCGCTCCAGCAGCATTGTTTCTGTATCGGAATCGAAGGCGAGCAATCTGGCCATGCCCTTACCGGCAAAGTGTTGCAGAGCCGCAACTTCCTCTTGAAACTCTCCTGTCGGGGCGCAGGCCTTCAAGACAACTGGCGTGCCGTCGGATTGTGTCGCAGGAACAACATAATGAAAGGAAAGATTACCAAAAGGTGGCTCAAGCGAGAGATTCCAGCGCTGAATGCAGGTCTCAAGAATAGTTGGTAGGCGCTCCAGCCACGCTGCCCCCTCTTCTTCATGATACTTAAGGATGTGATGGTGAAACTCTTCTGGAAGCATGATCATATGTTTGGTTTCTCCTTTTTCGTGTGTCTATGAAGCTGATTTTGTGAGGTGAGTCAGAGAGGAATGCCAGTAGGTGGGGCACGGGCCCGGTTGGGGCGGAGGACACAATAAAACGCTTCATGTACACGAGGGTAGATGAAGGGAAGACAGAGCTTATAGGTTATCAGGTATCAGCGTCAATATTGATGCATGCTATGCTTCCTCTCGTGGGCTACATTCTGATGTACTTCAAGCATACGTGGTTCGGTGTGGCTTTGTCAAGCAGACGATAAATGTTGAGTCACATTGAGCAGCGGTGATGCGTGTGCCTCAGAGAGAGTGGATCCCATTGTTGAGAGTTCCGATGCAGGAGGGTATAGTATGCAACATGATGAATTTATCGGCCAGGTGCAGCATAGAGGACGGATGAGTTCACGGGGCGATGCGGAGGCAGCGGTACGCGCGACCTTGCAAACGCTCGGTGAACGCCTGGCGGGAGGAGAAGCAAAAGACCTGGCTTCTCAGCTCCCCTCGCAAATGGCTGAATATGTACTCTCCGGTCTGGCTGGTATGGGTGAACGGTTCAATCTTGATGAGTTCTTCCTGCGTGTTGCCGATCGGGAAGGGGTTGACCTGCCGAAAGCGACCTTCCATGCAAAGGCTGTCATGAGCGTGCTGCAAGAGGCAATCACAAAGGGAGAGTTGCGCGATATTCGTTCACAGTTGCCGCCAGAATATAGTAGCCTCTTTGCTGTTGGTAGTGCAAAGCAACCATAAGCGCCTGGATCAATGAGAGAGGGAGGAAGCGTCTATCTGTTTTCTCCCTCTCTCTTTTTGTTTTGTGGCTGAGCCATCCGCGCATGGATTGACAGACGTGAAAGCAAACTGCTATGCTTTTTCGTACAGGATCATCTTTCTGGTAGAATAGGGCGTGTATGGCTCACAGAACTCCGCGTATTGAGCGCAACACTTTACATGATAATACCAGTGCTATTCCGGTTGGCTCTCCATTGTGGTTCAAATGGCTTGAAGCAAACAACGCCTTTCTCTTTCACCACGAGGCGGGATCATTTACAGCCCGAAAAGAGCGGAGAAAGCGTGGCGGTTGGTACTGGATTGCCTATCAGAGCCGCCGGGGCAAGCTCTCGAAAAAGTATCTCGGGCGCAGCGAAGACCTGACGTTAGAGCGTCTGTATGAGGCAATGCAGCGGCTTATCGGATCGTCGCAACCCGAATACAATGAACAGGATGTTCTTTTCTCTGGTTTTGGGCCGCCCCCTCTTCCCAGGCATCATCAATCATTACTTGAGCGTCGCGCCCTGCTTCAGCGGCTTGAGCACAGTATACAGGCCAAACTCACGCTGCTCACGGCTCCGGCTGGTTCTGGCAAAACAACGCTGCTCGCGATGTGGTATGCCGCACAACGTGAGCGGCTTCCGCTGTTCTGGGTGACGCTGGATGCGCGGCATAATGAGTTATCTCGTTTCTGGGATGCGATCTGGAACGCGCTATTGCGCTGTCGAGGGGTGGCGCTTTCGACGCAGTTGTATTCAACCCCACAGATGAGCCCTGAAACGGTGCTGGCTTCCTTGCTGAACAATCAACCACGCGGTGTACTGGTGCTCGATGACTACCATGTCATCACAGAGCCGCGTATTCATGCCGGGCTTGAGTTTCTGCTTGCTCATATGCCTCCTGATCTTCACCTGATTCTCTCCAGTCGTACTGTGCCCCCATTGTCTCTGGGACGAGCCAGAATGTATGGGGAGTTAGTTGAACTTCGGGCCGAAGATCTCCGGTTACAGACTGACGAGGTGGAACAGTTTCTCCAGTTGACACTGGGTGAGCGGCTCACGGCTGAGGAATATGCCTTGATAGATGCGCGGGTGGATGGTTGGATTGCCGGGCTGCATATGATGGCTCTGGCATTACAGGGGCAGGAGCGACCGGGGGAGGTGCTGGATTGCTTCACGGGCAGTCAGCGTTCGCTCTTTGCCTACTTCGCTGAGGAGGTCTTTGCGCAACAGAAGCCCGATATACAGCATTTTCTGCTCTCAACTGCCTGTTTGACGAGGCTAACACCCGCCCTTTGTACCGCGGTGCTTGCGACCGGGAATGACCAGATGTGGTCTGAAATGTTGCTGGAACTTGAAAGGGCGAATCTGTTTCTGGTCCCGCTGGATGAGGAGCGGCAGCACTATCGCTATCATGCGTTGTTCGCTGAATTCCTGCAAGAGAAGCTCAGGCGAAGCGCTCCAGAGCAGGTAACGCTGCTTCAGGAGCGAGCCGCACGCTGGCATGCTCAGCAGGGAGCATGGGATGAAGCGATAGAAGGCTTTCTGTCTGCCGGCGAGATCGAGGATGCCTGTGCGCTGATAGAGCGTTATGGTGAAGAACTCATCTGGAAGCGCGGCGAGGTCGGGCGGTTATCGGGGTGGCTATTGCGTGTACCGGATATTGGCTCTGGACGGCGTCCCTTGCTGGATCTCTGGTATGCCTGGACCTTGCTATTGAGTGGTAAAGGTGAGGTATCGAAACTGGAAGCGCTGCTGACGTGCCTTGCTGGCTCTGCATCGTTGCAGGGAGACATTGCCGCGCTACGAGCACGCCTTGCGGCCTTTCAGCAGAAGCATGAGCTTGTAGTACACTTCTCCCAACAGGCCTTACAGCTGCTGCCAATGGAGCGTGCGCTTCTGCGAGCTGATATTGCTTTTGGGCTTGCAGGCGCATATGCACATCTTGATGAGGCCTATCGCTTGCTAACCGAGGCGTTGCGCAGCAGTCGAGCGGCGGGAAGCCTGCGCTCGGCTCTGTTCGCAAGTCGCTATCTGGCAGCGAACTGTGTCAATCAGGGGAGGCTCGTCGAGGCGCAGACGCTTCTTGCTCAGGCCTTTCATATTGCTGGTGTGCGGGAGCAGGATCGGGTCCCGGTAACGGCGGTTGTGCATGTGGGGCTTGCCGAACTGCTCTATGAGCGCAATGAGCTTGAAGCGGCCTTGCAACAGGCAATAATGGGCGTTGAACTGGGTGAGCAGAGCGGTGAAATCAAAGCGGTGCTGACTGGTTGTTGCATCCAGGCGCTGATCTATGCTGCGCTCAAAAAGCCTGAGCATGCCTGGGAATTACTGTGGAAGGCCGAACAGGTGGCTATTGTTGGACAGGTACCGTGGTTGCATGATCAACTTGTGGCCACGACGGTACAGGTAGCGCTCGCTCAGAAGGATGTGGGGAGTGCAAAGCGCGCTCTGTACAGGCTCGGGATTGATGACTCTCCATTTCCAGAACGTGATGACTTCCGTCTCCTGCTGGCACGGGTCTGGCTGGCTGAGGGACGCTATGAGGATGTGGTGCAGCTGCTTGAGGGCGTGTATGAGACTGCCCAGGAGGAAAAGCATCTCAGAAATGCCCTGCTTGCCCGAACGATGCAAGCGCTGGCCTTGAACGAGTTGAGCAGACAGAAGCAGGCGCTTTCGTTCCTCCGTCAGGCGCTGGCTGCTGCGGAAACAGCGGGGTATCGGCGGCTTTTCCTCGATGTGCATGATTCTCTACTTGTGCTTCTGGAGCATCCAGTGCTCAGACGTTATGCCGCCCGATTTCAGGTGGTACCGCGAGCAGAAACGGAGCGCTTGAGCAAGCGGGAGGTGGAGGTGTTGCGACTTGTGGCGGCGGGTCTGTCGAATCAGGAGATAGCGGACGAGCTCTGTCTGGCGCTCAGCACAACCAAGTCGCATGTACGCCATCTCTGTCAGAAGCTTGGGGCTCAGAGCAGGCTGCAAGCGGTGGCACGGGCCCGAGAACTGAATCTGCTGTAAGATCCAAAACTTACCCAACAGAACGAATAGGATGATCCCGAAATTGCTGCTGCGGGCGGATGTGGCGAAGGGAGAAGCGGGATATGATACGCCTACCAAATATCAGGAGGATCAGAAAAATGCAGCAGGTTCCGTTGGGAAAAACAGGCGTACAGGTAAGCGCGATTTGTCTGGGGTGTATGTTCTTTGGCACAAGGATTCCGAAGGAAATCGCCTATCAGCTTCTGGATGACTATGTTGAGGCGGGCGGTTGCTTTGTTGATACGGCGAATAATTATGCCTTCTGGGTTGAGGGAGCAACTGGCGACGAAAGCGAGACGCTCCTGGGGAACTGGATGAAGGAGCGGCGCAATCGGGATCAGATCTTTGTCGCGACGAAGATGGGAGCCAGACCGACTGTCCCGGGCGGCGGCTTAGATCAGGCCGAGGGGCTTTCAGCTCGGACAATTATAAAGGCAATCGAAGGAAGCCTGAAGCGTCTGCAAACAGACCACATTGACCTCTATTATACCCATATGGAGGATCGCGCGACCCCGCTGGAAGAGACGCTCGAGGCGCTCGATCGTCTGGTAAGAGAAGGAAAAGTCTCTATGCTTGGTTGTAGCAATCGCATGACGTGGCGGATAGAGGAGGCGCGGCAGGTCAGCCGGGCTCACCAGTGGGCAGAGTTTCAGTGTGTTCAACAGCGGTATAGCTATCTGCGCCCCAAACCGGGAGCTGACTTCGGCGTTCAGCTATGTGTGAATGACGAGTTGCTCGACTATTGTCGTGTGCATGCAGACTTCTCGCTGCTGGCATATTCTCCCTTGCTGTCCGGCTCATACACACGCAACGATGTTGAGTTGCCAGCGCAATATGTGGGCCCCGACACCCAGCGACGGCTACAGGTACTGACAGAGGTCGCCGAAGAGGTCGAGGCAACACGCAATCAGGTGGTGCTTGCGTGGATGCTACAGGGATCGCCACGAGTGATCCCGATCAGTGCGGCCAGCAAAAGCGAGCAATTGCGGGAGAACCTCGGGGCGCTTGAGCTTCGCTTGAGTGCGGAACAGCTTGAGCGCTTGAATGCTGCCAGTGCCTGAGCTATCGAGGCGGGCTGTCATAGTCCGCCTCTTGCGGCTATTCATCGTGTGGGAGCTGGTAGCACCGTTTCATGCGAGCTCTATACAAGGGTGTTATAATATCGGGCGGGCAGATATGCCGTGACCTACTTGCAGACAAGGAGAATATACAAAGGTTACGGGTCTTTCAACGCAAAATCCCCTTTGTGCAGAAGGAGCCAGCAAGGTGAGTGAGACGACCTATCAAGCAACAGTACGTGAAGCGATACAGGACACTGAGAAGTTTGTCCGGCTGACTGCAAAGTGTGCCGAGAATGCAGCCGGATGGCAGAAAATTGTGATGCGTCCTGTGCTTATTAAGAATGCCAGGCATATGCAGTTTTCTTACTTCGATGCCAGGAAAGATATTACCAAAAATTATCGGGATGAAGAGTTCAAGCAGAAACTAGATGAGGCGCTGGCCCTTCCTCTGCGGCATATTACGCTGCAACTGACCGATGCGCAGATCTCTATTCAAATTACAAAGAAAGGGAAAGCGATCATTCATCGGCAGGCTGTTGAGCAGAAGCAGGAAGTGTCTCTACAGCATGATCGTCCGAAACCGCAACCGCTGGCTGAAGAGAGTGCCCGGGCCTTTCTTCAGGGCATCGGGATCATGAACGCGCAGGGCAATATCAAGCCTGATATGCGGGATAAATACTATCAGGTCAATGAGTTCCTGAAGATGCTGGAACATACCGGTGAGGTGGAGCATCTGGGCAAGCATGGTCCTGTTCACATTCTGGATTGTGGCTGTGGCTCATCGTATCTCACGTTTTCGGTATATCATTATCTCAACGCCGTGCGAAGGGTGCCTGCGCAACTGGTCGGGGTCGATATTAATCGTGAGTTGATGGAAAAGAATGCCGCCCTTGCCCGAGAGCTTGGTTGGCTCAATGTGTCGTTTATTCCTTCGCCCATTGCCGAGTATCAGCCCGAACAGCGACCGGATATCGTGCTGTCGCTGCACGCCTGTGATACCGCGACAGATGATGCGCTGGCAAAGGGCATTCAACTGGGTGCAAAGATGATTCTGGCTGTGCCCTGCTGCCATCATGATCTCAATAAGCAGATCACAGCGAATCCTCCGGAACTATTCAAGCCTGTCCTGCGCTATGGCATTCTCAAGGAGCGGCAGGCTGATCTGTTGACCGATACCTTCAGAGCGTTAATCTTGCGCATCATGGGATATAAAACGGATGTGGTCGAGTTTATCTCGGCAGAGCATACAGCTAAAAACCTGATGATCCGTGCAATCAGGCGTGCTGAGCGGGGAGAGGCGCAGTTTGTCGAGGAATATAAGGCGTTGAAAGCATTCTGGCAGGTGACGCCATTTCTCGAAAAGCTCCTGGGTGAGCAGTTTACCCGCTATCTTTAAGCCGTGATAAGCAGCATATCTTGAGTAGAAAAGAGAGTAACCGGTTCCTGTGTTGCTCTCCTTTTCTTCTGGCAGATTTGAGAAATACCTGCTTCTGGGGGTACAATCTGGAGAGAGATTTATTGATGGCATGTTCTCAAAAAGAAGGGGAAGACAATGACGTCTATCTTTCAAGCGATGGAACAGGGCGACTATGAACATCTCTTCTTCTGTCAGGAGCAGAGTACCGGCCTCAAAGCGATTATTGCTATTCATGATACGACGCTTGGCCCTGCGGCTGGCGGCATTCGGATGAAGCCATATGCCACGGAAGAGGAGGCGATCAGGGATGCGTTGCGGCTGGCACAAGCGATGACCTATAAGTGTGCGGCAGCGGGGGCGAATCTGGGAGGTGGTAAGTGTGTTGTGATCGGTGATCCACAGCGGGACAAGTCGGAGGCCTTGCTGCGCGTCCTGGGGCGATTTATCCGGCGGCTTAATGGCCTGTTTATTACCGGGATGGATGTTGGCACAACCCTTGAGGATATGGACATTCTGCGGCAGGAATGCCCCTATGTCACGATCTACTCCGAGGCGCTTGGTGGGCCGGGCGATACGGCGGCTGCGACCGCACTCGGGGTTGTCTCCGGGATGAGAGCCTGTTTGAAGGCCGTCTACGGTGATGAGCGTTTCCAGGGGCGGCACGTTGCTGTGCAGGGCGTTGGCGCGGTTGGCTCGCATGTTGTGGAACTGCTGGTACAGGCCGGTGCGCTGGTTACGATTGCCGACGTTGACGAAGAGCGCGTCAGGAGTGTCGCAACACATGAGCAGGTGACAGTGGTTGCGCCAGGTGAGATCGCGACGCTGCCAGTTGATATTTACTGTCCCTGTGCGTTGGGTGGTGTCCTCAATCAGACCTCGATTCCTACGTTGCGTTGTGCGATTGTCTGTGGTTCAGCGAATAATCAATTGCAGGAAGAGCAAGACGGGGAGCTTCTGGAGCAGCGTGGCATCCTGTATGCACCAGATTATATTGTGAACGCGGGTGGGGTAATTGTCGGCGCTGATAGTCTGTTGCCCGGTGGGTACAAGCAGCAACGTGCGGAAGCCGCGGTCAGGCGACTGTATCAGGCGGTAGAACAGGTTATCTCACTGGCGAAAGAGCAGCATGTTTCCACGAATCGTGCTGCGGCTCTGCTGGCACGAAAGCGAATCGAGATGATGAAACAGGTGCGTTCTGTGGCGAATGGTGCCGACGCGTTTACTCGATGAAGAAGCCGGTAAAGCATTTGTCGCTTTACCGGCTCTTTTTTCTGTTAATCGAGAGAGACCCAGGTGGCACCGTGTTGTGAGCTTTCGACGGCCTTGACAATGAATTGTAGACCGCGTAAGCCATCCTGAACGGTGGGGTAGCCTCCCTCAAGCGGCTGTCCCCTTTCAAGGCGCCGAATATCGGCAATGGCAAGCCGGTAAATGTTAGCAAAAGCCTCATAGAAGCCTTCGGGATGTCCTGCGGGCAGGCGCGAAAGGGCCTTTGACTCGTCGCTCATGAAGCCCATGTTGGTTCGATAGACCTGTTGTGGTTGACCGAAGGGCTTGAAGAGCAGGGTATTCGGTTCTTGCTGGTGCCACTCAAGGCCTGCCTTGCTGCCATAGATGCGAATGGAGAGGTTGTTTTCTTCTCCAGCAGCGATCTGGGAGCAGGTGAGCACGCCCTTGCCGCCATTCTCCAGACGGAGTAGCATATTGGCATCGTCGTCGAGGGCGCGCCCCTCAACAAACGTGGATAGGTCGGCGCACAGCGAGGTCACTTTCAGGCCAGTGATGAATTCAAGCAGGTTTTCCGCATGCGTGCCGATATCACCGACGCAGCCTGCGACCCCCGATTTGCTCGGATCAGTACGCCATTGTGCCTGCTTGTTGCCTGAACGCTCGACCGGCTCAATGAGCCAATCCTGAATATATTCGACCAGCACCTTGCGGATGTCACCAAGCGCTCCCTGCCGCACCATCTGGCGGGCCTGACGCACTGCGGGATAGCCCGTGTAGTTATGCGAAAGCGCGAAAATAATCTGCTTGCTTTCGACCAGTTTGACCAGTTCCTGCGCTTCTTCAAGCGTGAGGGTCATTGGCTTGTCGCACACCACGTGAATGCCCTGTTCCAGGAACGCCTTCGCTACCGGGAAGTGCATATAGTTTGGTGTGGCAATAATGACAAAGTCAATGCCATCTTCGCGTTTTGCCTCAGCTTCAGCCATTTCCTGGAAGCTGGCATATGAGCGCTGAAGATACCAGGCGGCTGCGGCTTCCTGTGCCTTTTGCGGATCTCGGGACATCGCGCCTGCAATCACGCTCGCCTGTCCGTCCAGTTCAGCGGCTACTCGGTGCACTGCGCCAATAAAGGAGCCCGGGCCGCCTCCAACAATACCGGCGCGTAATCGTCTATTTGCTACATCGCGAGCCATCGTCTCTCATCTCCTTCCTCATCAAATGCTGCCGTATGAGGGAGGCATGCATGCCTCCCTCAGCGTGGGGACTTATGCCAGCCCCAGAATGCGCCGATTGGTTTCCTCGCTGACCTCGCCGCCCGCGAAATCATCGAAGGCATGTTTCGGCGTATCGATCAGCATGCTCTTGATAAAGGGTGCACCCTCACGAGCGCCCTGATCGGCATCTTTCAAGCAGCATTCCCACTCAAGAACAGCCCACCCGGAGAAGCCGATCTGTGTCAGCTTGCTGAAGACCTTCTTGAAGTCTACCTGCCCATCTCCCAGGCTGCGGAAGCGTCCGGGACGGTCAACCCAATCCTGATAGCCGCCATAGACGCCGGAGCGAGGTGAGGGGTTGAATTCGGCGTCTTTGACATGGAACGCTTTGATGTGCTCTTTGTACACCTCAATGTACCCGATATAATCAAGGTGTTGCAGGACGAAGTGCGAGGGATCATAGAGAATATGTACTCGTGGATGGTTGCCGGTCGCTTCCAGGAAGCGCTCGAATGAGACACCATCGTGTAGGTCTTCTCCCGGGTGAATCTCGTAGGCAAGATCAACACCGTACTCTTCCGCCGCGTTCAGGATAGGCTGCCAGCGGCGTGCAAGCTCTTTGAAGCCAAGTTCAACCAGACCCGCCGGACGCTGCGGCCAGGGGTACATAGTGTGCCAGAGTAACGCGCCGGAGAAGGTCGGAACAACGTTGAGATCAAGGTTACGAGATGCCTTGATCGCCTTAATCATGGTCTGGGTAGCCCATTCGGCGCGCGCCTGTGGGTTGTTGCGGTACTCTTTGGGCGCGAACGCGTCGAACATAACGTCATAGGCCGGGTGGACGGCAACAAGCTGACCGATCAGATGGGTGGCGATCTCGGTGATTTCCAGCCCGTTACATTGACCTTTTAGATCATCGCAGTACTGCTTTGATGTTGCGGCTTTGTCCAGATCGATAAAACGGCTTTCGTTGCCTGGAATCTGGATGCCAAGATAGCCGAGCTCCTTCGCCCAGTTGGTGATGTTGGGCAGGGTGTTAAACGGCGCTGCGTCTTGCGCGAACTGTGCGAGAAATATCGCTGGTCCTTTGATCTGTGACACCTCTGTTTCCTCCTCGAAAAAGTTCTTCAAAGAAACATGTTTGATGATCTATTTCTACTGTACCTGATCGTCTTCCCAGGTATGCAGTCCAGGAGTAAGTGGTGCGGGGCGATCACACATGCTATTCAGGTCGATGTGTTTGCCCTCCGTAGATGAGTCATGAATGGCCTGCATGATGTCGAGGACATGATAGGCCAGTTTCCCATTGGCACGGTGCTGGCGACCTGAGCGCATGGCGTGGGCCATATCGGCCAGACCGATACCACGCGAGTTCTCGGTGTAGCCGTGGGTCAGGGGCACCTCGCTCCATTCGGTTTCGCCCGCGCGACGCAGGTACACCGGTCCATTGAAGGTATTGGGATCAGGGACGCTGAGGGTGCCTTCACTTCCATAAATTTCGATGCATGGGAGCTTGTGTGACCAGACGTCAAAGCTGGTGATGATGGTCACAACCGGACCGGACTCAAAATCCAGCAGACCGGCGACGTGGGTCGGTGTGGTGACGGTGATCCGAGTGCCGTATAATGGCTGGCTGGTAATGATGCGCTCGGGGAACGAAATACGGGTCGAACCGGTGACGCGGCGTACCGGACCAAGCATAGAGATAAGGGCGGTCAGATAATAGGGACCCATATCGAACATCGGGCCTGCGCCTACCTGATAGAAGAAGTCCGGGTTAGGGTGCCAGCTTTCTGGACCGTGACCGACCATAAAGGCAGTGGCGGCGACCGGGGTACCAATGGCTCCCTCGTCGATCAGGCGGATGCAAGTCTGTAAGCCGCCTCCGAGGAAGGTATCCGGTGCGCATCCAACGCGCAACTGGCTTGCCTCGGCCTCTTCGAGCAGCAGTCGAGCCTCATCGCGTTCGATGCCAAGAGGCTTTTCGCTATAGACGGACTTCCCGGCCTTGATGGCGGCGCGGCTGATCTCTGCATGCACTTTAGGAATTGTCAGGTTCAAAACAACATCGATCTCAGGATCGGCTAACAGTTCTTCGACCGTGCAGACTCTGGGAACGTTGTATTTTTCAGCTTGTGCCCGGGCTCTGTCCATATCAATGTCGGCACAGGCAACAATATTCAGAATGTTGAATTTCTGCGGAGCTTGGAGGTAGATAGAGCTGATATTCCCACATCCAATGACTCCTACGTTGACGTGAGTCTTTGCCACCGAAAAGATGCCTCGCTCTCTAAGAAATAGTGGGTGCTTTTTATATGTTATAAGTCTACAACATCTCACTTCCCTTTGGAAACAGAAAAGTGGGCGAATCTGCGACCAGGATGCGAAAAAGATACACGATTGCGCAAAGAAACCCTCTGCTTGAGACGGCTTGATAATGCTATACTAGTAGCGAGAATGATAATGCCTGTTCATTTTTGGGAGAAGAAAAACAGACGGAAACGGAGAAGGATGCTGTGAAAGCAAATTTGCTGGTTGTTGACGATGATCTCCATATCACAGGGTTGCTGAGGCGTATTCTGGCCTATGAGGGGTATAATGTGACTGTCGCATCCAGCGGGGACGAAGCGTTGAGCCGCACGCTTGAGTATGCCCCGGACCTGATCGTTCTGGATATTATGTTGCCCGGTATTGATGGCCTGGAGGTAGTGCAGCGCTTGCGTTCCGCAGGCGATAATGTGCCAATTTTGCTGTTGACCGCGCGCGACGCCGTTGCCGATCGGGTGAAAGGTTTTGATGTTGGGGCCGACGATTACCTGATTAAGCCTTTTGCGCCTGAGGAGTTGGTGGCCCGGGTGAAAGCGCTTCTGAGAAGGAATCAGGCAGAACGGCATGAGATCTTACGCTATGCGGATGTGGAGCTTGATACAGGTACCCGCATCGCGCACCGTGGACCGCGAGAGATTGAGCTGTCCCCGACCGAATACGAGCTGCTTGCACTCTTTTTGCGGCGGCCTCGTCAGGTGCTCACACGTGATATTATTATGGATCGTGTCTGGGGGATGGACTTTGAAGGCTCATCCAATGTGCTTGAGGTCTATGTTGGATATCTACGCACGAAATTGGAGGCGAACGGAGAATCACGGCTGATTCACACTGTTCGCGGAATCGGGTATGTCTTTAAGGAATAATACATCCCACCTGGTGAGAGACGAGGACCGCGTCCTGCAACCGAAAACGCCTCACTCGTTGCGCTGGCACCTCTCCTTTTCGTATGCCATCTTGATTCTGGTGGTATTGCTGATCTCGGGAATTCTGGCCTTCTTTTTTTCCTCTCAATCGATCGATCAGGCGGCGGCAGGAGCCTTAAAGGCGGAGGCAGGAGCGGCTCAGACAAATGTGCGCTCGGTTCTGCTTGCTCATCCGACACAAAGTGGGAGCTGGCCCAAACCGCTGACACTGAAAGTGATTGATACACATAGTGAGTCAGAGAACACCCTGGGTATAGCTGTCAAGGTATTGGATCTTCAGCGGCAGACGCTCTATGAAACCAAGAGCCCACAGCCGCTCTCGTCCTATGTCCTGCCGCCGGAGGAGAGCTTTACGGCTGCCATTAAGGGTGAGTTTCCAGCGGATGTGATTGACATCGGGCCCGCGAAAGAGAAGATTCGTATTCATGTCGAACCGATCCGACAGCCACAGGTGAATGTGAAGGGCGAGACGACCGGCAACGGGAAGGTGATCGGGGTGCTGCTGACGGCCAAGACGCTTCAGGCGGAGGAGCGCACAAAAAGTACGCTGGCGATCTGGCTCGGTGTATCGGCGCTGGTGGCCCTTGCCATTGCCGCGATTGGCATGCACTTTACCACGAAGCGCGTGCTCTGGCCGCTGAGCGCAATCGTGCAAACGGCCCGTAGTATCGCTCGTAGTGCCCATACAGGCAATCTCAGCCAGCGTGTGCGCCGCCCTGCCAGTAACGATGAGATGGCGGAGGTCGTGGATACATTTAACGATATGCTTGACGCGCTGGAACAGGCAACGCGGGCGCAGCGCCGGTTCGTCGCTGATGCCTCGCATGAGCTCCGAGCTCCGTTGACCATTATTCAGGGGAATCTGGCCTTCTTACAGCAACATGTGCACGAATTGCCGGTCGAGGAGCAGCAGACAATGCTTCAAGATGCCCATAGCGAAACGCTGCGCCTTGCACGTATTGTCGACGAACTGCTGTTACTGGCCCGAGCAGATACGACCGGAGCGCTCCCACCAGACAAAGAAAGCGGGAAAAGAGAGAAGGGGAAGCATCCGGTTGAGGTGGAGCGTGTGCTGCTGCAATTGGTGCGTCAGGTGCGTGGTGGTCTGCATTCGGAGGGTTCGTCGTTACAGCTTGAGGTGGGCCATATCGAGCCGGTACGCGTGAACGGAGATGAGGAGAGTGTGCGGCGTATTATGGTGATCTTGCTGGATAATGCGATCAAGTATACGCCAGAGAAAGATGCGGTCAGTGGGGTGCCCGGGAAGATAACGGTTTCGCTGGAACGCAAAGAGCAGGAAGGTATTCTGCATGTCAAGGACACCGGCATCGGGATTGAGAGCGAGGATCTTCCGCATATCTTTGAGCGTTTCTATCGGGCGGATCGAGCGCGAACCCGGCAGGGAACGGGGTTGGGGCTAGCGATTGCCCGAACGCTCACAGAGCAGATGCAGGGAAAAATTACGGTGCAAAGTACGCCGGGGATTGGCACTCACTTCAGTGTTCACTTCCCGCTGGTTGATTGAGCCCCTTCAAGCATCAGCCCGAAGGGGCCAGATCGCTAGAGGCAGCCTTTGATCTGCTCAACGTGCGCGGCGACATGGCGCACCAGGAACTCATCAATAAACCAGGCAAGGGTACGCTCGCCATAGGTGACGTGATGCCCGGTCAGCTCAAGGTCGCTATCTGTGAGCTTGCTTAACACCCCATCGACATAAGCGTAATTTTTTGGCAAGGCGGCCCGGGCCTGTTCGAGCGTGTCGTGACCGTGCTCTTCAATGGCTCGTAGCCGGCCTTCATGCTTCATGGTCCGTCCGAAGTTCTGTCCCGGATGGGCAACCAGCTTGCTGACCTCATCGGCCCAATAGGGAAGGAACTCGTTGATGTGAGCCAGATTCTCCATGATCGACCACTCGCCAGGAGCTGCGGGCCTGTAGAGCTGCTCCGGCTCAAGCCCGCTGATTGGATTATCCAGCAGGGCATTGAGGTCATTATAGGCTACTCGTAACTGCTGTCGAATGGCCTGAACGTTAGGATTCTCAATAGTGGTCATAGGTATTTTGTGACTCCTTTGTCGTGAACTACCTGTATTCCCAGTGCATTGTTTTCAGGAGGTGCTGAAAACTCTGTGAGGCCTTGCGGAACAGCGCTGCTCCGCTGAACCCCTGATATTGACCGGCTGCGGCAAGATGCGGCTCCAATGCGAAGAAGCCATCATAGCCATCAGTCCGTAACTGCTCAAGCAGCGCGGGCCAGTTAGCCTCTCCTTCACCGGCTACTACCAGCGTGCCATCATGGGTGACATCCTTGACATGAACGTAGGCCAGCCAGGGCTTGATAGCTGTGTAGGCGTCAGGGAAAGGAACCTGCTTGCATTCCAGATAATTTGCAGGATCGAGTACCGCACGAAAATGAGGATGCTCAAGCGTGCTCAGTAGATCAACGTTGCGGGCGATTGTATCCCCGTAAATCAGCTTTTCGTTCTCATGCAAGAGCGTGATTCCCTGCTCCTGAGCCCGATCAGCTAGCGAACGCAAACGCTGTAGAATCTCGCTTCTATAGCGCTCGTGCTCGTTTTCGGGCGGATAGAAGGAGAAAATTCGGATGTACGGTGTCTCCATCCGGCGAGCAACGATCAGGGCGCGCTCGAACTGGTACATGTGCTCCTCAAAAGGTGCGGTGACCGGGACCTTGCCAATGGGTGAACCAATAGCAGCAACATGCAGGTTGTTGGCCTCCAGTCGCTGCTTGATGGTGGCAAGTTGCTCATCGCTGAGGTGTAGCACGTTGGTATTCCAGACAGAGCGCAACTCAATGTAGTGAATGCCTTCCTGTTTCAGGACGGCTATCTGCTCTTCCAGATCGGCTGAAATTTCATCCGCGAACGCGGAGAGACGGATCATGCGAAGATCACCTCTTTTCCTGTGCGAGCTGACTCGTAAATACCCTGGATGATTTCGACGGGATGACGTCCCTCCTGTCCATCGATAAACGGGCGTCGTCCTTCCCGAATCGCCTCAACGACATCGGCAATCTGGCGTGCGTGACGGGCAACCATAATATCTGTGGCCTGACCGGCACCGCCGGAGCCTTCCTGTTCCTCATCGGAAAGAATGGTTGCGTATTCGCCGGCCTTTTGTTTCCCTTCGTCGGAAAGCCTGAGATAGGTCAGTTGCTGCTCCTCAATGATTGCTGAGCCCTGATCGCCAAAGACTTCAATCCGTGTGGTGACACCGGGATAGGCCCCGGTGGTAGCGGAAATCGTGCCAAGTGCCCCATTGGCAAAACGCAGAATGGCAACTGCAACATCTTCTGCCTCGATCTTGCGTACCAGCGTGTCGGTGTAGGCGGAAATACGCTTGACCGGCCCCATCAGCCACTGTAACAGATCGATGGAGTGGATGGACTGATTCATCAGGACGCCGCCATCCAGAGCGATGGTGCCGCGCCAGTCGTCGCTATCATAGTATTGTTGTGTGCGCCACCAGGGCACCGTGGCATTCCCGAGCACGAGCCGACCTAACGCGCCGCGTTGAATCAGCTCACGCACCTGTCGAGTTGCTGTATTGAAGCGGTGTTGGCTGATGACCGAGAGTGTGCGTCCGGTCTCCTGCTGAACCTGCAACAGCATTTCGATGTGTGGCACAGTAATATCAAGTGGCTTTTCGACAATGACATGACTGCCTGAGCGCAACGCGGCGGCGGCATGTTCGGCGTGCAGCCCGCTTGGCGTACAAATACAGACAACGTCTGGCTTCTCGGTCGAGAGCATTGTCTGCATATCTTGATAGGGAGTGGCCTGATGCTTGTCTGCCAGCTTCTGCGCTCGTTCCGTATTAAGGTCGCAGACGGCTACAAGCTTTGTCCCCGGGATCGTTGCCAGTGCATCGGCATGCACCGGGCCAATCACGCCACATCCAATAATGCCAAAGCGTAGTGTATCCATACCTTTTCAGCTCTCCTTACTATTCCTTGCTTATTCTCCTGGTTGCAGGAGCTGGATCGTCTGCTCGAAGAAGTGCTCAAGGGGGGCGCTCGCATCCTGAAGAGAGCCATCGATAATCAAGAGAAAACAGAGGCGCTTCTGTTCGAGCATGGCTTGCCAGGTGCCAATAGCCTGGGCGCGTAGAAACGCGTCGGTGTAGGCGCCTGCTATGACGGATTCATGATCGCGAATCAGGATCCGGAGGCTCACGAAGGTATCCGGGCCGTCCATCTCGCTCTGTTCAGTTGAGTGATAGGCGGCGGGCGCCTGGCGCACCTTCACCGGTATCCCGAGGAGCATATTGCCTGCTTTATGGGCCGCGGCAGAAATACTGAGCCAGGTATTCTCGGGCAAAAAGCCGTTAATGGTCACATCTAGATAGTCCAGCTCCTGGGGGGAGGCGTATGCCCTTTGCCGGAGCGCATGCACAAAGGTGGCTGCGGGTGTCTCCTGCGGTTCGATGAACGCGGGTGTAAGCAGGCGAAGTTGCTCGTAACGGAGCGTCGGTTTCCAGTTCTGGATCTCCTCAAGCGGGTCAGAGAGGGAGCGCAATTGACGTGCTCGCGCCTTATAGTTCTCGACCGCAGGCTGACCGGCAAAGGTGATTTGCTGAAGATAGCCATAGAGCGACATCGTCAGTTGCCAGCCCAGAAAACAGGATGCCAGTGCAGAGAGCCGCTGTTCTGGCGTCCTGGTTGCCAGATAGGGGAGACAAAGCTGAAAGGTTGGGCTTGTCTCCGCTTTTTCGTCCGCTGTCATGCGTACATGCACAATCCCCTCTGTTGCAAAGCAGGGCCCCTGTGGATTTAGTGGCTGTTCATCGAAGACAACAATCCCTTTGCCCCCTTTGCCGAGGCTTTCTTCCATCAATTGCTCAATCCAGATGAGTAGCGGTTTCCATTCCTCAGTCACTTCCAGAAGCAGGCGACAGGCTCCGTTCTGGCTGGCGTCCGAGAGGGTGGCAGCGAGCTGGACGAATGGATGCTTATCAGGGCTCTCCTGGGCAAGATCCAGCTTGTGATGACGCCAGGCGTCCGCAAGAATAGACCTGAGGGAACTTGAACTGTGTGTATAGGTCAGGTAGAGCGCGACCGGGAGAAGAAAGACACGCGTTGTCGGGGCACTCATACGGCCTCCGGTCCCTGTTCCTCCATCTGGTTGTAACGGACGTCTTGGGGCCTCTTGCTGTTGCGCGAACTGATCGAGAAAAGAGCCGGGCAGCGTCATCACCTGAATATGCTCAGATGGAGTGAGCTGAGCCTGCTGAAGTAGCTCTACGAACCAGGTCAGGTGAGTGATTGGCTCTTCGGAGGTCATACCCATCGAGACACCAACCATCATCACATCTTCGAGCAAGGTATGCAGCGTAGCTGCATCATGAAACGGGGGAGTCAGGTTCTTCTGTCGGGCAATTGTTTCAAGAATGTGGTTCAGGGCGGCAGGGTCAGTGCTATCAAGTGGATAGAGCGTCAGGTCCCCGGCAGCGGCAAAGCCCATCGCACAAAGTACATGAACTGTGATAACCGAGCCGCCCATACCGGTCCAGATCAGATGACGAACACCGCGCCGGTGAATGGCTCGGGCGTCTGTCTCTACCTCTTCAAGCAGGTGCTCCTCTTGTAAGAGCCGGGCAACGCCTTCAACCCAGTCAAGTTTTGGTTCACCGTTTTCGCTGCCGAGCGTTTTCATAAGGCCGTTGCGGCGCCGCAACTGGTCAATCGCCTGTTCCCTGGCAATGCGTTCAAGGGACGATATCGTGTTACTATCTCCTTCCACAGACATGGTACGTCTCCCTTCTAAACAAATCTATCCCCAAATTCCTTGCGCCAGATATTTTGCCTGACTTTTTCAGTTAGCATATCACAATCCCCGACGCTCTTACCATCTTTGCGCGTTTCTGATGGAAGCGCCTCTATTGCTGAGCTTGTGCGAAACCGTTCCACCAGATGCATGGTGGCTGATTTTTCGGGTAAGCTACTCGTCTGGAGCGGATGCAGTGGGGGAGGTATGGATTGTATGGGAGAAAAGCAGTGCGGAATGAGAGAAGAGAATCTCTGTTTTGGAAACGATCTTTCTTGAGAATTGGATTGACGTCCATCTCTTTTGTGTGCTGCTCCGTATTTATAGGTATGATCGGGACGCGATGCAGAGGAGATGGAACGCTCTATGATTTCACTTCAGGTTGTCTTACTTCGATTGGGGCTGGCCGTTGTACTGGGAATTCTTGTCGGGGTGGAGCGCTCTCTGAGGCAGCATTCCGCCGGTATGAGGACGAATGCGCTGGTCTCGTTGGGGTGTGCGCTCTTCACTATTATTTCCGGCTACTCGTTTACCGAATTGCTACACCTCAATCATATTCAACTTGATCCGACGCGTATAGCTTCCTACATTGTGGCGGGAATCGGCTTTCTTGGTGGGGGCGCAATCTATGTCCTGCGTGACCGTGAGCGCGTCAAAGGGCTCACAACTGCTGCTGCAATCTGGGTCGTGGCGGCGATCGGGATGGCGTGTGGAGCCGGAATGCTCTGGGAGGCGACGATTGCTACCCTGTTTGCTGTGATCGTTCTCTATCCCCTTCATAAGTTTGAAAAGCACTTTCTGCCTCCCCGTGAGGAGAAACAGTATCGCTTGCAGGTGCACATTGCAGATGGCAACACTGACAACCTGCTAGGGACCATATACGCTATGTGTGCAAAGAAACGGCTTGCAATCGGGTCGCTTGAGATAAAGGAGGAGCAAGCAGAGCGAATGATTGTCGTGATCTGCCGCGCTCGTGATATTCGTCTGCTGGCGGAAGCGCTGGATCTCTTGCGCACGCTTGAGGGTGTCTCTCAGGTCAAGATGCAGGTACAGGATGAATGGGAACAGAATATGTAGTAGAAGGTCTGGTATCCTCGCTTACTGCTTGCTTGCATTTAACATGCCACTCCTGTATGATGCTGGGAAAAGGGATGGGATAAGATCAACATTGTTTTTTTTCAGGGGGATGCAGTCACATATGAAGAACGATTGGGTTGAAGCAATTTGTATTCAGATAGAAGAGCGCATGCGGCGAGCAGGAAGAGAAGGGGAAACAATTATCTGTTCGTCCGGGATCAGTCCATCTGGCCCTGTGCATCTGGGGAATCTGCGAGAGGCCATCACACCTCATCTGGTGACCGAGGAACTCAAGGTGCGAGGATGGCAGGCTGAGCACATTCATGTCTGGGATGACTTTGACAGGCTGCGCAAAATTCCTGCCGGGATCGATGCTTCATTTTCCCGCTATCTGGGACAACCACTTTCAGATATTCCTGATCCTTTCGGCGAGTATGATTCGTATGCCAGCCGCTATATGCATCAGTTTGAACGCAGTTTGCAGCGCCTGGGTATAGCTCCTCGCTTTGTGCGTCAATCAGAGATGTACCGGAGCGGCTTCTATACCGAAAAGATTAAGCTGGCGCTCACACGGCGCGGTGAAATTTTTGATATTCTGGCCGAGTATCAGACAGCAATTCAGGAGACCGAGGAAGAGCGAGCGGCCCGGCGGGCTGCCTATTATCCATTTCGCGTGTACTGCGAAACCTGCCACAGGGATAGTCCCCGCATCACGGCGTATGATGAAGCAACTGCCTTCCTTGCCTATAGTTGCCCTGATTGTGGGCATGTCGGAGGCTATAGCCTGAACGGCAAAGTAGAGGGAAAGTTGGTCTGGAAGGTTGATTGGCCGATGCGTTGGAGCACGTTCCCTGTCGACTTTGAGCCTGCTGGCGTGGATCATTCGACGCCGGGGAGTAGCTTTACAGTAGGGCAGCGCATTATTCAAGAGATTTATCAGACGCCGCCACCATACTATGTGGGATACGCGTTTGTTGGCATGGAGGGTCGAACGAAAATTTCCAGCTCTTCTGGAACGACGGCAACACCAGAAGTGGCGCTCAATATTGCGGAGCCTGCCTTGTTGCGCTGGATGTACGCGCGTCGCGCTCCCAATCAGGGATTCTCTATTGATTTTGGGCAGGGACTCCTGAGGCTGTATGAGGAATGGGATGGGTTGCAGAGGCAGGTGCAGGCGGGCACGGCCTCTGAACTCAACAGGAATATCTATCGCCGGGCCTGTCAGACAGCATCGAGCGAAGTTGAGCGTACGCCAAAGCCTGTTTCGTTCTCTCTGCTCACCTCGTTGCTCGATGTAACTCATGACAATATCGAGCAGGTGATGCGTATTGTCTCACAGAGCACCGGAGATGCGATGCTTTCCCCAGAGATGCTGGAGCCGAGGCTAACCTGTGCTCGCAACTGGATCAATGATTATCTCCCCGATGACGAACGAACCCCGATCCAGAGCACATTTCAGACCGCAGCCTATGAACAGATGTCTGAGGAGCAGCGTCGAATGCTATCGCTGTTTAGCTCGTTGTTCGATGAACACTGGAATTATGTCGGTCTGACAGATTTGATGTATAACGTGCCAAAGATGGTCAGAGGGGTTCCGCTTGATGTGAAGCCGGATACTGCATTGAAGCAGGTTCAGCGCTCATTCTTTGTTGCGATCTATCAACTGGTGTGTGGTCGCGAGACCGGACCCCGTATCCCGACGTTGTTGCTCTCACTTGGGAAAGAAAAGACGCGCATGCTTGTGACACCTCCACGGAAGGAAGCATGCTCTTCTCTATAGGATCTGGAAGCGGGTTATAAATGGAGGAATAATTCTTTTATAGAAGAGGAGCAGTATGGTTGTCATGCGGCTCCTGTTTTTATTGTCCGAATGCTTTGTGTTATGCTTATGAGCTAAGGGGATCTTTTTTCAGGTAATGCCTGTCTATTGCAGGGCTGGCTCTGGTGGATGCTGGAACAGCCTGTGATCGGTGCAATACAGCGCTTCCGCATGATGGAACGCATGACTGTAGAAGAGATGGTGAGGCCTTTGTGCTGGTGGGGGTCTCACCCATATTTCTGAAAAGGAGTTAGGCCTGTCACATTGACAAAGCCTGCCCTCTTTGTGGCACTGCTACACTTCTGGTGTGTATAGGGTACAACCACAATAGAGGAATGAAGAGGAGAGTTGTTTTCTTGTATGGACACGTTCTGGCATCTATTGGCACGCACATGGTCTGCGGCGGCCTTTTTTCATCCCTTGATTCAGGAGCGCGGGCGGGAATGGGAAAAGATTTTGACTGCGCTCCTGCCTGAAGCAGAGAAAGTTGCAGTTGAACCGATTCTGTCTGCCGGGCAAAGGGAGGTGCTTACTCGCCTTCTGGATACGTTGCAGGATCCATCAACCGGGCTTGTTTCTACTATAGAGGAGAATTTGTCACCAAAGAGACGAACTGAGGTGGTGTATGAGACGCTGCCAGGTAACGTGGCGTATGTACGGGTCAAGCACTGGTTTGATTTCGCGATATCGCCAGGCTCTTTTGCACAATGGGATGAGGCGGTCCAACTGGTCACCGGCGCGGTTGAAGCCGCTGTCCATGAGCAAGCTTCGGCGCTCGTTCTGGATTTTCGTGAGACGACTGGCACAAGAGCAGAAAGACATTCAGAGGATCGTTTCATCTACGGAAGACTGCGTACGGAACTGATCTCTCGTTTGTTTGAGCGCCCGATCAGCCTGCCGCAGCTTGCTCGGGTGTAACGGGTTGGCTATCATGACCCTGAAGAGCTCGGGCGTACGGTTGGCGGCTATACAACCGAGTGGGTGATCCAGGCCAGCAGCACACCGGTAATGCCGGGGGAACTGGTCTTTACCGGCCCCCTGTTTGTGTTGACTGGAGGCGAAACCAGCGCTCAACTGGAACCCGTACTGATTCTGTTGCAGCAAACAGGTCGCGCGTATTGTCTGGGTGAGCAGAGCCAGCCCTATCGAGCGGAGGAACATCTACTATCGTTGACAAATGAGTGGAAAGTGCGCTTGCGTCAGCATATCCTCTTCTATCATGATCACCCGATCCGCTATACCCCCGATATCGTGACGAATGAGCCGCTACAAGAGGTGCTGCTACTTCTGGCAGGGAAAAAGCAAGAGCGCTCGATGCAGGAGACTAGCGCACGGCAGGCGACGCAGGACATCGAAGAGGAGCGTTTACCCGCCCGGGCCTCGCGGATGTTGGCTGTCATCAAGCTCTGGACGGCAATGTGTAGCTTCTATGCGTACCCCGATCATCTGGAACACTGGGATGAGGCGCTTGTACCAGCACTTGAAGAAGTCGCTGCTGTACGCACGCGGGAAACGTACTTTATGACGCTGCAACGTTTAGCGTCGCGCTGTAGGGGTGGACATAACTTTGTGTTGTTCTGGCGCGATGGGCAGATACAGCGAGCGATCTTCCCCTATGGGGCTGTCCCGGGCATTCGGCTGGCGCGGGTCAAAGGACGGATAACCGTGATGGGGCCCCTACCAGCAGAGATACCACTTTATCCCGGTGAGGTGCTGGAAGCGGTCGACGATGAGCCGGTACAGCAGCGGGAGACGCGGCTTATTGCTCTGGTGATGCAGTATCCGGTGCAGGCAAGGGATCATTATCTGTTGTGCGCGTTGCTTGATTCTCCGAAAGGTGCGGTAGTGCGTTTAAGGGTACGGGATCAGCAGGGCCATACAAGGGAAGTGGAGGTTGTCGCTGATTACCCCACCTCGTTTGTGACAGAGCCAGTTGCTGTGACGACGTTGCCTCCCTGGGGAATGCTCTCGGACGAATGGGCAGAAATCGGCTATCTGGATGCCTCGCGAGTGCAGATAGAGCAGGCATTTGTTGACCTGAAGATGGCAAAAGCGCTGATTATCGATGTCCGTCGCTATCCGACGTTGACTGTTGCGGCGCTTACGCGTTTTCAGCGAGAGCCGGTACCCTTTCTTCCCATGTTGCGCCCGATGGTGAGTGCTCCCGAGCGGGGTGTTTTTGGCTGGTTAGAAAATCGGGTGATGGATGAAGATGTATTCTTGCCTGTGGAGGAACCTGATCCGCGTCCCCTTGCGGTGTTAATCGGTGGTGGAACAGTCAGTATGGGCGAAGACTGGACGTATCGGCTTTTGCAGGGGTGTGGAGCACTGCTGGTCGGGGAAGAAACAGCAGGTGGGGTTGGGTCAAATGCTTTTGTAAATCTCCCTGGAGGCGGGCTTCATTTTCCGGGTCCGATGCGCAGCTTTTAGTACATGGACGTCGAGTAGAGGGAAATGGTATTTCACCGCACGTCCGCGTGACTCCTGTCCCGGATGATGAGCGGGATGATGCTGTAATACAGGCGGCCCGAGCATTGCTACAGCGGCTAGATGGTGATCACCTGGCTTGAGTACTTGTTAATGAGAGAGGAGAAGCTGTCTCCTCTCTCTTATAGAGAAAAAAAGAATGCGATAGAAGAGGAACAAGTCCCTGTCGTGACTGATACAGATGAGGATAGATGAATTTAGCGTCTGCATCTGTTGTATGAAAACTCGTTGCTACCTCTTTTGCAGAGTGTATTTCGATCTTTACTATAATATAAGGTCAGGGGAGGCGGCTGGTTACCTGCTCTGATAATGATGTTGTGCGTGCTAAGTGAGACAATGTCTCTTTCATTTAGAGGGATGATACCGTATAATATTTAACAAGTAGAATATAGAGATGTACTGCATGGATGGAAGAAGGTCATACCACCACGTTCCCGGGGAAAGGGATTCTGCTTTCTGGGGTTGATCGCTGTTGTACACGCTCACAAATGAGCTTCTGCTGCTTCGTATCGAGGACAATCTGTGTATGATGCCGCGTGCACAGGAACACATTGTTCCGATGTGGGCACGAAGACTCCTTCACTGTTTCAGTCAATCGAAAGGGGAAATGCATGCAGAGCCGACGTGCTATTGTTACCCTGATCATGGCAACGATTGCCTTTACCGTATCGTTTGCCGTCTTCTCATTGATATCACCTTTTGCTCCACAATTACAGAAGCTGTACAACCTGAATGATTTTGAGATTAGCATCTTGATCGCTCTGCCGAGCCTCCTCGGATCGGTGTTACGAGTGCCCGCGGGTGCATTGACCGATCGGTTTGGTGGGCGCAAGGTTATGACAGGGCTGCTCATCTTTTCATGTATTCCTGTGCTCGGCATGATGAGCGCACGTACGTATCTAGCCTTTGTGTGTTGGGGGCTTTTGTTAGGGGTTGTTGGAACCAGCTTTGCGGTGGGAGCGCCCTATGTCAGTCGCTGGTTCCCATCAGAGCGGCAGGGCCTGGTACTTGGCATCTTTGGTGTCGGAAATATCGGGACGGCTGTTACGGTCAACCTTGCACCTCGTCTTGCGCATCTCCTGGGGAGCTGGGAGAGCGTGTTTCTGCTCTTTGCGGCCCTCTCCCTGCTGACCGCGTTGGTCTATTATCAGACTGCCCATGATGAGCTGTTGCCCTCTGTAACGGCGAGTATGAAGGAGCGCCTGGCCTTGCTTTGGAGAGAGAAACCGGCCTGGGTCTTGAGTTTGCTATACTTTGTCACCTTTGGGGGACTGGTAGCTTTCAGCTTGTATCTGCCGAAGCTGCTGGTTGATTTGCATATGCTCGATAAGGTGGAGGCCGGAAACTATGCTGCAATCTTTGTCTGTGTGGGAACGCTGGTGCGCCCGTTTGGGGGCTGGCTCTCTGATCGTGTGGGAGCCTGGAGTATCCTGCTGACGACCTTTGGCGGGCTTCTGTTGTTGGCCTGTGTGCTGATCTTCCACCTCCCGCTGATGTACCTGAATGCATGCTTGATCTGCATTGCGATCTGTCTGGGGGTGGGGAGTGGTGCCGTCTTTAAGCTGGTGCCGCTGTATTATGCAAAGGATGCGGGCGTCGTCTCGGGACTGGTTGGCGCTGCTGGTGGCCTGGGCGGATTTTTTCCGCCATTGATTATGGGGTTCTGTAAAGAGATCTGGGACACCTACATTCCGGGTTATATCCTGCTGGCGTTGGTAACACTCTGTTGTCTGTTGCTCATCTTCTATAGAGGACAGGTGTTCGATGAAGCGGAGCGCGTGCGGATGGCTCCTTTAGTTGATAAGAACGGCCCCTGAAGCTTCAAGGAGGAGACCGTATTCCATCCGCTCCATTCCAGTCTCGGAACAAGCGTAATAAGGGCTCTTCGTATGAGGGGCCCTGTTTCATCAGGGAGAAAGGGCTGTAGGCAGGGGAAGGAACAACTCTTCTGCTCTCTTCCGCTGATATCCGGGGTTGTGAAATAGGTGCGGCGGATCGTGCCAGGCATAGCCAATTGATATGGCACGATCTATCCTGGTAGAACGTCACCCATATCAAAAGGCGCCATAGCGGAATGTGCCTCTCATCTCAGTGAGAGCCATTCGTGAACTGGATGATCGCTTCAGCCGCCCGTTTTGGGCCCCCTGCTTCCTGTATGGCCTGTCGCATGGTAGATGCGCGTGCGTGGATATCCGGGTCATGAGCTGCGCGTGTTGTTGCCTCTCGCAACCGGTCGGCAGTCAGTGTTTCTTTATCGAGCACAATGCCTAGCTCAAGTTCGCGCACCCGGTGAGCGGCCTCTTCCTGGCGTGTCTGAGGGATGACAACCAGCGGTACCCCGTAGTAGAGGCTTTCCATGACACTGTTCATGCCCCCGTGGCTGATAAAGACATCCGCACGGGGCAACACTTCCAATTGTGGTACCTGAGGCGCGAGCAAGAAATTGGACGGGGAAGGCGGAAGGAGTGCCGGATCAAGCCTGGTACCATAGGAAAGGACCACCTGCCATTCTGTCCCGCTAAAAGCGAGGAAGCATTGACGATAGAAGTCAAGCTGATTGTTAAAGTTGGTACCAAGTGAAATGTACACAAGTGGATGCTGATTCAGTTGCTCAAGCGGGAAGGAGGTGCTACTATAGCGCTTGCGTTGGAATGATGGCCCGACAAACAGGAAGCGTTCGTCAAACGTATCTCCATCAGGCCTGAAGGCGCGAGGCTGGAACACGATTGTCAGTGGTTCTGCCGTTCCCTGCAACGAACGAAGCTCTGGAATCGAGAGGCCATAGGTGCGGCTCAACAACGCAAGCCCATCCTCAAGCGGGCTATGTTCGGTTGCCTGCTTCTTGAACTGCTGATAGAGTTTCGCTTTGAACTGTTCATGGGTGCGGTCCCCGCTCTCTGCTCCCGGGATGGCATATGTTGGACATAGTCCAATAGTGGGTAGATGCAGGATACGAGCAGCGATTCGAGGCCACAGGAACATGCACTCGGCAACAATGCAATCTCCCTGTTCCTCGCGAATACTCTCCAACAAAGGAGGTATCACCTCTGGACTTTTGCGGAACATTCGCGAGAGGAATAGCGCGATGCTTTTGTCACCGTCGGCTGGCCCGATGGCCTGTAATTCCTCCTGTTCAACAAGGTCGAAGTGGTAAGCGCGAAAGCGAGCACCAGTGGCCTCGATTATTTGACGAAAATGCTCCGGGAGAAAACAGGTCACCTCCTCCCCGTGCGCAAGCAGTTCTTCCATGACTGCCAGTGTTGGAAGCATATGGCTGTAAAGGGGAAAGGGGAAGAAGAGATAGCGACTCATACTTGTACTCCTCCCTTCGCGTGCTCAGTGGACGATGCATTCGCCTTGTTGTTTTCTTGAAAACAAGTACGATTCTCTTGAATCCAGGTAAGCAGCTTCTCGATACCTGTAGCTGGAGAGACATGCGGCGTCCAGCCTAATGCGTGCTCTGCTTTTGCTGAATTGCAGACAAAGTACCAGAGATCGCCTTTTCGAGCGGGCTGCATCTGAATATCCAGAGATTTCTTAAGAGTGTGTGAGATAATATCGAGGCACTCCTTTAACGAGATCGCGTGGGCATATCCACCGCCAATATTATAGGTTCCGGGCTTTCGCTGCTCATAGAAGGCATGAATGGCGTTGACAACATCCTGTACATAGAGGATATCACGTACCTGTTTGTCAGTACCGAAGATGGTTATGGGCCAGCCGAGGGCGGCACGAATACAGAAGTTAGCAACCCAACCGTGGTCCTCACCGCCAAATTGCCGGGGCCCATAGAAGCCGGTCAGGCGAAAATTTGCCGCCTCAACCTCATAGCTGTCGATAAATGCCTGTACGTAGGATTCAGCGCTATGCTTTGAGGCATGCAGTGGTGTGAGCAGGCCCCGCATTGTTGGATATGCTTCATCAATGTCCTGTGGCTCTGCGGTGAAGCGGGTCGCTTGCTCCTGTAAGGTGTTATTGATCTGATTGCCGTAGACATGAACGCTTGAGCAGGAAACAAGCGGGATGCGATAATGACGGGCCGCTTTTAACACATGAAGGGTGCCGGTAACATTCGTAGAAAAGTCTAAATCGACGTCCTCTAAACTAATGGTCATTGCTGGTTGCGCAGCCGTGTGGACGAGAAAATCACACCCTTGAGTAGCACGAAGCAGGCGTTCGTAGTCGCGAATATCTTCTTCAATGATGGTAGCGCCGATGGAACGCAGAAAATCGGCATTATAGCGGCGGGCCTGTTCAGTGGCATATCCCGTTCGTGCGAGTTCATGCTTGGTCATGTTGTCGTAGGCGATCACCTCATCGCCGCGTTTCCTGTAGAATTCGCATACATGAGAGCCGAGGAATCCACACCCCCCGGTAACGAGTACTTTCATTCCAAATCCTCCAACTGAGCCTGTCGTTCAGGCGATAGGACGATATGCTCTGTTCCAGCGTTTCTGGTAAGGAGTCATTATGAACCAGTATATGATGAGGAAACGGGTAAGAACAGATCATTGTCTCATCATCTTACGATCAATTCTGAGAGGGTCAGGGCTTAAGCAGTATCTTGAGCGCTCCCCTCTGGCTTGCATGGGCAAAGGCATGGACCCCCTCGTGAAGTGAATAGCTAGCGCTGATCAGTGGTCGAACATTGAGGCGGTGCTGCTTGAGTGCTCGAAGCGCCGGAGCGAAGGGGCCACAACGCGACCCCTGGACGCGTATTTCATCAATCACGATCTGGGCAAGATGAAGCTGACTCTGTTCAGCAACCGTGCTCTTGAGGGCGATGACTCCTCGGGCTTTGACGAGCCTTTGCGCCAGTGCCAGCCCTGATGCTGATCCTGTACATTCAACAACCAGATCAGCCCGGCGGTCGTTCTCTAGCTGAAAGCTGGCTGGATCGGTCAGCAAGTATCCAGTGACGCCATGTTCTTCCGCCAGTTGCAGCTTCTCCTGATGTTTACCCACCATCACCACCTCGCAGCCGATTAGCGAGAGGACCTGAGCTGCCAGTTGCCCCATCTTGCCATCTCCCAGGATCAATGCAGTTTCTGTTGGTTTGAGGTGTATCTGTTCCAGCAGCTCGAAGTTCGCCGCCAGCGGTTCGACAAAGATTGCCTCCTCGTCGCTGACCGTTTCAGGAACAGGATAGAGGTTCTCTACTGGCAAGGTCAGGTACTCGGCAAAGGCCCCGTTGCGCTGTACGATGCCGAGGGTGGTACGGCGCGGGCAGTGTGTGAAGATCCCTTGCCGACAGAACTCGCATGTCACCTGACGGCAGGGAGCATTAATTTCTCCCACCACGCGTTGACCGAGCAGATGCGCATAGCGTTCGCGTACAGCATCTCCGTAGATGTCTTCAACAAGGCCAACAAACTCGTGTCCCGGTATCCCCTGGAAGTCCATATAACCGCGCAGAATTTCCAGATCAGTATTGCAGATCCCGGTGAGTAGAACGCGAATCAGGGCTTCCCCTTCAATGGGCTCCGGGCAGGGATACTGTTGCTCCAGACGAAGGGTGGAGTCCTGATAGACTAATGCACGCATGAAAGGCTTCTCCTGTGTGATATCAAGGTGTATTGAGTGAAGTATACCGTGGAGAAGAGGAGGAAACCAGATCAAGCGATCATCACTTTCCAATCAAACGGAGAACGTACCTTTGGTGCTCTCCTGTATGGCTTCTGGCAAGGATGATTGCAAAATGATGATAGAATGATCTGGTTTTGCAGCTTTCTCTCGTTATATACTCTAGAAGAACACCGTCATAATAAAGAAGAAGCGAGGAATGCATGCAAGAGAAATATGTTTTGCCAAACGGCATGACCGTTGCGAAAACCAATGAAGATCAGCTCAAGCAATTGTATGCGGAAATATTCGAGGAAAGACAGTATCTCGCGTATGGCATTACTTTAGAGGAAAATGCTATTGTGCTGGATGTCGGGGCAAACATCGGCCTTTTTACGCTGTTCTGTCACTCTGTCTGTCCGAGTGCAAAGATCTATGCCTTTGAGCCAATTGCAGAGACGTTTCAGACCTTGCGTACAAATGTTGCCTTGAATAACATCGATGCACGGTTGTTTCAGATGGGGCTTGCTGACCGCGCTGGAGAAGAAGAGTTTACGGTGTTCGCGCTCTATAACTCGAACTCAACACGAGTGCCAGATCTGGAAGAGACACGCTCTATTATGCGCAACAAGTTTCTCGCGAACGTGCCGGACGCGAAAAAAAGCCAGATGACGGAAGAAGAGATACAGAAGGTCGTTCATTTCTTCTTTACACGGCATACCACTCAGCTCTGTAAGGTCGAAACACTTTCCCGTGTCCTTCGCGAGCAGGCCCTTGAACATGTTGATCTCTTGAAGATTGACGCGGAAAAAAGCGAATATGATATTCTGCAAGGGATCGATGCACAGGATTGGCCAAAAATCCGCCAGATTGTGATGGAGGTGCATGGCGATTACCTCTTAGAGAAGGTGCTTCCATTGCTTCAACAGCAGGGATATCAAACGGTTGTCGGCGACAATAAGCGAGGACTGGGAAATGCAGAGAATGGGCGTCCCATTACCCTCTCGCATGTGTATGCATGGCGCTAGCTTCCTTTTGTGTACCTGCTCAGGAGTGGATGCATGGCAAAATATGTGTTTTTCAACCTCCCTGCTTTCTCACATATTCAGCCAACGCTGGCTGTTGTGGAAGAATTGATAACACGTGGTGAAGAGGTCATCTACTATCTTCCTGAGGAATTTCGTGCGCAGATTGAGACGACGGGCGCTGTGTTTCGCTCCTATCCGTTCGAGCTCTTTTCTCAGGAACAGACGTCACCTTTCAGTACCGAGTATCACATTCATGACATTCAAGTACGCCTGGCTGTATTGCAGGCATATATGATCAAGCAATGTATGTCGATTGTTCCATCTCTTGTCGAGAGCGTGCGTGCTGAGCGGCCGGATTGTCTTCTCTATGATGGAATGTTTCTATGGGCCAGATTGATCGCGGAAATTCTACAGATTCCGAGGATCGTGCTTCGCGCAAGCTATGATCTTACTGACAATCCCTATGCCAATTTGCTGCGCGTTTTCTCGTCATCCTCTGAAATGATTCAGACGCTGAATCATGAGCTTGCTGGCTTGTGTGAACGGTATGGGCTCCCTCGCTACGAAGTGAACTCCTTTACCGAAGATAATCCCTCACTGAGTATCGCCTTTATCCCACGCTCTTTTCTGCCCGATCCCGCGCAGTTTGACGGCCGCTTTCTGTTTGTTGGTCCTTCTTTGCGAACAAGATGGCAGGCACGACATGCACTACAGGATGCCGAAACTGAAAAGCAGCTCTATATTGCGCTGGGGAGTATATATACCAACCAGGCCGAGTTCTATCGGCTTTGTTTTGCTGCCTTTGGTGATACTGCATGGCATGTCAGGCTTTCAATAGGAACGCAGCTAGAACCGGAGGCTCTGGGGCCGGCGCCTCAAAACTTTCTTATTGCGCCTCGGTTTCCCCAATTGGAGATACTGGCCCGGACAACGATCTTTGTCAGCCACGGTGGCCTGAACAGCGTGATGGAGAGCCTCTATTCCGGGGTGCCTCTGGTGATTGTCCCGGAGACAAGCGAGCATGAGGCGATCGGGACGCGCGTCGCTGAACTGGGTGCGGGCATCAAACTGGAGAAAGCATCGTTAACGGCGGAGTGTCTGCGTGACGCGGTTGATCTCGTGGCGAATGATCCCTCTTTTGCGGTCCGCGCAGGAGAGCTACAGCAACAACTACAGGAAGCCGGTGGATACAGGAGGGCCGCTGATGCCATTATGCACTATGCACGACATCACGAAACAACAGGGAGCTAAGCGCTTCAGATGAAGAGCAGAAATTGACTAGTACGTGATGATGCGATGATCTGTTTTTCAACGCTCCTTCAGGGTATACTTGAAATGCAGACAAGAAGGCAGAAGTGTAGAAGAAGTTACAAGAATAGAAGAAGCGTAAGGATGGTGTATGAAAGTCCTTGTTACTGGCGGGGCCGGCTTTGTTGGTTCCCATACCGTTGATATCTTGCTGCAACATGGTCATGAAGTTACGGTTCTTGATAGCTTTGAGCCTCAGGTACATGGGACTGTTTCGGCGGTCCCTCCTCATCTGGCTCATTATATTGCGCATGGCGACATTCAATTTGTCCAGGGCAATGTAGAGAATCGTGAGCTGCTGAAGCGCCTTTTGGAGCATTGCGAGGCCGTTATCCATCTTGCTGCCGCGCTTGGAACGGCTCAATCAGCGCATGAGCCTCATATGTATTGTTCGGCTAATGCACTGGGGACAGCGACCTTGATGGACGTGTTGTTGAAAGAGAAGACACAGGTTCGCAAGCTGGTGGTCGCCTCTTCTGCCAGTATTTATGGGGAAGGGTGCGGCTGGAATCCAGTACGAAAAGTGAAAGTGTCTCCTGTGCGCTGGGCTGTCGATATGCAGCAAGGACAGTGGGAACCCAGAGACCCGGAGGATGGGACGATTGTAGAGCCTCGGCCGATTACGGAGGATTATCCTTTAAAGCCGACCTCTGTGTATGCGCTGACTAAGTACTTCACTGAACAGGTTGCCCTGTTATCGGGACATAAGCAAGAGATAGGGGTGATTTGTTTGCGGTACACCAACATCTATGGCCCCCGGCAATCTCTGAGCAACCCCTACACGGGACCTCTTGCCATTTTCTGCTCGCGCTTCAAGAGCGGAAAACCGCCTCTGGTCTTTGAGGATGGCAAGCAGAGTCGGGATTTTATTCATGTGAAGGATGTTGCCCGCGCGAATCTCCTGAGCATTGAGTCCTCTCTTATAGGTGCTCATGTCATGAATATCGGGACCGGGAAAGCCACAAGCCTGCTGGAAATCATTGCCCTGCTTCAGGAGAAGATGCAAGTTGATATCCAGCCGACGATCATCCAAAAAGCACGGATCGGAGATATCAGACATTCTTTCCTGGATACAAAGCGGGCTGAAACGCTGCTCGGTTTTAAGGCTCAGATCCCGGTTCACGAAGGGATCCTGGATACCATCCATGCACTGGATGGGGCCTATATCGAAGATAAGGTAGACGTGGCTCTGCAAGAGTTAGCGCAATATCACCTGATTACCGATACTGCGGGAGAACGCGTCTGAATAACCTGTATGTCGTGAGAAAGGATAGTGGATGAAAGAAGCGTACTATGCTGATATAAAAGAGCCTTCATTGGCTCCACGGGGAAGAGATCGCATTGAATGGGCAGCCCGAGATATGCCGGTTTTGCGCTTGATTCAGGACGAATTCAAACAGACGAAACCGTTTACCGGGGTGCGTATCTCAGTTTGTCTGCATCTGACAACGGAGACTGCTAACCTGGCACTTACGCTGAAGGCGGGAGGCGCGGATCTGTTTCTGTGTGCCTCAAACCCGCTATCTACACAGGATGATGTTGCCGCTGCTCTGGTGAAAGAGTATGAGATTCCAGTGTTTGGTATGCGTGGTGAAGATGCGCATACCTATTATCGACATCTCCATCTGGCGCTTGACCACAAGCCGGCTCTCGTCATGGATGATGGCGGTGATCTGGTCTCTTTGCTGCATACCGAGCGCACCGAGCTCCTCGGGCAGGTCCTGGGCGCAACGGAAGAGACAACAACCGGAGTCATTCGTCTGAAGAGCATGCAACAACAGGAGGTTCTGCGCTTCCCCGTGATCGCGGTCAACGATGCGGAGACGAAGCATATGTTTGACAACCGGTACGGCACCGGACAGAGCACACTTGATGCGATTCTTCGCGCTACAAACAGTCTGCTGGCCGGGCGCACCGTCGTTGTACTGGGGTATGGCTGGTGTGGGCGTGGGGTTGCCAGCCGGGCGCAGGGCATGGGGGCGAACGTCATTGTGTGTGAAGTCGATCCGACCCGAGCGCTTGAGGCGGTTATGGATGGGTACCGGGTGCTCCCTGCGATGGAGGCGGCGGCCCGAGGGGATTTCTTTGTGACGGTGACCGGAAATGTGAACGTTCTGGATCAGCGGCATCTGGAACGTCTGAAGGATGGCGCGATTCTCTCGAATGCCGGGCACTTTAACGATGAGATCAATATAGTGGCTTTGGAGCAGCTAACGCTTCAGAAGCGCTCTGTGCGTGACTTCGTGACCGAGTATACTTATGCTGATGGCCGGAAGGTCTACTTACTGGCTGAAGGGCGCCTGGTTAATCTCTGTGCGGCAGAAGGACATCCAGCAAGCGTGATGGATATGAGTTTCGCCAATCAGGCCCTGGCTGCCGAATATCTCCTGCATGCTTCGGAGCTGCTGGCGCCGGGAGTCCATACCCTGCCTGCATCGCTGGATAAGAAGATTGCACGGCTGAAACTACAGGCGATGGGGGTCGCATACGATACGTTGACCGTCGAGCAGGAACACTATCTCAATTCCTGGGAAACAGGAACATAGGAGGGAAACGGTGAGAAGAACAGTCGGTGTCCTGCCTGCCGCTGGTCTGGGGAAGCGGCTCAAGCCGTACAATGGTCTGAAAGAATTGCTCCCGGTTGGATATTATCCCTCGGAGAAGGGACCTGTGCCGATGGTGGTAAGCCAGTATGTCATGAACGCGCTGCGAGCTGCTCGGGTGCAAGATCTCTACTTTGTGATCTCGCCCCAGAAATGGGAGATTGCCCGTTTCTTCACTAACGGGTCGCGTTTTGGGATGAACTGCTGCTACCTTTTTCAGGATGAGCCCGAGGGGATGCCGGGAGCGTTGGATAGCGCGTATCCCTGGGTGCGTGATAGCGTGGTGTGCATGGGGATGCCAGATACTATTATGCAGCCCACGCACTGCTTTGCGCAACTGTTGGAAGAGCATCGCAAGAAGGCTGCAGATCTCACACTGGGTATCTTCCCGACTGAAACTCCTCAATCGCTTGCTCCCGTGCATCTGGAGCCGGGAACAGGAAGGGTGCTTGAGATCTTCGATAAGCCGCAAACGACGACTTACTACAATACCTGGGGAGTTGCGGTCTGGGAGCCGAGCTTTACAGAGCTATTACACCATTATGTGAGCCATGCTTCACGAGTGCATGGGCAGGAATTATTGCTCAGTAATGTCTTTCTGGAAGCAATCAAACAAAACCTCAGGGTATATGGCACGCAGTTCGAGGATGGAACACTATTCGATATCGGCACGTTTGAAGGTCTGCGTTATGCACGTGCGATCCTGGAAAACGTGGAACAGACTTACTGTTGACAGGATGAAATGTTCATATCATCGCTTTTATGAACCTATACAAAGAGTCTCGATGTAGTGCGAAAAAGTGATTTGTGCTGTTCAAGGATGTCTGTCTTATGTCTTTAGCTACCAGTATTACGGCGAAAGAGATTCCATACCTTCGGGGCTGGCCTCTGGTTGGATGTCAGCTTGCTCTTAAGTATGAGCGTTTGCATTTTCTACAGCGTTTGTCTCAGTTAGGAGATATTGCCGGCTTTCCCTTCGGTACGGCTCCCCACTTTCTGGTAAACTCGCCGCAGCTTATTCAGGAGGTGCTGGTTGAGCATGCTGCAACTTTCTATCATCGAGGGCGCTACTTACGTCGGGCATTTATCGGCAATGGGCTGATTATCAGCGATGGGGAGTTTCATCGAAAGCAGCGGAAATTGATGGCGACGCTTTTTCAGCCGCGTCACCTTGCAACATATGCTGAAACTATTACCCGATATGGCGAGCAGTTCCAGCAAGAAATGCGGCATGGGGAAGTGATAGACCTCCATCAAAAGATGATAGATCTGGCCATGAGCATTTTTAGCAAGGTGCTTTTCGATCTGGAGATTCGCCCTGGTGACGAGATGATGGAGGCGATGGATATCGCCCTTGCGCATAGCGCGAAGGTGCTTTTCTCGCTCGTTGCGATCCCGATTCATTGGCCTACCCCCTACAATAAGCGTCTTCAGCAGGCAAGGCAGGTCTTGCAAAAAAGGATACGGGGTGCTTTCCAGCAGCGAAAGGAGAACCCGGAGCACCTTTCAGAACAAAACGATCTGCTCTCGTTGCTGTTGCAGGCCAGCGATGATGATGGAAGACGCATGAGTGATCAGCAGGTCTTGGATGAATGCCGCACTCTCTTCATTGCAGGTTTTGAAACCATTGCTATGGCGCTCATCTGGACGTGGTATCTGCTGGCACAGCATCCCGAGGTCTGTCAGAAGGTGCAGAAGGAAGTAGATAGTGTGCTAGGAGGAAGAACGCCGACTTATGAGGATCTGGCGAACCTGCCCTATTGCTTGCAGGTGTTTAAGGAGACGCTCAGGCTCTATCCTCCTGCGCCTATGATCCGTCGTGAGGCGCGAGATGATGTCGAAGTCGGGGGGTATCATCTCGCCAGAGGAAGTACTGTTCTGATAAGCGCGTATACGCTGCATCGGCGAGCCGATTACTTTCCTGAGCCAGAGCGCTTTGATCCGGAGCGCTTTTCACCCGAGCGAGAGAAACAGCTTCCCCGGTATGCGTATCTGCCCTTTGGGGGAGGTCCGCGTGTCTGCCTGGGGAACCATTTTGCCCTGATGGAGGGTCATCTGTTGCTGGCGACGCTGGCGCAACGGTTGCGATTTGAGCTCGTGGCAAACCATCCAGAGG